>Ga0307515_10011172_pt1 | contig 17071 bp, 19 predicted proteins | sample 17_EM_MG_FD_194513 | JGI IMG/M metagenome (GOLD analysis project Ga0307515, IMG submission 194513) | Populus trichocarpa ectomycorrhiza microbial communities from riparian zone in the Pacific Northwest, United States - 17_EM | ecosystem: Host-associated > Plants > Roots > Unclassified | place...
GGGTAGAAGGCAAAACACGTATTCCAAAATAATCAATGTCGCTGATTGCAAAACATCCAAAAAGAGATCATTGGCTGTCAAATACCTAATTTTAATAATGTTCCATTATGCAACTGCAGAAACAAGAACATTATATAAATCTACAGATGGACCCGCTGTGAGACCCGCTGACAACCCGCCCAATCCAGACGGGTTGGGAGATTTGCATCGAACCGTACCCGAATCGACGGTTCGGGTGTTTTGACAACCCGGACTGCCAATTTGGCAAAGGTTCAGTTCTGACACGGACCCAGACCCGAAGTGACGGTCCGGAACCGTTGCTAACACTAGATGTGGCGAACGTTCAATACTTGTGTTCGTCCTCCAGGGAGGTCCTTTGCAGACAAAGCTGGTGGCAAAGGTGATCATTCTGACAATTTAAATGCAGCCGCACCATCATGTTGGAAGTTTGACCAGGATGCTTTGATAATCTCTTTGGTATCGGAAATGTATCCAACTGCTGTCATTTGCTTGGTTCGAGCGCGAGATTCATTCTGTGGAGTACGTAGGTTTTGGCTGCCCTGCCACATCTCCAAAAAGTCATGGGCTTTGGCCATTCTGTGCTATTTTCTTTCCTCCGCCTCTGTCTTCAATTCCAAGTCGTTTTCAGTTTCTACAGTATCTAATACATTACAATCGCCCACCAATATTCTGTTATTAGCTCAAGCAAACAGCCTAACTACGACTTTTTCCCTAAGCCTCTCGCCAGTGGTTTTACACTGTCTCCAGCCAATAACATCTAGTCCAAGGGAAAAACTGGCCTCCACTCCGACACCATGTGGTATACTACAGAATATGTCGCGAGCCACATTGGAGAGATCAGCGTACTTTGAGTGTATTTCCTCCTGCTGGCGCCACCAGTTGGTGATATCCAGTAGCCAAAATGTACTGCTAATCTCCATGGGGTAAGAGTGGTAATCATTAACATATGGATTTACTTGCCCCCAGCTCTTCGGTGATTCAGGCGGAGAATTCAAATAGAGCCTTGCGGCGGTCAATCAGCGTGCTGTACGATTGCCTCATCCAGGTGTCGTTTCTGCTACGCATTTACGTGTTAAGTATTCGTCATCATCGCTGGACAAATCATATGGATGAAACGATGATTGACCAAATCCAGACTCGTTTCCAGAGGGGAAGATGTTGCTACGCTGATTATTCTTGGGTTGAGTGACGGACAATCGTAGATGTTTGGCGCAGTATTCGTTCTCCACATACTTCAACAAGGCCTCCTGGTATTGGGTAGTATAAGACATCTCTTCCTCAGAATTGATTTCCAAGGCCTTTTCCCACTTCCAAAATGATTGCAACGTGCGGAAAGGATCAAGGATTTGCGCTGAAATCAGAAGAAGACCGGTCGTTGGAGTGACTTGTTGATAATACTTTGAAAGCTTCTGGTGGGCAACCTTCACGACAAAGTATAAGTCTTCCTTCCATTGTGTCTTTTTCTTGGCCAAAGTGCGCATCACGCCATCCATGTGATCAAACATGTCATTGTTGATGGTGATGACATGATGCAGAGTAATGGTATGCCATTTCGACATGCACAGGGTCCAGTACCGGAATGGCCTCAATACTTCCATGACATACTTGATAATAGTCCACTCATCCTGTGTTGTGAAGAGTGGCCGATAATTGCCGTACTTTGGGTTTCTAAGCCACTAGCGAGTGAATTCACCCAATCGGTAGGCGCACTTGGGTAACTCTGGTGTTGAGTTCCACCCTGTCTTCACATCCTTAATGGGTAGTACTGCAATCCTAACCTTGGCTTTTTGACAGTCAATGAACTCGTTTCGTTGACCAGGTGTCAGCGTAATCAATACAGCAAGCATTCTCTGCTTTATGAATGTCAGTTTCAGGTCTTTCACAATGTCTTGAAATAAGTAGTTTCTCAATAATCTTTGCCAAACCTGACCGCATCGCAGACCCCTTGTTCATTCTAGCATTGCCCTCTTTTCGCAGTCTTTGACTATTTCCAATGTCTGTGCTTTCATTCTCTCCCAATTGCTGGTCGCGCTCATGGGCTTCCCAAGATTTGGTGCAGCCTTTTACCCCGAGACCGCTCATGAAGGCACCCAAAGCAAGCTGAATGACGTGGGCCATACATGGTATATTGTTTCTCATTGCCGGCCACACAATACTGGAGGCATCGAGGGTTGATTGCGGTTCCCGAGTCATTGAGTAATTTGAAGAAGCATTGTCTGTTGTAATTCCATGTAAACAGTGGTTGGTAAGCTCAAAATGATCCAAAACCTCCTTCAAATGTATGGCTAGCCTTGCTCCAGTATGTTGACCGTTGACCTAGTAATCTTAATTAGCATTCAATATAGGAACAGAACAGGTTATCAACCTCGTCAAATGCGAGTTGAACTTCACGCAATGTCCAATTCCAATCCATATAGTAACCTATGACCGATGTTATCGCCAATTTGTTTGTTGATGTCTACCCATCTCAAGCTAAGCTAACTTTATTTCTTGATGGCAATTGCTTCTTAATTGCTTCCACAGTAAGTGAGTATTCCCTCCGGCAAAGGTTGCTAAGGGTGCTGGCGGATGGAAGCACCAGTTCGCTTCGTAATGCATTATATGAGCGTTGTAGTTCAATGATTGAGATAGCGTTCCACGGAATGTGAGCTGAAACAAATCCTAGCAGGAGGTAGCGATTCCAGGTGTCTTGGTGAAACTTGGCAGTTAGGAAGTCCTTTGCTGCCCGTTTAGAGCATTGTGTCAGTCAACGAAGTCAATATAGGTATAACCAAACTGTTCAGTATGAATTTCTTTTGCATTCTTACAATTGTAATTCCACGACTGCCTTGTGTAGTGTTAGCAAGGGTTCCAGACAGTCACTTCGGGTCCCAGTCTGGGTCCGGGTCCAAACCGAACCGTTACCCGATTGGCGGTCCAGGTGGTCAATAAACCCGAACTGCCCACTCGGGTATGGTTCCATGGTAGACTCCCAATCCGTCTGAATTGGGCGGGTTGTCAGCGGGTCGCCCAGCCGGTCCATCTATAGATTCTTATAAGGCTGTTGTATTTGCAGTGTGTTAATGGTATCTTACCAAAATCACGTTTTCAGCAACCAACAATGTGCTTTTGATTGTTGAGCAGTGTGCAATATCAATTAATTTGGTATCTGTGTGTCACCTTCGATATATGCTATTTTTGCCTAGCAAGGCAGTCAATACTACAGTTACACACGCGATGATCTGCGCGATGCCTTGAATACGAAATATGCCAGTCCTAAAACTGTTGACGCTCAGTTGGCGCTCATTGTCAGGATGCCGCAGGGAGCATCTCGCTGTTGTTTTTGCCAGTAAAGGCTGCCAACAGACTATAAATGGATGTCTACAACGAATCAGAACTTAACTTACCCAAGATGCAAAGCTAAAAATCGTTCACACTGCGTTGACGCTCATGCTATGAATGGGGGGGGTACTGTATTGCTATCTCTTTTCCCAATAAAAGCTGCCAATATGTCCATTATGCATAATAACGATCAAGTCACTGGTGAATAACCGTACTTACCTGACCACAAATTGTTGACGCTCCATTGACGCTCATTTTAATGTATTGTCCATTCAACATCTGCTGCTGTCGATAATTGATTTTATCCTGGTTTCACTCGATGGGCTGTGATTCTGCCTGATTAAGACTCAGCCCAGTGGCAAAGCGGAGCGGCGTAATTATCTTGCACTGTTCACTCTCACACAACGAAAAATGATGTATCATGCCAAAAGATTCATTGCGCCTGCTATACATCTATTTATGAACCGATATTCACAATCTACTTCTTACCATTTGCCAATAATATATCTCTATCTGCAACTCTCGGTCAAGCTACATAAAGCTCGTGAACCATTGACGCATTCTGTTCTACTTTTTCTTCTCTTCTTTATTTCTCCGCGTTTCAACTGAATTGACCATGACCAACACCTTTTCAGCCTCTTTATTTGACTTCCATGTTGGCCTAACCAATCCGGGCACATTTGGCGCCACTCTCACATCCTGCTGCTCTGAGCATTCCGGATCCTCAATGCCATTGTTGGGGTCTATATCAGATTTATCATCCGCTGCACAATCATCTTCGATGTCATTTGGATAATCCAAGTTGCCATTCCAGTTCAGCCAATCATCGGTGTCCGAAATGCTTTGAGGTGCGCTATTGTAGTCGCTTTCCACTGGATGACAGTTGATTCTCCGGATTCGGCGGACATTTAAGATCTGTGTTCGTCCTCCAGAGAGGTCCTTTGCAGACACAGCTGGTGGCAAAGGAGATCTTTCTGACAATTGAAATGCAGCCGCACCATCATGCTGAAAGAGTGACGAGGATGCTTTGACGACCTCTTCAGTGTCCGAAATGTATCCTATGGCAGTCATTTGCTTGTTTTTAGAGCGAGATTCCTTCTGGGTAGCACGCAGGTTTTGGCTGCCCTGCCTCATCTCCAAAAAGTCGTGAACGTTGGGCATTCTGTGCAATTTCCTTGCCTCCGCCTCTTTCTTCATTTCCTAGTCCTTTTTTGTGTTTCGGGTATCCAATTCTGGGTCAGTGCCTGCCAAAATCCCGTGATTGGCTCAAGCAAACTGCCTGACAACAACTCTTTCACCAAGGGTCTGGCCTGTGGTTTTTGACTGCCTCCATCCAATAACATCTCGGCCAAGGGAAAAACAGGCCTTCAATCCGACACCATGTGGTATGATAGAGAATATGTCACGAGCCACATTGGGGAGATCGGCGTATTTTGTGTGCGGTTCCTCCCGTTGTCGCCAACAATCGGTTATGTCTGGTATCCGAAATGTACTGCTAATCTCCATTGGGTCCGAGTGGTAATCATCGAGATTTGTATTAATTTGTGCTCAGTTCTTTGGTGCTTCAGGCGGCGAATGCAAATAGGTCCTGGCTGCGGTCACTGAGTGGGCTGCGCGATCCCTTCTTCCGGGTGTCATCTCAGGCACATTGTTAGGTGTTAAGTATTCCTCATCATCACTGGACGAATCGTATCGATCAAAGGATGATTAATAGGACCCTGATGCCGTTACGGTGGGGAGAAGATTGCTGCTCGGTACCGTTTCGAGTTTATTGACCGGTGCACGTCGATGTTTGGCGCAGTATTCATTCTCCACATACTTCAGAACGGCCTCTTGGTATTGTGTAGTGTACAATGTCTCGTCCTCAGAAGTAATATCCATTCCCTTGTCCCACGTTCTAAACGATCGCAACTTACGGAAAGGATCAAGGATCTGTGTGGAAATCAGAAGCATGCCAGTCGTTGGAGTCACTTCCGCATAGTATTTGGAAAGCTTCTGCCGAGCTAAGTTCACAGCGAAGAACAAGTCTTCCTTCCATTGAGTCTTCTGCTTGGCCCAAGCACGCATCACGCCATCTATGTGATCGAACATGTCGTTGTACACTGTGATCATGTGATGGAATGTGACTGTATGCCTCTTCGACATCCAAAGGGTCCAATATCGAAATGGCCTCAACACTTCCATGTCATACTTGACAATCATCCATTCATCCTGAGTTGTGAATAATGGCTGGTATTCAGCGTATTTTGGGTATTGAAGCCACTCGTGGGTGAATTCCCGCAAGCGGTAGGCCCAATTGAGCTACTCTAGAGTAGAGTTCCAATGGGTCATCACATGTATAATCGGAAGTACCGCAATGCGGACTTTGGCTTTTTGACATTCAATGAACTCGTTTCGGCGACCAGGTGTCAGCGTACATAATACAGCAAACATTCAATGCTATATGAAGGTCAGCTGCAGAACTTTCAAAATATCATGAAATACGTACTTTCTCAATTATCTTTGCTAAACCTGGTTTCATGGCCGACACATTGTTCATTCTAGCATTGCCCTCTTTTCGTAGTCGTTGACTCTTCCCAATGTCAATGCTTTCATTCTCTCTAAATTGCTGATCGCGCTCATGGGCTTCCCAAAACTTGGTGCGGCCTATCACACCAAGACTGCTCATGAATGCACCTAAAGCCAGCTGTATGACGTGCGTCATGCATGGTATGTGGTTCCTCAATGCCGGCCACTCGATTCCAGAGGCCACCAGGGTTGATTGCAGCTCGAGTGTCATCAAGTTGTTTGACGAAGCATTATCAGTTGTAATACCAAGCAAGTGGCCATCGGTAAACTCAAAACCATCTAGCACGTCCTTCCAATGTATGGCTAGCCTTGCTCCAGTATGTTGGCCCTTCACCTATCATCTTTAATTAGCTTTCGAAATGGGAACCGAACAGGCGATCAACCTCATCGAAAGCGATTTGAACTTCACGCGATGCCCAATTTCAATCCATATAGTAAGAAATGACCGACGGTATGGCTAGTTTGTTCGTTGATATCCAACCGTCCAAAGCTATACTAACTTCATTTTGTATCAGCAATTGCTTCGTAATTGCATCCACAGTCAGTACATAATCCCTCCGGCAAATGTTACCAAGTGTCATAGCGGATAGTAGGACTAGGTCATTGCATAATGCCTTGTACAACTGTCGTACCTCGAGATTTCATATAGCGTTCCATGGAATATGTGCGGAAATAAATCCTAAAATGAGGTAGCGATTCCATGTGTCATGGTGAAATTCGGAAGTTTCAAAGTCCTTAACTGTCAATTTCGAACGTTTTGTTTGTCATTTCGGTCATTATGGATTTAATTGGATATCAAATATCAATTTCCTCGGCACACTTACTATTGCGATTCCGCGACTTCTCTGTCTCTTCAGGATGGCCAAAGCTTTTTCATCCACCGTCAAACTGGTCAATTCAGTGACCTCTGACTCTGTTAAATTGTTTAACTTTGCGATGTGAGCTTTTGCCAGCAAGTGTTTCCCCATTGAGCTGGTCCCATGTTCTGATGGATGGCGAAGAACTTGATGACACACGATACATATGATGCCAGGGCTGCCAGTCTCCTCAATTCCGGAGTGCAAATAGAATCGCCACGGAGGCGTATGTCTAGAATTCTTCCATGCAATAGGCTACTTCGAGCTTACATTCATTGAAGCCCACCAAGCATCGATGATGATTTGCAATGTAAGGTCGCTCAAATCACGAATAAAGACACGTTCATTTTTGGAAGAGATCATAACCTCGAGCAATGAGATGTTCAAAAATTGTGTATCCGACTTGGTGGTAGAAATTGGAAACATCGGTATTCCGACTCGAGAGACTGCCGAAAATAAAGATACTGTAACGCAGAATGCTGGTTCTTAAATATTGACCCTACTACTAAAAGGAAGATAATCAGATCAGTAAGACATTGCATGCATAATTGTGAAGTTGAATACAAGGACAGATTGCAACGACTTACCGCGTAAAACTCCATTTAGGAACAGCATAATGCATTCTATTTTTGTGTGGCGTTTGGAGCCTTGACGCACCATGGGCGCTCAATTGTACAAGGCGGACGTGATTTTGTCACTAGCATTTTTTCCCACAAAGTCTGCCGATAGGTTGATTGTGGTTTATCTCCGCTCCATTCCGGTTAGATTATCCACGATGCCAGCGCACCAATTGTTGACACTCCATTGACGGTCATTGTGGGACATGGTTACAATCTTTTGTTAAGCATATTGGGCTAGAAAGGCGGCCGATAGTACGATTATAGATAATTGTGGTCGCATGGCCCATTGATTTTCCAAGATGGAAGGCCTCAAACCTTTGACGCTCTGTTGACACTCATTTTCAGGGTATAGTAACGATGTCGTAAACAGCATTTTTGCCTAGAAAGACGGGCGATAGTTCAATTATGTGTTACTGTCGCCGCACTGCCACCAGATTTTCCAAGATGCATGGTGAAAAGTCGTTGACGCTCCATTGACGCTCATTGTTAGGACATAGTAGCGATGTTGTCCCAACCGTTTTTGCCTAGAAAGACAGCCGATAATCTGATCACGAGTTAATGTCGCCGCACAGCCCTAGGATTTTCCGTGATACAAGGCCCAAAGTTGTTGACGCTCCTTTGGCACAAATTCTTAGAACATAGTAGCGATATCGTCACAACCGTTTTTGCCTGGAAAGGCGGCCGATAATCTGATTATGGCTTATTGTCGCTGCATAGCCCTAGGATATTCCAAGATACAAGGCCCGAAGTTGTTGATGCTCTGTTGACGCTCATTTTTAGGACATAGTAGCGATGTCGTCCCTACTGTTTTTGCCTAGAAAGGTAGCCGATAATCTGATTATAGCCTAAAGTCGCCACACAACAGTAGGATTTTCCATGATACAAGGTCCAAAGTCATTGACGCTCCATTGACGTTCATTTTTAGAACATAGTTGCAATGATGTTGCAAGAGGTTTGGCCTAGAAAGGCGGCCAATAGTACGATGATGGCGTAACGTCACCGCACAGCCCATGCACTTTCCAAGATGCAAGGCCAAAAGTCGTTGAGGCTCTGTTGATGCTCATTTTTAGGACATTGTAGAAATGTTGCCACCACCATTGTTCAATAGAAAGGCAGCCGATAGTCTGATTATGACGTACTGTAACCGCAAAGCCTGCCAGAGATTTCCTGATGCAATGGAAAAAATTGTTGACGCTCCGTTGACACTCATTTTTAGGATGTGGCAACGACCGAGTCACTTGCTTTGTTAGCAATAACGCCGACCTATACATTCGCATTGGTAGGATGGGACAATGCAGCCAATTGATTGCTGAATGTGAAAGATTTAAAATTGTTGACACGCTGTTGACACACACATTGATCACATCGAAACAGCCTTTTGACACTCAACAAATGTATGCAATGAATTACAAACTCATTTTTGAGATCCAGTATTGTGTTTGTATGTATTATCGTTTGCATCCAGGACTTTTGTTAGTTCTCAATTTCTGATCAACTGCTATCTACGCTATCTGAGTGAGAAATGACGTGGAACTATCACATTCCCGCGCTTTTGGCCGGCAATTGACGTCAGGAAGATCATTTCACTAGTTTTTGATAAATATAGCTCGACTTCCTCCCCATTCTTTATCCAGCTCCTTCTCCTCGATTTCCATGACGTACCACAAGCAATTTCAAATATCTCAACCATGTGCACCAGGTCTGTGCGGAGAGTTATGCAGTTGGATACATGGATGAATATAGCATGACGGTCGTCGTTCAGATCTATTCGTCATGCGCATTGACCGTTCTATCCACGACACTTATGACATCACTCACTTAAATTTTGTTAACACATTTCGTCACTAATATTGCTTTTGCTTTGTCACTTAACAGTTACTTGGACAATGAAACTGAATGTTTTGGCCGTCTTACGTGAGCAACAACTTTAGTTCCCATCTGAAAGACCGGGGTGTTCCGGACGGCTCAGACGGCTCTGACGGACCCTCATACCCTCTGACGGAGAATTACACTTTTCTCGTCGCCCAGGCGACTGGTCCCGTTGCACAGCAGATCACCTGGGAGCGCCGGCGACAAACCTCAGAGCATCTGGGAGCACCTCATATTACAGTAGAGCATTCTGGGAAAAACAACATCTTCTTTGGGAACGCTGCTGGTGCGCCTGGAACTCAAAGCTACTACTAATCGTGCACCGCTTTTTAAAACTCATATATCCAGGTTGTATTCTCATCTATGTATCTATGTATCCATATAGCTACCAATCAACAACTCAGAGATACACTCCGAGGCCGTGATCCAGCGAGTTTGGAGATGCACTTTGAGGCTGAGATCAAGTGAACTGAGAGCTGCACTTGGAGGCCGTGATCGATCGAGTTTGGAGATGCACTTGGAGGCCGGGATGGAGTGCACTCAGAGATGCACTTGAACGCCATGATCGATCGAGGTTGGAGATGCACTTGGGGGCTGAGATCGAGTGAACTGAGAGCTGCACTTGGAGGCCGTGATCGATCGAGTTTGGAGATGCATTTGGAGGACGAGATAGAGTGCACTGAGATGCACTGGGAAGCCGCGATCCAGCGAGTTTGGAGATGCACTTGTTGCAGGCTATGATCGAGCGAGATTGGAGGAGTACTTGGAGGTGGTCGATCTGGAGGAGGTCGGTGGGAGGCGCGCCAGGTGCTGAGACTCTATTAATCGGTTAGTTAACTCGCAACCGTGGGAATGTGATCAGATGACTTTACCTTTGAAGCTCTTATAGAGAACTGGCTGGTGGCGGTGGATCAGTAGGGAGGTAAGCCGGAAGCTGAAGCAACATTCAGGGATCAACTCGAAATCGTGAGAATGAAAGGACGACAGACAATCTTAGGATGAAGGGACGACAGACAATCTTAGGTGTATGCTGTACTCGGTGTATGCCGCACTCAGTGTTAACTTATAATGATGGCATGGAGAGATAGATAGGGATGACTTAACTTTGTGTTCTTGCGATGATGGTAGAGTTGTGAACAAGAAAGAGAGAGATGGGGATGAAGATGAGAGCGATATGGAGGATATGAGCGGCTAAGAGAAATCAGGAGTACGACATGCCTGATTGGGTGTAGAAGAGACCTAATTGGATTTAGAAGACCTCGTATCGGTGATATTACCCGCTGGATCAGGACCCGTACCTGCCGTATCGGAGATGGTTAATTGACCGGCACACGAAATTCTCTCAAGTCCCAGTTTCTCATGATGATTTCCCCCATCTCCTCTGATCTCTCTCTTTCTTGTGCTCAACTCTACCATCACCAAAGAACACGAAGTTAAGTCATCCCTCTCTATCTCTCCATGCCATAATCATGAGTTAACACCGAGTACAGCATACACCAACTACAGCATCATCCCAAGATCGAGTCTCTCCCGCACCCTCCCAGTTTCTCATCTCTCCGCGGATGATGTACCCAACTCTCTTCATTCCCACAATTACAAGTTAACCAATGAATAGAGTTTCAGTTGCCATCGCGCTCCCTCCAAACTGACCACCTCCAAGTACTCCTCCAATCTCGCTCGATCATAGCCTGCAAGTGCGTCTCCAAACTCGCTCGATTCTGGCCTCCAAGTGCATCTAAGTGCACTCTATCTAGGCCTCCAAGTGCATCTCCAAACTCGATCGATCATGGCCTCCAAGTGCAGCTCTCAGTTGACTCGATCTCGGCCTCCAAGTGCATCTGCAAACTCGATCGATCATGGCCTCCAAGTGCAGCTCTCAGTTCACTCGGTCACGGCCTCCAAGTGCATCTCCAAACTCGCTCGATCACAGCCTCCAAGTGCAGCTCTCAGTTCACTCGATCACGGCCTCCAAGTGCAGCTCTCAGTTCACTCGATCTCGGCCTCCAGGTGAATCTCGAAACTCGCTCATTCACGGCCTCGGAGTGCATCTCTCAGTTCACTCGATCACGGCCTCCAAGTGCATCTCTCCGTTCACTCAATCTCGGCCTCCAAGTGCATCTCCAACATCGCTCAATCATGCCCTCCCAGTGCATCTCCAAACTCGTTCGATCAAGGCCTCCAAGTGCATCTGACAGTTCATTCGACCTCGGCCTCCAAGTTCATCTCCAAACTAGCTTAATAATGGCCTCCAAGTATATAGTTAAGGAGCAACGGTGGGTGTACAGAGAGAAAGGGGTAATGGAGGTGGAATGACCGACGTGGAGTATATATTCGGGAGACCCCGGGGTAGATAGACAGCATATCATTTTCATCCCATCTTGACATACAACGAAAATACGCACTCTATCGTTCGCAACTTTTGGTCTCACTCACTCTTTCCGAGATTTCGTGGATCCTCATGGCCAGGTAGTATTATATTTTCTCACCTTCTTCCTACGCTCCTCGAGCTTAATGTAGAAAGAACTTGAGAAGAGATTTTCGCAGCGGCAATGCCGATGCAAGTGTGTACCCAATGAACTCATTCCGATATATGGTCACAGTTGGCCACACCGCCAGAGTATTTGTGTACAATAGAAGACTGAGAGAACTAGAAGAAACGGTGAAAAAGCGATCGGAGGCCGATATGCAATGTGACGTGTAGTATTGACAGCAGGAAAGGAGTAATCCGCCACTGGGGTGTCTCGGACGGCTCTGACGGAGCGAGTCCACTCAGACGCAGCCATTCTGCCCAGACGTAAATCTTTTTGGCTGATGTACAGTGCGATTCGAATTCTAGAACGTTCGCATGGTGCGTTCAACCCTTGCACATGCACAGACGGATTATCATGTCTCACAATTTGGTCACTGAAATCATGACAAAGCTGACAAGTAGCAAAATTGCTAAACAACTTGCTTTTCCTCGCGATCAGACGTCAAAAATCCCAGTTTCCATATCTAGTCTTCCGCTGACGCAGGAGGCGTCACCATCTCTTCGTCGGAATCCGATATCTATATCGTAATCAGCTGGAGGCCATATGCAGGGGTAAAAGGTTACTGGTTCAACTGGCTTTGCTTTCAGCAACGGTGACGAATCGGGCTCCGCAGCTGGCTCACCACTAGGTATGCTCAATTTTGACTGCGGTTTCACCGAACCTAGCCTGATATAAATACTTCCTGGTTGAGCAGTCCCTTGCGCTATTCCAGGGACACTGTGAAGACTCTCCATAAGCCCTGCAAATGTTGTCGGTGGATGTGGCGGAGGGTCGTTCTTTGTTTGCAGCTGAACGACTGCCGGAACCCTCAATTCGGATGTGCCGTACTACTTATCTCGTTCACGGAAGGAGTCGGCTGCATCGTTCCATCCCAGTTGAGTGAATTCATCGAACTTTATCTGCTTCTGCCGAAACCTCTCCATACGCTGCTGTACCGTTTTAGTGATTGTGCCCATCACCCAGCCAAGTTCGTCATCTTCGCTCAGCTTGCCCTGCTCAGTCTCTTCATCATCCTGATCTTCCCCATCCTCCCCATCGTCGGAACTTGCAAGATCACTCAGACTGTCTCCGACAGCAATCAGCATCTCCTCAAACGTCTTTTTGGGCTTTCTGGACGTGAATCCCGCGAGTTCAGCATGCGTCATATCGTCCTGCTCTTGCTGAACCGCTGCCTGTGCGTCTTCAACTCGCTTTCTTGCCGCAGCGGTCTCTCTCTCAACATAATCCTGAATCCATTTGTCTTTCTCTTTATTGCTTAAGAAGTGCGTTTCTCATCGTTTCTCCGCCGGAAGCTTCTTTTTAGATCTCAAGCTGTGCAATGCCCCAAGGGCTCGGACTCTCTCTGCCTCGAAGCCGCTCTTCGCTTCATTTGCTTGATGACGTCATTGGGTTGACCGCATTGTCGATTGGCCGTTTCTGCCAGCCGGAACTGGCAAAAAGTTCTTTTTCGGAGCATTGACCATTGCAGTTTGCGTGGACTGTGTTGTTAGGCGAGATGTTGGATGTTGCAAGGTTTGGACAATATGGAGGCAAGCTGCATCTTTTATGTCAAAGTTGGTACGTTTACTCATCTTGAACAAAGCAAAATCTTCCTCCTGACTGTCAATGAATCAGCAATAGTGACGCTAACCATACAACATGACCTGGTTGTTATGGTCATTTTCATGTGATATCCCGGGGATTATTTGAGACAAAGATCAGCAGACGTCCTTTCCCTTGATCTATATCCTATTTATGTCACGCGATTAGGCAATTCTGGCGGTCGTACACCGCAATTTATCTTTGTTACCAAACACTCAACATTAGAGCGACTCTTTGCAAATTCTGGGGCGGTGGGAAACCCCTCCAAGTTGGAGCCATACTCAGCAGGATTCATCGTGAGCATAACAGTTATGTTAGCTGCTACTTATTCCATTCTGACAAGATGCTAACTATATAGTCCTCAGGGCTTCCAACTTCCTCTCGTTATCATCTTCCTCTCCTATTCCACCCCAGCACATGATGGATACACAACCACCCCTGCCAGGTGAGAGCGGATCGAATACCGGCCGATTGGCGGGTGCTACATCGAATACGACAATTCTCGGCACACAACAAGAGTGCAGACACAAGTTAGTTCACTGTGACGTTGCCAATGCAGCCGCCAAACATATGACCCGGGATGCACATTTAAAAATCATCTGCAAGACTGGAAGCAGCAAAAATAAGAAGCAGCATGCAGTTGGATGTGAGTATACCTATATGGAGGCAAACGGCAGTCAATTTACCGTGTCCCCTACAGCAGGTGTCTGTGGAGCGCTACGTAATGAAATTATCGCTGCCCGTAACAGGAACCCTCCATGGCCGACAAAGGCATTTGTCCGCACAGTGCGAGAAATCAAACATCATGATGTTGTCAGCTCCGGGATTCTCGCAGATGCATTTCCTGATAAGCGTCTGCGTGATTGGATGAAACTGGGTTTAATCACTTTAGAGGAGGCTACAGAAGTGTATATGGTGGAGGTAACAGCAGAATTTCATTGTTAGAAGCAGCAACTAATGTCTGGTAGGTTTTCAACATGTCTGCAACTATGGCAAGGCAAGGAGGTCGGGTACAGCTGGAACAGTCCAATATGCGCCTGGCGTTGAACAAGGCCAAAATTGCCAAAGAAGGCTTTTCGGGCACTGCAATTCAGCAGACGAAAATTCTTATGAAGAAACCATGCGCTGAGGTCCGAGACGAGAAGAAGCGGGGTGTTGAGTTTCCTGGGCACCAAGATGTGAAGGCTGCGATACAATGACACCCGGCAATGCTTCGTCATAACCAAACGTCCAGCTGCCTTCCCTGCCAAAATGGCAGCGCAAACCATCCGCAGACACGCTCGTCACGCAATGGAACAGGTGCACCTCCACCCGTCTGACGTTGAGAGCGGATTCCAGAGCCGACTCCACTTCTGCCGGGCACACTACCCGCCCAAACCGGTAACACTTCCAGAGCTCAACCAGCTGAAATCGTCGATTTGCCTGTCAGATATACGTATTCGCATACAGCTCTTCCCTGTCGTCAATATTTCGAAGATGATGAGGATACCGAGCACGATACCCATTTTGATCCAGATATGCTGACTGATGAAGGTTAGTACACTCTCTGTGGTGTGGTAATGCAGCTGACATTCATTTTGAAGACACAAGCAGCGGATTGAGCGATCCTGCAACTGATAACAAGCATTGACCGAAAGACACGGGATTTTGGTGATTATTATTATCTATATCTATGTATTATTAAAGAACAAGGTAGTTATCAAGAAGAATGTGAATGAAAACGCAAGAAAGGCAGCCAATACAATGTGAATGATAGACTGTGCCAAATTCAATGATTGCATATTGTGGATACAGCCATGGCAAAACGAGCGTCAATGGCGCTTCAATGATTTTTGGTCATGCGTCCTGGAAAATCACACCTCAGATAGGTTGTCGTTAGTCATAAAGGAATTTTTGGCTGCCTTTATAGGCAAAACAGATTGCAATACCCTCCCTGCCCCATCATGAAAATGTGCGTCAACGGAGAGTCAACGATTTGTGGTCATGCGTCCTGGGAAATCACACCCCCGATAGGTTGCAGTCAGTCACAAAGGAATTTTTGGCTTCCTTTATAGGCAAAACAGATTGCAATACCCTCCCTGCCCCCTCATGAAAATGTGCGTCAACGGAGGGTCTAGGATTTATGGTCATGCGTCCTGGAAAATCACACCTCCGATAGGTTGTAGTCAGTCATAAAGGAATTTTTGGCGGCCTTTATAGGCAAAGCAGATAGCAATACCCTCCCTGCCCCATCATGAAAATGAGCGTCAACGGAGGGTCAAGAATGTGTGGTCATGTGTCCTGGGAAATCACACCTCCGATAGGTTGTTGACAGTCATAAAGGAATTTTAGGCGGCCATCATAGGCAACATAGATTGCAATACTCTCCCTGCCGAATCATGAAAATGAGCGTCAACGGAGCGTCAACGATTTTTGGTCATGAGTCCTGCGAAATCACACCTCCGATAGGCTGTAGTCAGTCATAAAGGAATTTTTGGCTGCCATTATAGGCAAAACAGATTGCAATACCCTCCCTGCCGCATCATGAAAATGAGCGTCAACGGAGCGTCAACGATTTTTGGTTAGGTATCATGGGTACTCTGGGGGGCGACTGGTTGCACATTGTCATAAACTGATCATTGGCTGCCTTTATAGGCAAAAGTGAAAGTGAAACGCTTTCTGCCCCATCTTCAAAATGAGCGTCAACAGAGTGTCAACGATTGTTGGCCTTCCATCATGGTTAATCACAGCACGATGTGGCGGTTATTGTTTATATACATCATTTTGACTGTCATCATATGGTAAAAGGCTCAAGAATACTTAGTGGTAGCTCTGTAAATGAAACAAGTTGTTACTGTCCTGGAGGATGTGACTGGAATATCCCATACATATTTGCCTATTCAGGCTGCCATATGCTTCTTTATGGTCGCTTTTGATCAAGCACCATTCATATTAACGAAGATGCAAGACCAATTATTGTTGATGCTCTGTTGACGCTCTGTCGACGCTCATTTTCAGGATATGGTTGGGCGCGTGGGTATGCGTGTTTTGCACATCAAGGCGGCTAATACGCCGAAAATGAACTGTGACATACCAATGTCAATACTTAACGATTAACAGTAGCATATCGGAATGCGACCATAAATGCGAAACCCGAAACACAGAACCCGAGATTGGACCCGACAGGTCTAGCCAAACCTGGCGAAACCCATGAGTTGATGGGTACGGGTCCGGGTTTGGCCTGCCAAGAGTCAGTGGGTTGGGGTTTTGGACGGGTCTGAAACCAAACCGACCCGTTTTTGCGGTCCAAACCCGGACCGCTGGTGGGTTACCCAGACGCGTTGCTAACACTAGCCTTGTCTCTTCAATATGGCCAATGCTGTTTCATCAACAGTTGTACTTGTCGATTCAGACACTTCCGACTCTGTTAGTTAGTTTAACTTTGCAATATGCGCTTTTGCCACATCAGCAAAAAACATTTCCGTCCGGGCGGAATGGCTCCGTCAGAGTGGACGCGCTCCGTCAGAGCCGTCAGAGACACCCCGGTGGCGGATTACTCCGCGCACGGCGTCAATACCACGCGTCGCGTTGCACATTGCCGTCCGATCGCAGTTTCGCCGTTTCTTCCTCAGACTCTGCAAGAGCATTCTCAGATGCTCCTGAAAGCACCTGCAGTTATGGAGGTGCATTCAGGACGCTACGAGATTTGACTATTAGGATAGTC
>Ga0307515_10011173_pt1 | contig 17071 bp, 19 predicted proteins | sample 17_EM_MG_FD_194513 | JGI IMG/M metagenome (GOLD analysis project Ga0307515, IMG submission 194513) | Populus trichocarpa ectomycorrhiza microbial communities from riparian zone in the Pacific Northwest, United States - 17_EM | ecosystem: Host-associated > Plants > Roots > Unclassified | place...
ATCCTCCCCGCCGAACAAGCGTTGGAGGGGCGAGGAATGTCACGCAAGCCGTGGGCCGCATTGGGCCTGATCGTCGGTCTGGGCCTGGGCGCCGCCGCTTGCGCGCAACCCGCGCCCGCCGCGCCGCCGACGCCGAACGACTACGCCCAGGACGCCAGCTGGCTGTGTCGCCCCGGCCGCCAGGACGCCTGCGCCGGCGACCTGACCGCCACGGTGATCCAGGCCGACGGCAAGACCAGCATCGAGCCCTTCAAGGCCGATCCCAACGCGCCGATCGACTGCTTCTACGTCTATCCGACGGTGTCCAGCGACCCCAGCGGCAACAGCGACATGACCCCGGACCTGCCGGAAAAGGCCGTCGCCGACCAGCAGTTCGCGCGCTTCGGTTCGGTCTGCAAGCTCTACGCCCCCAACTACCGCCAGGTGACGATCGCCGCCCTGCGCCGGGTGATGATGGGCCAGGCCTCGAACGGCGACGCCGCCCTGGCCTATAATGACGTCCGCGACGCCTGGAAGGACTACCTGGCCCGCGACAACCACGGCCGCGGCGTCGTGCTGATCGGCCACTCGCAGGGCTCGCGCATCCTGCTCAAGCTGATCGCCGAGGAGATCGACGGCAAGCCGGTCCAGAAGCAGCTGGTCTCGGCCCTGATCCTGGGCATGAACACCCCGGTCGACCCGGCCAAGGACAGCTATGGCTCGCTGCCGCTGTGCCGCAAGGCGGGGCAGGTGGGCTGCGTGATCTCCTACGTCTCGTTCCGCAGCGATGCCCCGCCGCCGGTCGGCAGCAAGTTCTTCGGCAAGGTCACCGAGCCCGGAATGCGCGCCGCCTGCGTCAACCCGGCGGCCCTGGCGGGTGGTTCGGCCGATGTGAAGAGCTATTTCAGCGACCGCACCATCATGGGCACGGCCATGCGCCCGGCCACGGTCTGGGCCAAGGACGTGACGGTCTCGACGCCCTATGTGGAACTGCCGGGCCTGGTCTCGGCGCAGTGCGTGCGCAGCGGCGAGTTCGACTACCTGACCGTGACGGTGCACCCCGACAAGGCCGACCCCCGCGCCGACACCATCCCCGGCGACCTGCTGGTGATGGGCCAGCCGCTGAAGGACTGGGGGCTGCACCTGGTGGATGTGAACTTGACGATCGGGGATCTGGTCAGCGTGGTGGGGGCGCAGTCGAAGGCTTATGGGGCGGCGGGTAAGTAGCAGCTCACCACTTGCCCCCACCTGACGGCTTCGCCGTCTGTCCGCCCCCATGGGGGGCGGAGCCTCGCGCTTCAGGCTCTTCCCCCTGGGGGAAGACGGCCGAAGGCCAGTAGGGGGCAAGTGCAGTGATCAGCAGCTCGCCTACTTCGCCACGCTCTTGAACACCGTCACGCCCAGGACGGCGAAGATGACGAAGCCCAGCAGGAACAGGAAGAACAGGATCTTGGCGATGCCGGCCGCCGCGCCGGCGATGCCGGTGAAGCCCAGGGCGCCGGCGATCAGGGCGATGACCGCCAGGATGATGGCCCACTTCAACATGGTCGTTTCCTCATGCTCTGGCCCGCCTGTCGCGAGCTTGGATCACGCAAACGCGGCCTTGGCGCGCACTGTTCCCTTTGGCCGTCTTGTGTTCGCCGCGTTCGCTCGGTAACCCACTGACATGGCCTCCAAGCCCGAAAGCCCGACCGAACCGTTCAAGCGCGCCCTGGCTCACGCCGCGCGATCGCTCGCCGAGACGCCTGACCTCGAGGTGGTGTTCTCCGGCGAGGGTCCCAGCCTGGTCGGCAACCGGGCGGTGCTGCCCCATCCGCCGCGCGACCTGAACCCCAGGGAGGCCGCGCGCATCCGCGGCCTGGCCGACCAGATGGCCCTGCGCCTGGCCCACCACAACGCGGCCGCCCACGCCCGCGCCCGGCCCAGCTCGCCCGACGGCCAGGCCGCCTTCGAGGCCATCGAGCAGGCCCGGCTGGAAGCCATCGGGTCCAACGCCCTGGGCGGGGTGCGCCAGAACCTGACCGCCGCGCTCGAAGCGCGCCTCGAAAAGCAGGGCCTGACCCGCGCCGTCGCCACCGACCGCCAGTCCGCGCCGATGGCCGAGATCCTGTCGCTGATGGTCCGCGAGCGCCTGACCGGCGACGCCCCGCCCGAGGGCGCGAAAGCCCTGGTCGACATCCTGCGCGCCGACATCGAGAACCGGGCCGGCAAGGACCTGGATCGCCTGGCCGCCGCCATCGACGATCAGGCCGCCTTCGCCAAGGTGACCCGCGAGATCCTGCGCGACCTCGACCTCGGCGAGGAGATGTCCGAGGCCAACGAACAGTCCGACGAGGACGAGGGCGACGAGGACCAGAACACCGAGGCCTCCGAGGACGATTCCGGCGACGGCGAGGGCGAGCAGTCCGACGGCGCCGCGCCGCAGGAGACCGAGAGCTCCGACCGCGAGACGGAAGCCGGCGACGAGGAGATGGTCCAGTCCGAACAGGACGGCGAGGCCGAGGACACCGAGGAAGCCCCGGAGATGGGCGACGGCGCCAAGCCCGCCCGTCCCGACACCGGCCAGGGCGGGGCCTTCGAGCCGGTCTACAAGGTGTTCACCACGGCCTATGACGAGGTCGTCCCGGCCGAGGAGTTGTGCGACGCCGACGAGCTGACCCGGCTGCGGGCCTATCTGGACCAGCAGCTGGCGGCGTTCTCCAGCGTGGTCTCGCGCCTGGCCAACAAGCTGCAGCGCCGCCTGCTGGCCCAGCAGAACCGCGCCTGGACCTTCGACCTGGAGGAGGGGATGCTGGACGTCGCCCGCCTGACCCGGGTGATCATCGACCCCACCGCCCCGCTGTCGTTCAAGCAGGAGGAGGACGTCGAGTTCCGCGACACCGTCGTCACCCTGCTGATCGACAATTCGGGCTCGATGCGCGGTCGGCCGATCATGGTGGCCGCCGTCTGCGCCGACATCCTGGCCCGCACCCTGGAGCGCTGCGCGGTCAAGGTCGAGGTGCTGGGCTTCACCACCCGCGCCTGGAAGGGCGGCACGGCCCGCGACGAGTGGATCAAGGCCGGCAAGCCGCCCGCGCCGGGTCGCCTGAACGACCTGCGCCACATCATCTACAAGAGCGCCGACGCCCCGTGGCGGCGGGCCCGCAAGAACCTCGGCCTGATGATGCGCGAAGGCCTGCTGAAGGAGAACATCGACGGCGAGGCCCTGATGTGGGCGCACCAACGCCTGATCGGCCGGCCCGAAGCCCGCCGCATTCTGATGGTGATCTCCGACGGCGCGCCGGTGGACGACTCCACCCTCAGCGTCAATTCGGGCCACTATCTGGAGCGCCACTTGCGTCAGGTCATCGCCGAGATCGAGACTCGCAGCCCCGTCGAGCTGATCGCCGTCGGCATCGGCCACGACGTGACGCGCTACTATCGCCGGGCCGTGACCATCGTCGATGTCGAGCAACTGGGCGGCGCCCTGGTCGACCAGCTGGCCGACCTGTTCGACGAGGAGCCCAAGGCTGTCAAGCGCGCCCGAGGCCTGCTGGCCGCGCCGCCGACCGTGCAGCCTTCCGCGCCGCCAAAGTCTGGTCTTGGGGCGGCCCGCAAGGTTCCCGCGTGATCGGACTACGCGGCTTTCTGGTGCTGGGCCTGGCCTCGCTGGCCCTGGGCCAGTGCGCCAAGGCTCCGCCGCAACCGGCCGTCCTGCCGATCGCCCCGGTCAAGGTCGGACCGGAAATTGGTCTTGAGATCACGCCCGTCCCGCTCAGCGCGGCCAATCCGCCACCGGTCGCGATCGGCCGTTTCGTCTATGCCGGCGGCATCGCGATCAGCAGTCCCGGCACCCAGCGCCTGCACGGTCTGTCGGACCTGAAGTTCGGCCCCGACGGCGCGATCGTCTCGGTCACCGACGAGGGCGACCTGTTCGAGGCCCGGCTCAAGCTGGACGAGACCGGCCGCCTGGTCGGCCTGACCGACGGCAAGCTGCAGCCGCTCAAGGGCCCGGACGGCCAGCCGCTGCAGGGCAAGGACCAGTCCGACGCCGAGGGCCTGGCGATCCTGGCCAACGGCGACCGCCTGGTCAGCTTCGAGCGCAATCACCGCATCTGGCTTTATCCGCGCCAGGGCGACGGAACCTACGGCCCGCCGCGCGCGGTCAACAAGCCCGCCACCACCTTCCCTGACAACGAGGGCATGGAGGCCCTGACCGCCTATCCGATCGCCGGTCCCGACGCCTATCTGGTGGGCGGCGAGGAGGGCGAGGTGTGGCTGTGCAAGGTCTCCGCGCCGTGCGTGGGCCTGACCCCGCAATCGCCGCCGGACTTCACCTGGGGCCTGACCAGCTTCGCCGCCTTCGAGGGCCAGGCGGTCGCCGCCCTCTACCGCGCCTTCGACCCGATCCGCGGCTGGCGCGGCCAGGTCCGCTTCGTCGTGGATCCCCGGGCTCCGGCGGCCAAACAGGCGCTCGCCGCGACGATGACCCTGGACGGAGCGATCACCCGGGACAATTTCGAGGGCATCGCGCTGAGCCGCAGCCCGTCGGGCGCGACGCGGATTTACCTGGTCACGGACGACAACGACGCCTCGAACGAGCGCACCCTGCTGATGGCCTTCGACTGGACCGCGCCACCGCCTCCACCGCCCGCGCCGGCGAAGAAGGCGCCGGTCAGGCGGCGGTAGGCTCGGGATCCTTCCCTCCCCCTTGCGGGGAGGGTGGCCCGCGCAGCGGGTCGGGTGGGGGATCGGTGCAGGGTGTTGGACGGGAGCTCAATCTGCTGACTCATCAAGCCCCACCCGACCCTGGCGCTGCCAGGGCCACCCTCCCCATGAAGGGGAGGGAAGGTTAGGTTTCCACCGCCTCATACAGTTCCCGCGCCTCTGACGCCGGTCCGCGACGTTCGCCGAACCCGACCACGCGCACGGAAATGATCCGCCCGCCGATGGCGAACACCAGGCCGTCCCCCATCCGCAAGCCCCGCGACGGCTTGTCCACCCGGCTTTCAGCGCCGGCCCTCGTCAGGCGAATCCGGCCCTCCTCGACGAAGCGGCCGGCTAGGGAGCGGGTCTTGAAGAAGCGGGCGCGCCAGAGCCAGACGTCGGCGCGGCAATGGCCGGGATCGGGGCCGGCGTCCTCGTCGCTCATGAGGCGGCTTTCGCCGCGCCCGCCTTCCGACGGCGGGGCTTCTTGCGGCGGGGCGGGGGCTCGGTCAGCCTGGCCAGGGCCGCGAACGGCGAGTCCGGGCGGGCCGTGACCTTGGGCTCGGGCCGCTGGGCGCCGCGCCGCTTCCACAAGATCGGGTCGCCTTCCTTGGGGCGCAGGGCGGGGGTGTAGTCCAAAGCCCGCAGCACGGCGGCGGCCTCGGCCGGGGTCCAGCCCAGGGTGTCGCGGGCGGCGTCGGTCAGCACCACCCCGCCGGGCTTCTGGCCCTCGCGCAGCAGCGCGTCGAGCCGCTCCAGCATCTCGACGGGCGCGACGTACTTGCCGACCAGCCGCAGACCGTTGGCGGACAGGGCGCGCGCATCCGGCGTCGGGCTCGGCGCGGCGGCCAGCCGCTCGGACTGACCGCGCCAGCCGCCCGGCGTCAGGGCGCGGACCGTCGACAGGGCCTCATCCCGCAACACCGAGGGCAGGTATAGGCTGAACGCCCCGATCCGCACGCCCAGGCCCTTCAGCGCGCGCCGCTCGGCCTGGCTCAGGGCCTTCAGGTCGGTGTCGACGGCGCGTTTGTCCAGCACGCCGCCGGCTTCCAACAACCGATGGGCCAGGCCGCGCGGCAGGCCCTTGAGCTCGCCGCCGGAGAGCGCCCGGGCCAGCTTGCGCAGCCCCGGCAGCTGGCGATCGACCTCGCCGGCCAGGAAGGCGTCCAGGCGCCGCTCGGCCCGCTCCCGCGCCGACGGATCGCCCAGGTCGCCCAGCAGACGGGCGCGCGGATGCAGCAGGTCGCCGCCGGTTCGTACCGCCCCGGCCGCCTCGCCGTTCCACAGCACCGCGCCGTCGGGCGTCAGGGTGAAGGCGGTGTCCGGCTCGGCCGCCAGCTGGCCCAGGCGCCTTGCGATCTCCGGCGTGACGGCCCGCTGGGCGGTGTTGCGCAGCGCCTTTTCCTCCAGCGCGCTGGCGCCCTTTTCCTGCACGAAGGTGACGCCGGTCAGCCGGCCGACGATGTGACCCTCGACCGTCACCGCCCCATCGGCGCCGACTCCCGCCAGCATCGTCTCGCGGTCGCCCAGCTGGCGCATCAGCACGCTGGTGCGCCGGTCGATGAACCGGGCCATCAGCTTCTCGTGCAGGGTGTCGGACAATCGGTCCTCCAACTGCCGCGTCAGGCCCTGCCAGTGGACGGGATTGTGCAGCCAGTCGCCCCGGGCGGCGATGTAGCTGAGCGTGCGCACGCCCGACAGGCGCGCGGCCAGGCTGTCGATCTCGCCGTCGGTGCGGTCCAGCGCCTTGAACTGGCCGGCGATCCAGTCCTCGGGCAGACGCTTGCGGCCCGTGGTCAGGTCGTCGAACAGGGTGCGGACCATGCGCTGGTGGTCGTCGTCGGTGGTCTTGCGGAAGTCCGGCGTCTGGCAGACGTCCCACAGGCGGATCAGGGCCGAGCGGTCGGCCTTGCAGCGGGCCACCACGTCTTCCTGCTGGGCCAGCTTGCGCAGCGTGCGCTCGTCCAGCGCCTCTTCGGACAGGCTCAGCCCCGCGCGATGCGGCGACTCCGACAGCGACCGCAGCAGGCTGGGCAGGTTGCCGAAGTCCAGCCGGGCGTTGCGCCACTCCGCGCCCATCACCGGCTCGAACTGGTGGTTGACGACGCTCTCGACCAGGTCCTCGTCCATCTCCTCGCAGTCGCCGGTCACCCCGAACGTGCCGTCGCGCGTGTAGCGCCCGGCGCGGCCGGCGATCTGGCCCACCTCCTGGGGGTGCAGCCAGCGGGTGCGCTTGCCGTCGAACTTGCGCAGGCCGGCGAAGGCCACGTGGTCGACGTCCATGTTCAGGCCCATGCCGATGGCGTCGGTGGCCACCAGGAAGTCGACCTCGCCGCTCTGGTAGAGCGCGACCTGGGCGTTGCGGGTGCGGGGGCTGAGGCTGCCCATGACCACGGCCGCGCCGCCCCTCTGCCGTCGGATCAACTCGGCGATGGCGTAGACGGCGTCGGTCGAGAAGGCGACCACGGCGCTGCGGCGCGGCAGGCGGGTCAGCTTCTTGGAGCCGGCATAGGTGAGATTGGAGAACCGCTCGCGGCTGACGATCTCGGCGTCGGGCAGCAGGCGGCGGATCAGCGGGGCCATGGTCCCGGCCCCCAGCAGCATGGTCTCGAACCGCCCCCGGGCGTGCAGCAGCCGGTGGGTGAAGATGTGGCCGCGCTCGGGATCGGCGCACAGCTGGATCTCGTCGATGGCCACGAATTCGACCTCGCGGGTCAGGGGCATGGCCTCGACGGTGCAGACGAAAAAGGCCGCGCGCGGCGGGACGATCTTTTCCTCGCCGGTGATCAGGGCGACCGAGGCCTTGCCGCGCAGCTTGACGATCCGGTCGTAGATCTCGCGGGCCAGCAGGCGCAGCGGCAGGCCGATCATCCCCGAGGCGTGGCCCAACATCCGCTCGACGGCCAGGTGGGTCTTGCCGGTATTGGTGGGGCCGAGCACGGCCGTCAGTTTCGAAGGGGCCAGTCCGGTCGAACGGTCGCTCATGACTTCAAGGTGGGATGGGAATCGGGGCGGGGCAAGCGGCGGCGGTGAAGGACGGAGGGCCACACCTCTTTCGGGCCGCCAGAAACACGCGGACGTTGTGCGTCCGTCAAACTTCCGCCAGCATGAAGCTGCGCCATGAAGGGGTCCTGTTTGTCCAAGCTTCGCAACCTCGCCGCCGTGTTGGTCGTCGGCCTGGCCGTCCTGGCCACTCCCGCGCTTTGCCAGCCCCTGAGCGCCTCGACGCAGACGGCCATCGACAAGGCGATGCAGGCGTCGATCGACAGCGGCTGGACAGCCGGCGGCGCCGTCGCCGTCATGCGCCACGGCAAGGTCGTCTTCTCGCGCGGCTACGGGATGGCCAATCTCGAGACCGCGACGCCGGCCACGCCCGACACCGTGTTCCGGATCGGGTCGCTGACCAAACAGTTCACCGCCGCCGCCGTCCTGGCGCTGGTCGACGACGGCAAGCTGTCGCTGGACGACAAGGTCCGCAAATACATCCCCGAACTGCCCGCCGACGACCCCACCACCATCCGCCAGTTGCTGACCCACACGGCCGGCTTCACTGACTATGTCGGCGGTCCGGAGTTCGACGAGCGGGTGAAATGGCTGCCGCTGACCACCGACCAGCTTCTGGCCCATGTGCTGTCGTCAAAACCGCTGCACCGGTTCGAGCCCGGAACCCAGTGGGCTTATTCCAGCTCGAACTACGCCTTCGCCGGCGCGATCGTCGAGCGTGTCTCGGGCCAGCCGATCGGCGTCTTCGTCAAGACCCGGCTGCTCGATCCGCTGGGCATGCGCCGCACGGCGTTCGACAACGAGCGCGCGATCGTGCCGGGCCGCGCGTCGGGCTACGACCGCATCAAGGTCGAGACCTCCGGTTACATCAACACCCGCACCGTCAGCATGAGCGTGCCGTTCGCGGCGGGAGCGATGGCCTCGACCGTCGGCGACCTGCTGATCTGGAGCGACGCCCTGCATCATGGCCGCGTGCTCAAGCCCGACAGCTATCGGCAGATGACGACGCCGGCCAAACTGAACGACGGGAGCCAGGCCAGCCTCGTGCGGCCGGACGGGACGCGGAAGGTCATCGGCTACGGCCTGGGCCTGTCGGTGTCCGGCGATCCCGCCGCGCCCGAACTGGCCCACGACGGCGCCATCGACGGCTTCACCGCCATGATGACCACCCTGACCGGGCCGGACGCCGTGCTGACCGTGCTGGTCAACACCTCGCCCAGCGAGCACCTGGCGTTCGGCGGCGTGATCGCCGCCTTCAAGGCCGAGGTCGCTCCGCCAAAGGCCGCGAACGCGCCGCCCAATTAGGGTTTGGCCCGATGGTCTTGGCGGTGCGCCGATGGGACTTCTATTTCCTGATCTCGGCGCTGTTCGGCCTCTACGCCCTGCACCGCCTGACGCTCGTGCATGAGAAGGGCGAGGTGGAGCGCCAGGAGATGGTCCGCGAACTGTTCGAGCGCCTGCGCCACGGGCGGCGGCGATTCATGCCGGTGGCGGGGCTGAAGTCGCTGACGGAACGGCCGGCCAATTTGTTTCATCGGCGGGGGATGAGGCGGGGGAGCTAAATGCCGTAGACAGTCAGAACGCGCTGGCGTGTGAGGCTCTCGTCAATCCAGTCGGCGACCGAAACCAGGAAGACGCGGAGAGCTTCTCGCTGGTCGGGGTCATCGAAGCGCCGGCGGAAGGTCGCGCTGTCGATCTCCACGCCGTTGACCAAATCCACAGTATGCACCCAGGCGATGTCGGCTTCTCCGGGCGAGACTCCGGCTGCCAGCCGCGCGGCGAGCACCCGAAGGTCCTCCACGACGGCCCTCCACGTGACGGCGGCGATCTCGGCGACGCCATAGCGGTTGCCGGGGCCGTAGTTGGCCGCACGTTTCGCTAGAATGGGGTCGATGAAGGCGAAGGCGTCATCGTGAATGTAGAGGCAGCAGGTTTGCGCGCCTTGAACCTCTGGCCCTTCACCGATTTCAACGGTCGGCCCGCCCCGAAAGCCGATGCCTTCCTCCAATTCGAACACGTTGGTCATTCACGGCCCCGGCATGCGCCTTGGAAGAAGTCGGTCAATCGTATATACATGTATTGACGGAGCAATGCCATGGCCACCAGCACCAGCAAGACGTTCAGAAGCGGCAACAGCGAGGCGGTCAGGCTGCCGCGCGACATGGCGTTCGGCCCGGATGTCGAGCTGACCCTGGTGCGGTCCGGTGACGTGCTGACGATCTATCCGGCCCGGACTTCGGTCGCCGCCCTGGTCGACCGCCTCGCCGCCCTGCCGCGCCCGGCCAGCGTCGAGGTCCGGGACGAGGAGCCGCTGGACGAGCGTCCCGGTCTTTGACCCACATCCTCGACACCAATATCGCCATCCATCTGCGGGACGGTGACCCGGCCGTCACCGCCCGGCTCGCCGCTCTGGAGGGGCCGGTCCTGCTGTCGATCATCTCGCGGGTCGAGCTGGAGGGCGGGGTGTATCGCGAGCCCGGCGAGGCGGGCATGCGGCGCGCGCGGCTCGATGTGATGCTGGACGCCCTGCCGGTGCTGGATTTCGACGGCGAGGCGGCCGACGCCTATCGCATGATCGTGGAGGCGGCCGGCTATTCTCGCCGCAAGATCCTCGACCGCATGATCGCCGCCCAGGCCCTGGTGCATCGTGCGGCGCTGGTCACCCGCAACGCGGCGGACTTTCAAGACATTCCGGGGTTGATGTTGGTCGAGTGGTGAGCGAACGCCCTGAGGTCTAGGCGACGCCTTGATCCGACCATCTTGGCCCTCTTATCTCTCGACATGGAAGGGGGGCGGCATGAAACACTGGGTCTGGCGGACGGCCTTGGCGGCTTGCGCGACGGCCGGCGCGGCGATGGCGCAGGTTCCCGACGCCATCCCCTCGGCCACCTATATGGCGCCCGCCCGTCTGGTCGATATCGGCGGCGGCCGCCGACTGAACCTGTTCTGCGAGGGCAAGGGCCCGGTCGTGCTGATGGAGACCGGCTTCAGCGACACCACCATGACGTGGCGCAAGGTGCAGCGGGGGATCGCGGCCTTCGCCACCGCCTGTTCCTACGACCGCGCCGGCCTGGGTTTCAGCGACGCCGGCGGCCATCCATCCAACCTGGTGAACAACGCCGCCGACCTGGAGCGGCTGATCAAGGCCGCCGGCCTCGGAAAGCCGGTCCTGGTCGGCCATTCGCTGGGCGGGCTCTATGTCGGCTACTACGCCCGCACCCGTCCTGGACAGGTCGCGGGTCTGGTGCTGGTCGATCCCTCGACCTTCAACCAACGCGACCTCTTCCTGAAGCTTCTGGGGCCCGAGACCATGGCCAAGCGGGACGCGGCTCGACTGGAGCAGGTGGCGCACTATCGCCATTGCCTGGACCTCGCCAAGGCCGGGCAACTGGTCCCTGGCCGGGAGTCGGACGCATCGTGCCTGGACGATCCGCCGCTGGAGGACCCGGTCCTGCATGCCGAGACCGACCGCCAGTTGGCCCGGGCCCAGACCCAGGCGGCGACCCTATCCGAAGACCTCAGCTTCGGCGGCGAGACGCCGACCGCGCCGCGCCCCGACGAGGTGCAGTGGAACGCCGCCCCGCCTCTGGCCGGCGGCCTGCCGGTGATCCTGCTCAAGCGGCCGATCGCCAAGCCGCCCTCGATGGATCAGGCGGTCTTCGACGGGCTGATCGCCAACGCCGGCGCCCAGCAAGCCTTGCAGGCCCCAGCGCCCGGCGGACGGATCGTCACCGTGCCCAACACCGGCCACCAGATCCAGCTGGATCAGCCTCAGGCGGTGATCGACGCGGTCCGCGAGATGGTCGAGCGGACGAAGCTTTAGGGCGCGCGCCAATCCCTCCCACGGGGGGAGGGTCTTACTTCTCGAACACCACCTTGCCATCCACCACCGTCAGCACCGCCTCCGCCTTCAGGATCTCGGCCGGCGCCGCCGTCATCAGGTCCTTGTCGAACACCGTCACATCCGCCTTCTTCCCCGCCTCCAGCGTGCCGCGATCCTTCTCGGCGAAGGCCGCATAGGCCGGGGCCCAGGTCAGCATGCGCAGGGCCTGGTCGCGGGTGACGGCTTCTTCCAGATGCCAGTCGGCATTGGCGAAGCCGTCCAGGCCGTGGCGGTAGACAGCGGCGTAGAACTCGATGCGCGGGTCGCCGACCTCGACCGGAGCGTCCGAGCCGGCGGCCACGACCGTCCCGGCGTCGAGGAAGTCCTTCCAGCGATAGCCCTCGTGCAGGCGGGCCTGGCCCAGGCGGGCGGGGGCGAAATAGAGGTCGCCGATGGCGTGGCTGGGCTGCATCGAGGCGATGACGCCCAGCTTGGCGAAGCGCGGCACGTCCTCGTCGGCGACGATCTGCGCATGCTCGATGCGCCAGCGGGCCTGTGTGTCGCCCGCCAGGCTCTCCTGGAACCAGTCCAGGGCCATGCGGTTGCCGCGATCGCCGATGGCGTGCATGGCGACCTGGGCGTTCACGGCCTTGGCGGCCTTCATCAGGGCCAGGCCCTTGTCTTGCGGCGTCAGTTGCAGGCCCAGGCTCGTCTCGGAGTCGCTGTAGGGCGCCAGCAGGGCTGCGCCGCGCGAGCCCAGGGCGCCGTCCATGTAGAGCTTGATCCCGCGCACCCGGATCAGGCCGGTGGCGTCGGTGAACGGCCCCTTGGCCAGCACCTCGGCGGCGCCGCTGGGGTCCATGTAGTTGTCGACCCGCAGGCCGAATTTCCGGTCGGCGGCCAGGCGGGTCAGGATCGCCAGGTCCGGCGCCGCGACGCTCATGTTCCCCAGGCCCGTCCAGCCGCGCGAGGCGTAGAGGGCGCCGGCCTTCTCCAGGGCCTGGCGCTTGAGGGCGTCGGACGGCGGCGGGATCACGTCCTTGATCAGGGCTTGGGCGTTGTCGACCAACAGGCCATTGGGCGCGCCGTCCGGGCCCTTGAGGATCTGGCCGCCGGCCGGCGCGACCGTGTCCTTCGTGACGCCCGCCTTGGCCAGGGCGGCGGTGGAGGCGACCACGGCATGGCCGTCGGCGCGGCCCAGCACCACGATCCGGCCAGGCGCGGCGCGGTCGAGGTCGGCGCGGTCGGGGAAGCGCTTCTCGGGCCAGTGGGTCTCGATCCAGCCCCGGCCGTAGATCGGGCCGTCGGGATGGGCGGCGGCATGGGCCTTCACGGCGGCGACCAGGCTCTCCATCGAGTCGGTCTTGTCGAGATTGAGCGTCAGCTCGCGCAGGCCGATGCCGGTCAGGTGGGCGTGGGCGTCGACGAAGCCGGGGAAGGCGGTCGCGCCCTTCAGGTCGACGTCGCGCGCGTCCTTGGCGGCCTTGGCCCTGGCGGCGGCCAGATCGCCGACGAACAGGATGCGGTCGTCGCGGATCAGCACCGCCTGCGCGGCGGGCGCGGCCGCGACGCCGGTATGGATCGGGCCGCCGTGGATCAGGATGTCGCCGGCGAGGGCCGGGGCCAGGCTGGAGCAGGCCAGCAGGGCGGCGAGGGCGAAGGTGCGGCGCAAGGCGATCTCCCGACAGCAAGAAGCGGAAATCGTAGGGCAGGACCAGCTTTGCCGGAAGCGCCCCTTTTCCTCGTGGAGGGGGCAAGACAGGCGTGCAGGACTCCAAACCCCCGCCGCCCCTGATATAGTCCCGCCATGACCCAGGGCTTCACCCTCTTTGAAACGCCGATCGGGCTGTGCGGCCTGGCCTGGGGCGAGCGGGGACTGGTCGGGGCCCAGCTGCCCGAGGCCGCGCCGGGCGCCGCCTGGGACCGCCTGCGCCGCCGCTATCCGGACGCGGTCGAGGCCTCGCCGCCGCCGCCGTCCATCCAGCGGACCGTCGAGCGGATCAACGACCTGCTGGCCGGCGGCCGCGACGACCTGGTCGATGTCGAGCTGGACTACAGCATCGTCTCGCCCTTCAACCGCCGGGTCTACGAGATCGCCCGCGCCATCACCCCCGGCCAGACCCTGACCTATGGCCAGATCGCCAAGGCCATGGAAGACCCCGGCGCGGCGCGCGCGGTCGGCAAGGCCCTGGGCGAGAACCCCTGGCCGATCGTCGTGCCCTGCCACCGGGTGCTGGGCGCCGACGGCAAGAGCGGCGGCTTCTCGGCCCCCGGCGGCGTCGAGACCAAGGCCCGCATGCTGACCATCGAGCGGGCGAAGACCAACGACGTCCCGACCCTGTTCGACCTGGAATTCTCGGTGGCCCCGCAGCGGGGGCGCTAAAGCCCGCGCCCCACCCGCAGCACCAGTTCCCGCAGCCACACCGACCCCGGATCCCTCTGCGCCACCACCGGATGGAAGAGGTACTGCGGGTCCTCGCCCGGATCGATCGGCGGCTCGACCCGCTCGAGGTCCAGGGGCCCGGCCAGGGCCGCGATCAGCCGACCCGGCACGAAGGCGACCAGGTCGGAGCGCGCGGTCATCCGCAGGGCCTGAAGGTAGCTGGGCACGGCCAGGGCGATGCGGCGCTCGACGCCGTTCTGGCGCAGGAAGGGCTCGATGGCGTCGTCACGCTCGCCCGCCCCGATCACCGCCACGTGGCGCGCGGCGTTGAAGCCGGTCAGGGTCGACAACCTTCCGATGTCCGGATGGCCGCGCCGCACGGCCAGGGCGTCGCGGTCGGTGTAGAGGGTCTGGCGGTGAAAGCCGGGATAGGCCTCTCCGGTCCAGGCGGCCACCAGGTCGATCGTGCGCGCGAAGTCGGGCGTCAACACGGCCGGGCCGCGCCAGGGCACGACGTCCAGCCGCACGCCGGGCGCGGCGTCGGTGACCAGGGCCAGGACAGCGGGCATCAGGAGGTCGGCGCACAGGTCCGGCATCATCAGCCGAAAACCGCGCGTGCTGGACGCCGGATCGAAGCCCTGGGCCTGGAAGAGCCCCCGCACCTGGTCCAGCGCCTGGGCCAGGGGCGCGCGCAGGGCCTGGGCGCGCGGCGTCAGCTCCATGCGTGGCCCTACCCGCACCAGCAGCGGATCGCCGGTCGCCTCGCGCAGGCGGCGCAGGGCATGGCTGACCGCCGGCTGCGACAGGTTCAGGCGCTGGGCCGCACGCCCCACGCCGGCCTCGGCCAGCAGGGCGTCGAGGGCCACCAGGAGGTTCAGGTCGAGTTGGGCCAGGTTCATCAAGCGAATATAGATCATCACCCGCATCGATTGGATGAATGATGCTCATCGACGGATCATGGAACTCCCCGGATGGAGAACGCCATGAGCACGACCGACGACAACAAGCGGCTGATGCGGAAGATCTTCGACGGTCTGGCGCGCGGTGATGGCCGCGCGTTCATCGACAGCCTGGACGAGACCACCGTCTGGCGATTGACGGGGACCACGCCCTGGTCGGGCGTCTATGTCGGCAAGACCGCCATTCGCCGCGACCTGCTGGACCCGCTGTTCGCCCAGTTCGCCGACGCCTACGCCAATGTCGCCGACGCGATCATCGCCGAGGGCGACACCGTGGTGGTCGAGTGCCACGGCAGGGTCACGACCAAGACCGGCAAGCGCTACGACAACCGCTATTGCTGGGTGTGCCGGCTGGCGGACGGCAAGATCGCCTCGCTGACGGAATACATGGACACCGAACTGGTCGCGACGGCCCTTGAGGCGCCCTCCAGATGAGGACTCCAAAGGGTTGGGGGCGCATGAAGCTTGACTGGTTAACGCGGGTTCACCGTTCGTCGAACACGAGCGAAACGAATCATGACCGAATCAGCGACTTCGCCCGATTCAGTGTTTGTTCCCTACTAGCGATGGTAGCTTAATTCGCATTAACCACAAACCGGGTTTGGGGGCATGAGCGTGGATTGGTCGGACATCGTGTTCACGCCGGACGACGAGACCGTCGCCGAGGTCGCGGCGGCGTGGGCCTGGCTGATCCCCGAGCCGTGGCGGGTGGTCGTCTGCTCGATGTTCGGCGGTCTCTTCCTGGAGAAGGCGTCGGGCGGGGTCTTGTGGCTGGAATGCGCGACCGGCGAGGTGGAGCGCGTCGCCGACTCCGCCGCGGCCTTCAACGCCTATCTGGGCGGGGCGCGGGATGACGCCTGGAAGGACCAGGTCGACGAATGGTTCCTCGGGGACTTCGTCGAGCGCCTGCACGCCGCCGGCAAGCGTCCGGGACCTGGACAATGTTACGGCCTGACCATCCTGCCGGTCTTCGCGGAGGGGCGCTACACGGTCGAGAACGTCTTCGTCCTGTCCGTGCGTGAGTGGTTGACCGCGACCGGCGCCGTGCATCGGCAACTCCGCGACTGCCCGGACGGCGCGCGGGTGAAGTTGTGGGTGGCGGACTAGGCGCTAGGCGTATCGACCTTCAGCGTCCGAGACGAAAACCTCGTCCTTCGACAAGCTCAGGATGAGGTTTTCCAAGGCTCGGACTCGAACAGGGTCCTCATCCTGAGCCTGTCGAAGGACGAGGACCCCGCACCGAGCGTGAACGTCGATATGTCCTAGCCCGGCGTGCAGGTGGCGCTGGTGCGCGTGGCGTTCAACACGCCGGCCAGGGGCAGGCCGTTGATGGTCTTCATGTGGACGTTCAGGCGGAAGGCTTCGGTCGTATAGGTGCCGTTGGCGGTCACCGGGGCCACGCGGCCCTTCTTGTCGGTCCACGTGCCCTTCAGGGCCACCTTGCCGTCCTTCACGACGCGCGTGTCGTAGTCGCAGGTGTAGCGGCGGGTGCAGATGCCCTTGGCGAACTGCTCGACGTCGGCCTGCTTGAGGCAGCGCGACTCGCTGCCGGCCGGGATCGGGCCGATGCGGTAGCTGTAGTCCCACTGGCCCGGCAGGATGGTCTCGGGCTTGCTCGCCGCATATGAAGCCGTGACGGCGGTCGCGGCGCCCAGAATCAGCGTTCCGGCGATCAGGGCGGGGGCGAGCAGGCGCATGCGTTCGGTCTCCTTCAGGGCCGTCTCTATATAAGGGGGCAGATGAACCGCCGTTGAAGGCGATGTTTGGGCAGGTTCGGCCCGGATCGGCTTGACTCGGCAAGCCCCCTTCGCCTATATCGCCCGCTCTCGCGCGGCGGTCCGTCCCTCGCGTGCCCGAATTTATGTCTGCGGAGCCTTTGGCTTCGCCCAGCCAAGGTATCCGCCATGTCGCGCCGTTGCGAACTCACCGGGATCGGTCCGATGGTCGGCCACAATGTGAGCCACTCGAACATCAAGACCAAGCGCCGCTTCCTGCCGGCCCTGTCGCCCGCCACCCTGCAGTCGGACTCGCTGGGTCAGACCTTCAAGCTGCGCATCAGCAACGCCGCCCTGCGCACCCTGGACTTCCGCGGTGGCCTGGACGTGTTCCTGCTGGGCGCCAAGGACGAGCAGCTGTCGCCGCGCGCCCTGAAGATCAAGGCCCAGGTCAAGGCGAAGGCCAAGGCCGCCGCGACCGCCGTCGCCGCCTAAGACTTTCTCGGCCTCACGGCTGACGGAA
>Ga0307515_10011174_pt1 | contig 17070 bp, 10 predicted proteins | sample 17_EM_MG_FD_194513 | JGI IMG/M metagenome (GOLD analysis project Ga0307515, IMG submission 194513) | Populus trichocarpa ectomycorrhiza microbial communities from riparian zone in the Pacific Northwest, United States - 17_EM | ecosystem: Host-associated > Plants > Roots > Unclassified | place...
TATGATGAGACATAGCAAGAGACAAATACGGCAACCCGGAGTTGCTCAAGATCTGCTCACCTCCCTTCGTAACGGAGATTCGAAGTCAGCACAAAGAATATCATTTCACCTTCGTCACAAAATATACTCGTACCTAGCTATATTCAACCTATCGAGTTACTGGTTAATACTTCTCAATTGTCGGACGATATCATTCATTCTTTTTGCTCATCTTCCGCCCTCCGCTCTCCGGGCTATATTCACTCATGACCATTCGACCGCTTCTATCACACTGATTATCCAAACAACGTTCAGCGATTTTTGCATCGATCCGGCCCGCCCCCGTGGACACTGTCTCCTCTACTTTTCCATTGTTACACTTAGTGATCAAACTAGCACTAGTTGTTAGGAAGTGAAATAGAGCTCACTAACAGTGACCTGATTTTGGTTTCTTGCGTTCTAAGAGATCTTCACCATGCTCCGGGCTGCTAGTTACACTTCGAAAGGTTTCCTGGGTCACTTCACTAATGCCTGGTCCATTTGGTCAGTGTGCTCTGGTCGTTCATATCTTCATCTAGCTCATATAAGTGAAACATACGGTATGGGATTCGCTTTACAAAAGTTTGCAGTGTCCGGTCGATAATCTTGTGAGCAATATTAGGCCCTCTCGCACGTATTGCGCTGAACATTCTTCTCACGGCCGACGCCGATCCTGTCCACCGAATGAATGCCGCTCGATCACCATGGCGTCGCTCGAGCTAATACAATCCCTCAAGCTGGAAGCGGATCGGGAGCACTTGGTTTGCTGTTTTGGTGAAGATAGACACGCTTTCTTGCGCTCCAAGGTAGCTTCGAGTGCAGCCGTGCGTAGTAATTGCTAGATTGTACTCTACCAATTTCATACTTAACAGTATTATGATAGTATTCTAGCCGTGATATGCCCGACTGTGAGGCCCGCATAGATGCCGTGGTGTTCGATCTCATCAACTTCATCAAGTCCAAATATCTTTCTCGGGGACCAGATTTCCGGCCATCCGACTGTGGCCCAGCAGCACGGTTCTTCACTTTAGACGTTATCACCGATCTCATCTACGGCGAGCCATTTGGGTATTTAACTAAGAACGAGTATGTCCTGTCATCTACAGAATGTCCGGACCATACTGACACTACAATTTCTCGCTGCTCCATTCCCGCTCCTAGCTAAACTCCTCGGCCACTCATGGATGTTCAAGGATGGCAGGCCGCATGGTCCGGAGACTTGGTTTTAACAGTCTCAAGGGGTGACCATTCTCCCCCCAATCTTCCCATCTACCTCTCCCACGGAGAATATTCGCATCTGACGCATGCCAAATCTCTCTGCAAGCTAGTCCACTCACGCTATAGCGCCTCGCAGCCCGCCTCTCCCGCCATCGCCTCTTTCACAGCCCGCTGCCTCACCCCCACCGACGCCGCCGACGAAGCCCTAGTCCAACTATGCATCCCCTCCCCACCCCTCCCTTCCCCGCCCCACTATGTTCACCCAACTAACCCGCCCACTAGCCTCGCAGGCTTCGACTCCATCGCCACCGCCCTGCGCCACACCCTCCTCCGCATCCTCAGCTCCCCAACCGCCCACGCCCGCCTCCTCGCCGAGCTCCGCACCCTACCGCACCCTCCCGACTCCACCGTCTCCGAAACTACCATCAACCCCCTCCCCTGCCCCCGCGCCTACATCCTCAAGCCCCTCCGCCTCTTCCAGCTCCTGACGCCCTACCTCCTCGAGCGCTGCCCGGCCGCCGGCGCCACGCTGCCCGACGGCACGCACGTCCCCGGCGGGATAGAGGTGGTGGCCTCCTTCGTCGCGTTGCAGCGAGACAGGTCTGTTTACGGGGAGGACGTGAGGTGTTTCCGGCCGGAGCGGGGGGTCATGGAGTGACAGGTCGGGCTGGTGTTTATGAGTGGGCGCTTTCAGTGCTTGGGGAAGAGTTTGGCGCTGTTGGAGGTAGGGAAGGTGGTCGGGGAGCTGGTGAGGCAGTTTGAGATGAACGTTGTGGATCAGGCGGGGGTGTGAGATGAGCGGAGGATGAGTGCGAGTTTGGTGGAGGGGCTGTGGTTTAGGGTGGAGGAGCGGATGGAGGTATGAGAGGGTAGGAAGTGCGATTGGGCAGATTGAAGAATCGAGAAGGTTTTCAGTTTTGGATACGATGTTGCCATGGAATTGGAACGGTGAGGTCTAACCTGATGTCTGGGGTAGATATTGGTAAGGGCAGAACCTGTTATTATTAGAATTTGAGCTATAATATTAGATGGGGTAATTCAACGACATAAAAATTCACTGCCGAATGCCTGGAATGCATCTCGATTCCATGAGACCACGGCGAGCATCATAAGCGAGCCAAAGGACAGCTTTGTCGTTGAACCTAGACATAGGAAAAGCACATCCAGCATTAGCTGAAAGTAGGGTTACCGAAAGTTTTGGTTCCATGTGGCAGCCGTTGCCTAGTAGTTTCCGAAAATCAAGTAAATGCATCCCGAGCGGAGAAGAAGGAATCCCAAAACCTAGTTCCTATGCAGAGCGGCGGAAACATTTCCAAGCGTTTTTAGTCGTTTGCGAAAGTGAGGTTTCAAGAGGAAAAGATAACGGAATGACTTTTGGAAAAAGAAAAGATGCCCGAGGACGGATTTTGACCTATAAACGCGCGTTGCGTTCCATTCATTTGCTCCGAATTATGCCATCGAGTTCGCCATAATGAAAGCCCAGTTGCAAGCCACCAATGTCTTTTTTCCAAATGAAAATACCAAGGTTTGTCCCACACAACCGGAAGGTCCAGGTAATCTTGTTAAACTCTGTCGCGTTAGGAATAGGGCATGGCTAGCCCTCAAAGAATTCCTCTGAAATAATATTTCCCGTGTCGGTGCACTCGTTCTGCTAAATTGGTGGAGATGCGATTGAATGGCCCACAAAATTGAAGCCATATGTTTGATGTCTTGGCCTTGGCTTTGCTCTCTTCTGTCCTTTTGGGTCAGTCTCCATGGCGTCATTTCCCAATTCTTGTCAACGAAAACTTGTTGAAACAAATTCTAACCGATCTACCACTCCATCATTTCCTCTTTCTCCCCACCTGTTACCAAATGGGTTAATGTGGCTCCCTATGTTATTTCTAACCCATCTAATCCGAAAGGTCATCCTCATTTTCTACCGCGCTCCCGTATTCTGACTCATCCTCATCAATGACACTAATTTCCCTTGTTGCTGTCTTAACCTTCCTTGGTTTCAACAAAGCATACATGCTCCACTTGATGGTTCTTTCTGTGCCACTAGCAGTTGCCTTTATATATGCCAAATCGTTTCCTGCAAGGTGGAATGCAAAGGTACCGTTTTGGCCGAAGCTATGAAATAGCTTGAACAATGCCGAGGCCTTCAACAGCTGCCAATGTGTCCGGCCGCCAGGGATGCTCTGCACCCAACGACTGATGACTCGATCAGTCAAGTTGGTAGGCATTATGGCTTTATAGACATTGTAGCAGTCTTCAACACAATCGTTGTAAATCTCGAAAACGAAAGCGTCGCCATGCTTCTTAATCCGAGTAATCCACATCTGATGTAATTCCGTAAGCTCCTCCCTAAGCATCTGCAGTTCTGATTGGATCACGGACTCAGCAGAGCCATTCTCTGTGACATAGGGATACTGCAAATCAGAGTCCCAATCTGTACCGCCCGCGAATGCATCCCTGACTTTGCGAATGGTTTCCTTAGTGTGCGGCTCGAGAACCTTGAAGTAGAGGTAATCGCAAATTTTGCTGAAGTCAGGGTGCGTCTTCGCCGCGTTGGAATCGTTGGATATATTCTTTCTTTTCATGTTTTCCTCCATAGCGATTCTGTAAGCAGGAACGGGAGGATTTTTCTTTTCGATATGTGGATTCTCCTGAATTAGTCGTTGGTAGGTAGCATCGTCTAACGTGTAGCCATTTTTAGAAGAGTCTACCAGTAAGTCATGAACATCGCTCATAGCATTGATTCCGCGGGAATGAATGCGGTTTTCCCAATAGGAGAGCCTCTCGTGAAATTTGGTTGCTCTCCCTAGAAGACTATTGGAACATCGGAATATGAAACTTGGTTCCAAAAACCTGTTTATGTCGGTCGAATGCTCTCCCATTACATCTCCAAGGGTCCTTTGATCTACATGGATCCCGTAATCCTCTGGACGAGGTGTTTTGGTGGGAGCCGGCGCGTTCTTGAAGGGCTTTACAAGTTCTGGTTCCCAACAAGTCCAGAAAATATCCCCATCGTAGTCCCCACCTTGGAGTTTTCCAGCGAGAGGATACGTTCCACGTACTGGAAATACTATAACATCGACAAAGTGTGCAAGCTCGTGTTTGAAAACAGCACGAACTTTCTGGATGTCTGATCGTCGACAAGCAGGTTGACGCCCAACAAGGACTTCCATGTTATTTAAATTAGGGTAGCTCTCTCCGGACAGTTTGTCTACGAAGTTGTTCGAGAAATGGACATGGACTTCACCGGGCTCGAGAACTCCTTCTAGATCAACGATGCCAATAAGATTTGTTGCTTTGCCCAAATGAATTCGGAGGTTCCGCTTCATGAATTCAAGTTGTTTCTCAAGAAAGCGCTGAAACAAATCTGCCAGGTATTTGAACTTTACGGGTGAGAATCCAGCCTCAAGAAGAAGTATGATCTTCTCGCTCAATGCTATGGGTAGGTTCGCTTGCCATGCTATCCCTCGGTTTCGGTTACCTTCTTCCATGACAGAAGCCTGCTCATTGATCCATTTCCTTAGGCGTTCAGGGTATGCGATCAGCTCCAGCAGTTCATTCCTTTCAAAGTCTAGACGTTCATTCATAAGTTGAATGAGTTTCTCTTTAGGTACGCCTCGATCAATCAATATCGGAATGAAGGCTATGTGAAGAGAAGAAGCTACAGGAGTCATCCCGTCCTTAACAATATCCAATGTCAATCGACTCGGGTCATAAGTCTTGTCATTGAGGTCTTCAGCATGTGAATCGAATTTTCGCTGTTCCTTGGTAATTTCAATCCACACATCTAAGTGAGATGGGTCAGTTGTGCCAACTGGTGCACTCAGCATCCAGACCCCTTTGGCACCTCCAATCCTACCCTGGAAGATGCATGGCATCTTATAGGCTTTGTTGTAGCCTTTCCAGATTTCGCGAACGGCTCCTACCGATATTCGAGAGCAACCGTCATTCATGATGGCAGGATCTGTAGGATCATAGTTTTCATCCCATTGAATATTCAGGTCGTTGAATCGTGTGTCTTCCTGAGTGCCATTGGCACCAATGTCTAGGCCCTCCCTCAATTGTGACGGCCGGAAGACTAAACCCGGGGTAGTCTTCGAATGGCCGAGCTCCAGACGTGCGTAAGCTTTGCAGAACGTAATTCCAGCATTCAATTTCAATGGTATGAACCAGTTGATTATCTCGTAGATGGTCAACTCTGGCTTTAGGGAGTGGTACATATGGTTGCGTAGTCCTTTCGAATGGTCAGACTTCGGTAGTATATCACAGCCGGAAGTCGCGAAGAGCACTATCTTTAAACCAAAAGCTCCTTCTGGTCGGTTGGTAGACTTCTTGTCTGACTTAGGGTCTACGAAATACACGCGCCACTTTCTTCCAAGAAATGTGTGCTCTCGAAGCATCCATTCCTGAAATCCCTGGAGAACGTGTTGTGTCTGACCCGTGATATGCGGTGGAAGTTTTAAAAATGATGGGACAGATAGATACAAGAATCGGTCTGCTCCGAAGGCTCGCTGGAACCGGCAAGAGGGTAAGGATTGTAAGGTATCTAGACGTAGATTGAAAAGCGGGCCATTCTTATCCGTGTTGAAGGTGAGTTTTCCTTTGAAGGTGTAACCTTCAAAATCTTTCTCTGCGGCTGACCATGCTTTCCTAGATTCTCGTCTTCGTAGTTTGGAGCAGGCAGGAATTTTTAATATGGTTTCCCAGAATTTATCATAATCACCATAATCTGGGTCGTATTCGGACATTATGTCTTCTGGGCGTACCTTGCTTTCTAGAGCAATACGAAAACATTCCCAGCGGATGATGAACGGTGCATCTCTCATCCCTTGTGGCATTTCATGAATGGTCAGACCTTGCCTGGGAATATCACGAACTTGGTACTGAACACCCGAGCGTTTGCTTGGGCTAGTATCACAAGTCCTATTCGCACCTTCTGAAGTTGCGATAGCAAGATGTCTACTCTTAGCATCGTGGCCCTTCTGTCCGAACTCTGTTTCATTCTCTTCATTAGTATCGAGGGAAAGATCATTTAGAGGTTGTGATAGGGGTGCTTCATGTGATTCACACGCCTTTAGAGCTTTGAGTGATGCGTCGTCATCCAAAGATTCTCTCGTCGCTGAGCTACTGGGAGCGGGGCTAGAAGCCAAGTCCGGATAATCAACATCATCGGGCTCCGTAATTTCGGTGGAAAATGATGTGTTCGCTGTAGCTGTGGTCCTGTAGCCATCGCCTGAGAATACTGTAGAATATGACGTGGTAGCCGAAGTGGCTGTAGAGTCGAAACTAGTATTTGCTGTTGATATATTCGGTGCGGAGATTGAGAATGAACCATGAGGACGGTTTTGCAACTTCCAATCCGGGACGTCTTGATCAGGTTCTCGAGGTTGTCTTCCATATGGAGTCTTCGAGAATTTTGAGGATTGCTCTTCGCCCACAGAACTCTCGGATAACCTCTTTTTTGGCTTAGCACGCTCAAGAAGATTATCCAATGCTTCGGGGTTTCGTACCGGTGGACCCGTCTGCACGTGCCTATTAGGAGCCTTGGCAGCTAGCGTGGGTGATTCTGGAGGAGTTGTGTATTCGTCCTCTTCATCCGTTGGTGTCCCCGGTTGTGTTGTATGTGCAGGGGTATAGGCAGAAGTTTCAGTCCCCGCAATTCCACGGTGAACCCTCACGTCTTCAGTGTCTATAGTAAGATTGTGGCCAGCTGTGACCGAGAAAGCGTCAGTATAGCACAACATACCTCCATGATTCTACATAAGGTGATTTCATCTCGTCTCGCTTCAGGCCGACAGAATAGAAAATGACACTATTGGCTAGATCTTGGGCATGGGGAAACTCGATCGGGGGAACACAGCACCGCATCATCTACATGGAGAGGTAAAGTAGAAGGATAGAGGATATTGGCGGGAAGTACCCAATCCAATGAGGCTGGATTACCCTGTCGAGGCATCTACAAAATAGAGTGCGGTCGCTTACCCAGAGGTGAACGGAGATTATGGACGGGACTTTGGTGGCGGCCTGAATCCTTCTGCCCAAATGGGCTACCAATCTCCTCAGTCAGCAGCCTCAGTAAATAATCCAATTTCTCAGAACCTGAGGGCTTCTCTGACGCATGAGAGTTGAACTCTGCTAAAATCCGGTCGAGGGGCTTCCCCTTTTTGTAGTACACGCATTGGATCTTGTTATATGCCTTGTCAGGGATGGTACCATTGCTAGTGCTTGGAGAAAAGGGGTTATCTCGAACGGACAGGCCGAGGCCCCAGCGGCTCTCTAATGACAGGACAATATCATTGATCTCATCTCTGGGCCGGCGACTGGGTGTGCATGGTGGTGCAACTGGTTCACTCTCGATACGTTCGGTATGTTCGGGTGGTCGGGGACTCATGCTCGAATAAAGTAAAGGTGACCAGGTGAACTAGGTCAAAGTCAAATCAAAGTCAACACTTCAGGCAGGAAGAAGTCATTAACATTTAGTGAGGTCGGCGAGGAGAAAGATTTGGGGGGAGGCCTTCCTGCCCGGGGGTCAGCGATGGGGAAAGAGCAAAGATGCCGGCCTAAGACGTGCCCAACGCGCCACGCTCTGTCATTAGCTAATCAGCGTGCCAAGAAATGCTGTATCACGTTATAATGCAAGAACAGCTGCAGCCTTTGATGCTTTAAGAACAATGACTCATGGTGGGCAACAGGGTTTAGCCCTTGGGCAGATGCATTGAAAAGCATCTGCATTACAGCTTGTACGAGCTTCGTTTTCTCCCCCGTGTGCGCGCAACACACACACCTAATTTCGCTACGTCTGCAGCTAAAGTTAGTATGTAGAGCTAGCAGGAGGGGGTGTAGTACGTGGCCAGGGCTTGAGCACGGCCCACCTCAAATTCAGAGCTCCGAGCTCAATTTTGAAGCTATTCTGAACTCCTCTCCCCCACTAAAGGTCGTGATATCTGTTCTAGATCATGGTGTTGTAAAGCTTCTTCCTCTAATTAGTATGAGCTCTAAACGCGGGCGCATATACGCTTACTGGCGCCGGCTATAAGAAAGATTTTAATAAAGGCGTACTGCTAGTCACCTATATTTAGAAGCTTCGGCCACCGCATGCACGCAGCCACCGTATGCACGGTCCTTCCCCACCAAAATATACCTTTTTATACCACGTATAACTTAATAACCCTTTAATAGAATTTTATAAAAATTTATGTTCGTACTAATTTAATAGCACGAGTGAGTTATATCCCGGGGCACGAAATACGTATAGTATCGTATGCTCTTTGGGATGGTGGTGACTGTCGATTGTATTAAAGCAGACTACGTAGTCTATATACTGATGCGACCTCCCCCCTGATTAGTTAGTGCTTTAGGAGTGCACTAGACGCGTAAGCGGGTGGTTAGTGCACCGAACGCGTAAATACGTACTTGGTGTACCGAACGCGTAAGCACGCGGTTGGTATAATAGGTGCTGTAATTATATACTAGCGGTACTTGAAAAATGGAACTACTTGTATATAGCCTCCGTAATTGCTTTGGTAGAACCGTAAAATATAAAAGAAATATATAAGAAATCTATAGGAGATCCCTCCCGAGGTGTCTTCTGGGCTGCCTTCTAAACGGTACTCTAAGCGGGCCGTAAGTCCTGCTTATAGTCCGTAAAGTAAACCGTACGACCTTCTGACGGGCCGTAAATGAACTATAGTGCTCCGTTAGTCTCATTCCACCCATTCTATAACCTTTAGATTAAGCTTATTTATATTAATTAGGGTTTTAAGGGCTTAATATGGCTTTGCCTTAGTTATAGCGTCTACTAGGTTACTTCCGCCGCTGATCTATTTAACCTCCGTAATTTTACGTTGTTTGTAGGCCTAATATAAGTATATTAGGTCGACTATAAGTCTCTTCTCTTATATTGTACCTAGTTTAACTAAGCAGTTATAGAGGGACTTTAAATTAGTATATAAAACTAGGGGTAACTGCTTTAGTTATAGAATCTTTTAGACCGTTAATTTAATTGCGGCTGCTATATTAAATCTATAAGCTAGTATATATAGTTTAGAAGCTAGTACACTGCGGGTTACTTATTTGCACTTAATTAAAGACTAGTATAGTATATTTGCGTCCTAATTACGGTCCGTAAGTACAATTATAAAGCCAATTTGTGATAATAGGTCTTTATTATTAGTAAAGGAGGCGTCCGTAAATACTAGTAAGCTAAAGGAATTTAGGTCTAGTAGTATAAAAGTAAGTCCCCTTACTGTATTATTAATTTGCCACTAAATGCGCTTATTAAGCTGTTTAACATTTTCCTTTTATAGATCTGTTGCCTAGGCCGCAAAGGATAAATTATAGGTAGATTTAGGTTAACAGACTATAGTAATATAGGCGCCTCTTGCACGCTGTATAGCGTATTATTCCTTTATATTTACGGTCTTATAGGTCTCTCCGCGGAAGCTAGTAAGGTCCGTAGGCTTTACTGTAATAAGCTTTAGGTTTTAAGCTTAGTATTTCTAAGTTAGCTTAATTAGGTTACCCTTTTATGTAATTAAGCCTTTATTAAACTTAATTAGAGTCTGCTTAGTTAGCTACTTTTATAGCTTTACTAAGAACTTAGCCTTTTATAGTTTAGTTTCTTTAGCGTCCGTAAAGGTTTAATCTACTAGGAATAGGGTATTATCTATTTAGAGTCTAACAATACTAAGGCCGTTTAATGGGCTGTATAGGAGGTAGGGGTCGTAAGTCGACTGTTCTATTTTAAGTTTACTAATGTGGTGCTGGTGGTATATCTTAAACCAATAGTTTTTAGCTTTTAGTACTCCGTAAAGAGGTTTTATAACCTATAAAATTGTTCCTGGTTATAGGCTAAGCTTATAGGGTGGTTATATAAAGATGTCCCTACTTAGGTAGGTATTAGACTGTACGTAGGCTTATAAGATATCCTATAAGTAGAGGGCTATGGGTTTAGTTTGCTGTAGTCCCGGTATAAGTATAAGTATAATCCATTAGCTAACCTATTAAATTATAAGTAATTGCGTAAGGACTAAGTCCTTTTCTTGGTTATTATAGGCTTATATAATAAGCCTTAATTTTTTAAAAGCTTTATTAGTACTAGGGTGCTTAATTTCGTTAATAAAGCGTAAGTTAAATATACGGACGCCTTATAGAATGTCTCTCTCCGTTATAACCGCAAAGATGCCCTTTTTAAGTAGTTTATTAATTTCTTTACGTTATAAGTCCGTAAAAGGGGTTTTCTGTACTAGAACTGATATATCTATAGGCGGAGATTGCCTTGCGGATATACCTACGGAGGTTAGGTAATTCTTTATTATAGTGCTCTTAGTTATAGGGTGCTTTTAGGGGCGCCCTTGGCCACGCTTTATAGTAGGTTTAGTAGGTTTAGTGGGTTTTTAGGGGACTTCTGGGGTAGGCTAGGGTGCTTCTAGTTTGTTTGGTTCGGCGGTTATTTCTAGTTTATCTAGTTTGGCGGTTGCTTCTAGTTTGTCTAGCTTAATGTTATAGGTGTTTTTAGACCAAAAGTAGGGTTTTATAGACGTGCTTCTAAAGCTAGTTAGTCCGCTAGAGAGTTATATATAGTACGTTTTATCTTCTATAGCTAGTAAATAATAAGGTCCTATCTAATTGCCGCTCTTACGCTATATAAGGACTTTAGAATTAAGTGGGAGGTTATATACTAAGGTTGTATTAGGTCTGTTATAGTAATATAGGGCGCTATTAACAGCTTATTTAGCCCGTAATTTAACTATTTTAGCTATTACCTTCTATATTACAGCTGCTTATTCCGTAATAGATGGGGTAGAAGGGCCTAGGTTGCTTATCTTTAGGTAAGCTCCGTAAATTAAGAGGGTGGGTACTAGTCCATTAGGGCCAGTAGTGTTATTAATGGCTTTTACGGCTATCTGTAAAGCTAGTTCCTTTTAGATATCCTTATACTTATCTATAATAATCTAGTAAGCTCTCCGTAGAGCTAGGTAAGCTTACTTAATAAGCCTAATAGACTAGTGCGCCTTAACTAGAACGGCTTTTGTTAAAATAGCTATGGCCGTAGCATACTATTAGAATTCCTTACTAATAAAGTTCCTACCGGCGTTATAGGTAATATACTTAGGGGGTCCAACGTATATATTAATCTAGTAGGTCCGTAAAATGTCCTAAGTATATTTTGCGGATATATTTTGCAACTAATAGGCGGCTTAGTAGTGGGTTACCTTATTAATTATATATAATACTAGGCTGCCGTTAATATACATAATGTCTATATATACTAAGTAATTAAAATTAAGGTCTTTACGGAGAGTGAACTTAAATCGGCCTAGGGAACGTCTATATTTCTAGTAGAAGGAGCAGTATTTAGTTAGGTAGTTAATTGCCTTCCTATTAACGTCGTTATATTTAGAGCGTTTAAGGACTCTATACAGCTTTTCGGCTAACGGGTGGCCGAAACGGTGGTATAGGCGGTAGATCTTAGTACTGGTAAGGTAGCACGGGTTATAGTTAAAAGATTCCTAAATGTAGGTCTATAAAGTCTCTCCCTATATAAGGAACGGGTGTCTAAATTGTCGTATAATTGGTAGGGTAATATACTTACTTCCTAGGGTAGTTGCGGGGCTAATTAAGGTGTCCGTAACGTTGTTATAGTATACCTATAACCTATCTATGTCTATAAGATAGAGTAAGAAGGGGGTATCCGCTTTTATTACGTGGAAGTTAATTAGGCTAATTAGAGTCTTAACTTTAACTAATCTAATTAATATAGTTAAGCCGATGCCGAATTAGACGTTTACGGCCCTAGTTTGCGTAATATTAATATCTGTATTATTATTTATGGTGGTTTTATATATAAGGTATTGTCTATAGCCTATAGTAGACTTCTTAGAGGTACTTATATTGATTATAACACCGTAGAATTCCTTAAGGGTATAGCGTTCTATAGTAATATATATAAATAGGTCCTATTTATGATTTATAATATCCGTAATAGGGGTACTTATAAAATAGTTTTTAGGCGTAACTAAGTGTATAAAGGAACGGTCGGCTAATACGGTTATAATATTAAAGGCTTAGCTATCCGTAAAAGGTCCGAAAGTAGTTAGGAATATTTTTAAGGTCTCTTATTTCTAAGCGTTTAAGTTAAAGTTAATTATAAGTGCTTCTATTAACTTATTAGGGGGCTTTTCTACTTCCTCTCTTTTGTATTCTAAAATAAACTAGTTAATATAGCTATTAAGTCTCTTCCTGGACTTATTACGTTCTTCCTAGGTATGCCTTATAGACTAATATCCTTTTTTACCGCACATAAAGCACTTCTGGCTAGTTTGTCTATGGGGGTATATTATTGTACGGGGGTTGCTATAGGGGTTACGGGTAGGACTTGGTTGGTACGGGTGCTACTAGCAATAGCGGCGGTTCGTAAAGTAGACGTCTAAGTCTATTTATAGATATTAAATATCTATAATAAAGGCTTAAGTGCTACCTGGTGGGTTTAAGACTTCATACATTATAATAGAGGAGCGTAGATTATTAATAAGGCCAGCTAAGGTATCTGTAGGCTTATAGTAGGTATACTTATAGGGCTCTACTTCCTAGTAGGCCGTAATAAGTTTATTATACAGGAAGTTGTCTATTTAAAGCTTAGCGTTAAGGCCATGCTATAGGTGCTAGAGGTCTTTAATAAGAATTTATAGGCACTCTATAGTTAATTTTTTAGTATTCTTATTAATTATAGTCCGTAGCTTAGTTGCATTCTATTAGGTAAGGATATTACGCTTATATTCCGGTCCTTTAAAGTAGTTATAGGTGGCTTTATATAGCTTATTAAAGGGAATACTAAGGGGGTTACTCTTAAGGCTAGTGTAGTAGTGGTTAAGTGCTAGGCCGCGTAATATAGTAGAGTAGGCTTGGCTAAACTCTTATTTAGGAATGTTAGCCTTCTAGTAAAGGTCCATAAAGATAGTTAGTTTAAAGTTAAAGTTGTCGTTTTTATTGCTGTACTTGGATTCGTTAGTATAGAGCTTAGCTAGGTTAGCTAGCTCCTTACCGTAGATCTTTACTTAGGTAGGTTGCGGATCTATAACTTATAGATCTATAGCTTGCGGATATATAGTTTATAGATATATAGTTTACGGATATATAGCTTACGGATTTATAACTTAAACAATAGGGGTAATTTAGTCCGTATTTTGGTTTATAGGGGTATTATAGTCCGTATTTTAGGTTATAGGGGTATTATAGTCCGTAGCGTGGTCCGTAACTTAAGAGTAGGGTATATTTTAGCTAGTAAGGTTAGCTCTAAAGCCGCTTAGGTCTATAGGATAAATTTAGTTAAGTAGGTTAGGTATAAGGCCGGCAATTCTATTAAGTTTGGAAGAAGTAAAGAGTTCTTTAGTGGTTTTAACTTGGTCTAGGATTTCCTCTTTAGTCTATTCTATTTAGTCTTTCTTATATATTATATTATATAAAGACTATACAATAGTAACTTATTTGTCCCTTTTAACCCATACACCTTGGTTATATAAAAGGGTTTATAGTTTATAGATAGTAATAGGGTTATAGGCCTTAAAAATAGCTTCCGTAAAGTCCGTAAAGTCTTCCTAGTATTACTCCTATAGGTCGTTATTTATAAGCTTAAAGTGTTTATATTTAAGGGGTTTAAAACTAATATAGTCGTTAATATTGTTTATAGATATAACGTCGACTCCTTATTTTTACTTCTTTTAACCTTCGCTAACTTGCTTACTAATATCTACTATACTATATAGTGTAGTGTAGTGCGTAATGGGTGGTAGTAGCTTATAACGGGTAGGGGAGGTCTTATAACGGTCTGTAAAATCGATTAATAGGTCCGTAATGGTTTATAGGAGGGTAGGGGGTTTCCGTAAAAGGTCTAAAGAGGTTTAAGGTTTAAGGGGGTTAAGGATCGGGGTTCCGTATAGGTCTATATTCGCGTCTATAACTTTTAGTAAACCGTATTAAGACTTAAATAAGTATATAGAGTTAGTAATAGGTCCGTAATCCCCAACTTCCAACCTTTTAGTAGGTTGTACTAGGAGTCTAAATAGGTAGTTGCTGTCGAGTATCGCTTGGGGGAGGTGTTAAGTGATTATTAATCTGTGCGCGCTTACTAATTAGTGTTTATACTAATTTAATAGTACGAGTAAGTTATATCCCGGGGCACGAAATACGTATAGTATTATATGCTCTTTGGGATAGTAGTAACTATTAATTATATTAAAGTAGACTACGTAGTCTATATACTAATGCGACCTCCCCCCTAATTAGTTAGTGCTTTAGGGGTGCACCAGACGCGTAAGTGGGTGGTTGGTGCACTAAACGCGTAAATATATACTTAGTGTTAGCGACTCAGTCAATCGAGACATAAGCACGGCAAAAGGGTCGTGCAAGCCTGTACGATTAGATTGTCTATAAACGAGAATCTAAAGCTAGAGAAAAGGAAAGGAAAGGACAAGTAGCAACGCGAGGAGTTATATACAATCCCTAGTCACGTAAGAGTCACGTAAGCCCTGCGTCTACCATAACGTCTACCATAGCTGCCGCTTTCTGCTAGTGCCGTAATATTACCCCCCCCTCCACAAAAGCCTGCCCTTAGGCTTTATATATCCGTATTATACCTATAGGGTGTTCTTATCTTTATACTCTTCCAGTAGCTTATTATCTTTATTATACTAGCATTTCATCTATTCATCTAGGTACTTTAGCGGTCCTAGTTTGTTAGGGTAACGGCTATAAAATTCTTAAAGCTTATAGGGACTGCTAATAAAGTTCTATATAGGGTACTAGGTAGGATCTAGGTTATAGCCTTTCTAACTAATGTAGTACTTTAGCGTTTTCCTTACTAGCTTATAGGCTAGTATCTCTTTAATTTCCTATTTGTCGTCGCTATTAACTTAAATTAGTAGGGGGGGTTCGTTCTTTTATCTAGGTAATAGGTCGTTTACTACCTTCTATAGCTTATCCAGTAAGAAGATAGGGTAAACCTTAATTAAATCTAGGAGCTCTACTTTATATAAGTTGCCTATTTTCTTAAGGACCTTATACGGTCCTGCTATCTAATAATTAAGCTTATAACTTGGCCGTTCCGTTTTCTAGTTCTTTATTATAACCTAGACTATATCACCTACGGTAAAGTTAGGCTCGCGCCTATACTTATTTACCTACTATTTTATTAATTTTTAGGCCTTTTCTAGATTTATATGGGCTACCGTCTAGGCTTCCTCTAAATGCTTAGCGTACTACTAGGCTTCTTTATAAAACAGTTTCTCGTATATAGTCTGTAGTCCTTCTAGTCTATTCCAGTTAAAGCTTATTTATAGTAGATACCCCATTTCTAGTTAGATAGGTGTGAATCCTGTAAAGTTATAGGGTAGGGTTGCCTGGGCGTAGTCCATTAGAGGTAGCAGTTTGCCCTAGTTATCTTAGAAGTAGTTAATAAAGGGCCGGAGTCTCTGGTCTAAGTATTAATTTACAATCTCTATCTAACTATTTATCTAGGGGTAGTACGCCGTAGAAAGCTTTAGCCTAATTTCTAAGATCCGAGTAAACTTATTCCAGAAAGCCGATATAAACTACGGTTTACGGTCCAATATAATAGTATTTAGTAGTCTATAAATTTAGTAGATATAATGGATATATAGTTAGGCCGCCTCTTTAGTATCAATATTCTTATAATAGGGGATTAAAAAAGGGCGTTTACTAAAACGGTTAACTAAGATTATAACTATATCGTACCCGTCACAGTCTACTAGTAGTTTATAGAAATCTATAGAGATATACTGCTAGGGGCGCTCTAGTATTAAGAGTGGCTTTAATAGTCCTAGGGTTTTATCTCGTGGAATTATAGACCTACGGCAGTTATTGTAGTTCCGTATATAACGGTTAATATCTATAACTATTCTAGGCTAGTAGTAACGGTCACCAATAATCTTATAGGTCTTATTTTTTCTAGGGTAGGCTATAGAGACCTAGGTATATGCTTCGGTAATAAGCTAGGTTCGTAAATTCTGTTCTTTTACTACTATTAGCCATTCCTAGTACTTAAGCAGTCCATTTTTAAGGGACCATAGGCTAGTAACATCCTTTGCCTTTTTACGGTACTCTTATAAAGAAGGGTCCGTATAGTTTACTTACAGTAGTTTATTAATAAGGTTAAATTCTATAGGGTTAATAGGATATATCTCGGCGCTTAAAGATTTAGTACTTAGTTCTTCCTATATCCAAGGGTTAAGGTACTCTAGTTATAGTAGCGTCTAGGTCTATAATAAGATCTTCGCGGCCATCTAGTTATTTAGGTCCTATTTACGTCTTATAAAAGTATCCGCACGGTTAGTAGCGCCTAGCCTATATATAATTAGGAAGTTAAACTAAGATAGAATATCCGCCTAGCGCGCCTGCCGGGCTATAAGGGCTTTTATTATTATAAAATATTCTAAGGCCTTATAATCTAAAACCACTTAGATAGGTTTAGGGGTCCCTTCTAGCTATACTCGCTAGTGCTAAAAGCTATAGATAATAGCCAACATTTCTTTATTATAAATCGGGTAGTTCAGCTTAGCATTTACTATAGTCTTTAAATAGTAAGCAATAGGGTACCATTCTCCGTTTATCTGCTTTTAGGAGTAAACGCTAGCTATAACACTATCTAAGGTATTAGTTTCTAGCATTAAGGGCCATTTTAGGTTAAAGTAGGCAAGTAAGGGAGCAGAGACTAGTCGTTTCTTAAGCTTATTAAAGGCCTGCCTATATACAGTATTAAAGTAAAAGGGCCGGTCCTTATAGGTAAGTAGGCTTAGTGGCTAGGTAATCCTACTATAGTTC
>Ga0307515_10011175_pt1 | contig 17069 bp, 20 predicted proteins | sample 17_EM_MG_FD_194513 | JGI IMG/M metagenome (GOLD analysis project Ga0307515, IMG submission 194513) | Populus trichocarpa ectomycorrhiza microbial communities from riparian zone in the Pacific Northwest, United States - 17_EM | ecosystem: Host-associated > Plants > Roots > Unclassified | place...
TGTCGCCCTACACCCACATCACACGTACTTGGTCTAGTCTGGTCCGCTACATCTGCCAGCTCACCTTTCGTCCTTCACACATATGTACTTTGTACAACGACATGAACTCTTGACCCCTAAATCCTGGTGGCTTTGAGTGTGTCCGATCGTTAGCGTTCGTGTTAATACCAGGACCGGATCGAATAGAAAACGATATGAGTGGCCTGGTAGCTGGGTTGAAGTGAATCTCGGTGCGGCGAATTTGACTCGCCTCGAATATGAAGTCTGTTATGTGTTCAAGCGCCCTAGGCGTATCGATAGGTCTGGCTAATAGCGTGCTGATTTGTACGAGATTTGATTTGAGTTTTGTTGTTGTACCCTTCCCAGTCGAGGGTTGTGACAATGGGGTGGTGAGGAAATTGAAGCGATTGAGCCCTAAATATAAGCAATCACGGCCAATTAGGAAGGAACCAAATACTCCGCAAGCTGGTTACCATAGGGGGAATTCAGAGCATGTTCCTTCGCATGTTCCCGTAGCCCTTCGTAAGCTGTGAGCAAAGAAGCGGGTATTCTACCCTTCCCAACCCATGATGGATGGTACAATGCAGCCCCGTTGATGTTGTTACTGGACTAGGATTACATGGCCGGGTCAAGTACATAAGGGGGATATTTGTATTTGTTGGGTGCTGGCTGATCAGTGAGCACTAATGAGGACGTTGGCTGGGTTGATTATTCATGAGCGAAACCACAAAGGCTCAATGGTTGATGAAGTGACGCTGGCGGAGGTGGATATTAAGTATGAGACGAACACAAACAAGGGGGATAGCCAGAAGTGCAGGAGAGAGGACCGGGGTTCTCTGCAGTTTGGTGAGTGCTTTAGGCCATCTGGCCTCTAGGTGCCTCGGGCGAGACCCCAGAGCCCCCCTATCCTGGCCGGAGAGCCACTATTGTATTCAGCCGTCCGCGGACACCGGACTACATCCTGGGTGCACTCCACTGAATCCGTGTACCCTCTCACTGAGTCCAAGGATCTGCTTGAGATTGTCCGCGGACTGGGAAGCACCCTCAATTCCATCACATAACAAAGCACTAGACTCCACCCATACCACGGAACCTCTGGCCTGATGGCAAGAATGATGTCCATGGAATCGCACAGGTTTCGTGTCGACGGGATGCCACATCCCGGGCCACGCGCATGTCACACAACATGTGAGCGCTCATGATCTAGAGCCGAGGTCTGGGGCTCTGTGGGTACTTTGGCCTACAAATGCAGATTCAGATCTCACAAATGACTTGGTATTCAGATAGCTAGTACGTATGGATAGGTTTGGGACGCCACTAGTATGAAGGGATATGTTTGATACATTCAAGCCTTCTTTGACCATGGCATTCTATCTACAAAAGCTTGGGCTTCGGCAGATGTCTTCTCGTATTGTCGTCGAAACTCATCATCGGTGAGCTTAGCCCTCGCACGCTTTGCGCGGATCACACCCTTGACAAATGCTCGTGCTTCCTTTTTTGTGGTGGAGATCTCCCAACGTTCTCCATCCAACGCGTTGAATAAGAGCAAGCGTGGAAACGGAGTTTCAGGGTATGTCTTGGCCCAAAGCCAACCGTACAGAGCAATTTGGGCTACGTGCTCAAATTTCAGCGATCCCACCAACTTGATCTCCCAAATAGTGGCTCGGCTTCCATCCTTTGGATTGAAAACGATGTCCGCTCTACCACTGATGCGAGTGAGTCCCGGTTTGTCCAGGTTTGGGATAGGAACGGAACTCAAATCTTGCTCGTGTTGAAGGTCCTTCTTTGCTATTTTCCCCTCCTGTATTACTTCTCCTGCAATGCGTTGCACCGCACGACCCAAATGACCTACCAGCCAGCCGAACGGGTTCTTCTTCTGCTTTCCCAGTTGCAACCACCTAAAATTATACCCTGAACTCTTTGCATGGTCTCTTGCCGCCTTCTTCGCGAACCGAAAAGCACAGGCGCGTTCATTTTTCAGGATATCCGCGACAGTTTCAAGCTCAAACGCGGTGGTGACTGCAACTCCGTTGAGATCGGAAACATACTCCCAGAAGCCATTTATTGGGTCTGTGTTAGTGGTGAGTGACCTGATCAGCTGGCGCGGTGTGGCGGGGGTGCGTTTCTCGATCCTCATGTACCGGTGAACAAGACTGTAAAGATCTTCGGCTCGCATATGTCTGGTCAAGTCAGTCACTCTGGTGGACTTTTCGGATGCCTTCTTTGAAGCCTTTGAAGCAGCTTGCTGCTCGTGGAGGGAGACGAAGGTCGTATGGGATCTCAACATGGGAATGTCAATGAACGGCATAGGAAATTCTTGTGCAGATTGAATGATGATCAGCTACAGAGAAGGTCAGCTACTGATTCGGTGGGATCAGAATGTCGACTTACTTGCTTACGAGCACGAGTCAGGGCCACGAAGACAGGATTAGGACAACGGTCTCGCGGCATATCAGGGCCAAAGTACCTGAACCAGCTATCGTCGGCACCAACAACAATCACAAGGTCGCGCTCACTTCCTTTGAATTGATGATACGTTGAGACGACGAGTTTTCCACGGATAACGTCTTCGATGAGTGGGGCGTCATCAGAGATACTGACTGACAGCCGAACGCCGATGTTCGAAAGCTTATTTGACAAGCGGTTTAGGTGTGGATTCGTGCGGACTGATGGTGCCAAAATGGCAGATTTTTCTGGCGTGTATTCCTCGATGTGAGGCATCAACTTTTTGAAGAGTTCCTCGGTCTTCCACATATCGGCACGAAGATATAATGGCTTCGGGCCATCGCCCATACCAATGATATATTGCTCGCCACCAAGGCAAGCATTGTTGATAAAATCCGACGTAGGCCGCGTTAAGCGGAAACTGTGAGAAAGTGAAAGAGACTTCCAATCACGGTCGGCAACCGAAACTGGGTGGTGAAAAACTGCTTCCGCTTTCTCTAAATACCGAGAATCGGCTCCTTTAAAGTCGTAAATCGCTTGACGTGAATCGCCAAGCGCGAGGATCCCGGGGCGTCTACCAGTGACGCGAGTTACGGAGGCGATAAATGTGCTCGCCAACCAATAAAAATTGTCGGTAAGATCCTGCAGTTCGTCGAGCACGATAAAGTGATATTTTAGAAATTTCTCATCGATATGTGGAATGCATTGGGAATATCTCTCTGTAATGAGGTCAATGTCATCTTTGATGATACGACCGAAAAGACGACCAGCGAGGCCATGAAAAGTATAGGTGTCGACCTTAGCATATTTCTTCAAACGTTCCTTTGTGTCGAGCTCAAGCCGCTTCGAGTAGGTGATCACCGCGATCGGTACTTCCTGATTTTCCATTGCAAGGGCCTCCGCAGTGGCTGTCTTTCCGGCCCCAGGACGAGCAGAAACCACGACGTTGTGAGTTTTGAGCCATTTAACGACTTCTACTTGCCCAGGTGATGGCTTAAAGCAACTTGTAGCGGCATTGAACCGTCTCTGTGCGATAGATATAGTCTTACGAGCACGAATTCGACGGAATGAATTGAGTATCATTTCTCATTCACTGTAAAATCGAATGAGGTGTGTTCATGGGTTCTGGTAGCTCAGGAGGAGAACTTTAGATACCTTCGGAGTGGCTCTTCGGAGTGGCTGAGCGGAACAAGTACAAAGCAACCTGAACGTGTCAAATACGACTTGATACCATACTATGTACACAGCACCCATCTCCATCTCTCACACTTGGCTGTATAATCCATCCGTCCCACTAGTACCAAGTTTGGGAAGTTCAGCAGAGTCCAAAAAAAATAATCTCGCGCAGTGCTTTTCGCGCCGCGCGGAACAACCTGCGACTTAAACCAGCGTCTGTAGTGGTATGTAATATGTTGGTGGATGCAGGATAGTCTGGTCATTGCGACGCGCGGTCTGGTCGTTCCCCGCTTCTGCTACTGGACCAACCAGGTAGGAAGTCGAGGAAGCTAAGGGAGTGGAAGAACCTCTTCATTTACAATGCGATTTCAGACGCAGTTGAAATGCGGTACGAGAGCAAACCGGCACACCAAGCAATCTCATAAGGGATATCCCATCTATCCAGGGGTTCTGAGGCAGAGTATGGATACGAAGAACGCTTGGTAAGAGCAATTCATTAGCCATTCACATTCTCCTGAACGCCGATCTCCACCCCTGAGCCCCTGGATGCATCCTTTCAACAAGCCCCTATCACCCCGGATATAAAAACCCTCTGTGTGTGGTCCTGGGCTCCTCAGACCCAGTGTCCACCCTTCCACTCCTTGCTTCGTCGCCTCCGTTGCACAAAATCCCAAAAAAATCCCACATACGCTTGCCCACCATGCTTGCCCCTCTTCTCGCTGCCGCTGCTTGGCTTGCCTCTACCGACGCAGCCATCCTCCCGATCTCCCGCACCACCGGCAACATCTGCGCTGCCATCGACGTCAATCTCCTCCTCAGCAGCCGCCTCCTCTGGCCATTCCCGACTGACTACGGGAGGCTCAAGTCCTGCGTGTGCATGTGAGTAACCGTTCTCATCGTCTACCATCCACCCGCACTCACCCTATTGCAGTGACACCCTCGATGATTACCTCCAGGTTAACTCAGTCACCCATGGAGCGATTGATGTGGTAGGTCTTGCCACTGTCCGGAGCTTTGTCGCCACTGCGGTGAGTCTCTTCCTCCAGTCTCCTTTCCATCGATCTAACCGCGACCAGCTCCGCACCGCCTCACGCCGCCCCGGCTCCTGCTTCGTCCCCCAAGGTCTCAGCTGCGTCCCATGCCCCCTGAGGACCGGCACGGGCGACGGCCTCGTCGTTGCAGCCAACAGCGCCCTCAACGCTGGACTGAATCTTGGCTTGTTGCTCAAAGGGAATGCCCTCAAGGCGGATACGTCCCTCAGTAGCACCGGCGATTTACGCGTCGGCACTATCCTCGACACTACCCTTGGCCTTGACACGAACGTCAAGCTCGCCGCAGACGGCACCAGCCTCGGCACCAGCAGCAACCTCGCCGTCGACAGCAAGACTAACGCCCACCTCGATGGTACCACCGACCTCAACACCAACCTTAAGGCAGCCATCGACACCGGCCTCAACGTCGACCTCAACACCGACCTCAATACCGGCCTCAACGTTGACCTCAATACCGGCCTCAACGTCGACCTCAACACCGACCTCAACACCGACCTCAACACCGACCTCAACACCGACCTCAACACCGACCTCAAGGCTGCCGTCGACATCGATGCAAACTTGAAAACCAACACGGGCTCCAGCGTCGCCTTGGGCAGCAACGCTGACCTCGATCTCTCTGCGACTGCGAAGCTCGACTTGAACGCACAACTCGATGTCGATGCGAGCGCATCGCTCGCCGCCTCGTTCGCCACAACTGCGACCCTCGACAGCGTCAAGGTCGCTGTAGCTGCCAACGCTGTCGCTACTGGACTCGCCATTGTGAGTGTGTGATCAATTTGGAAGGCGTCTCCATGTTCCGTGTCGTGTGTTTTCTTCATTTTAGACTTGTGGTCTTCTCTCCCAGTTCGTACCTTGAGTCCTGATTCATTCTCGGCCTCCGTTCGTTGCTTGTTTCAACCCTGTTGCACCCGTTGCACCGATACCTCCTGTAGTTGCAATACAGGCTGGCTTTCATTTTGCACCCTCCTCGTCTGGGAGTCGGTGAGGCTAGGAGTCAGTGAGGGACCGAACTTGGGTAATGTCCACTCACTCCTTTTTGAAAGTATACGAATTGCCTGCTCCCGGGCGGCGCTTTGCTGCTCCAACTCGTCAAGCTAGGATTCTCTGAAAGTCCTCTGCGTCTCGGGGGTTAGGTGACTTCTCTTAGACAACATGATACATACTATTCTCTTCTTCCCGTTTTTGATACATGTGAGTAAGCCGAATCTGCTGATTTGTTGCCTGACGCGCCAGTTGTTCGAGGCGATCAAGCGACCGTTGGGTTTGATGAGAGAAATTCTGACACGCTTCCCATCTCCTCCCCGCCTCTTCGTAGTACGCACGATTGTTTTCTATGTAGGCCTCTGTCTGGTGTCTGATGTCTCGTAAATACGAGTCGATATTTCCTCGCTGCTCCTCAGCAGTTGCCAGATTACTCTCGGAACGTTCCTCTCGGCTTGAAAATTTCTCATCCTTTGATATCCCCTTGGGCCGACCACTGGCCCCTGTTTGAACCAGAGCCGGAACGGCCATAACGCTTGCGATGGTCGATGCTTGGCTGGATTGCTTGCTCGTCGTTTCCATGCTTCCATGCACGCCTCTAAGAAGAATAGTCCTTCGCTGGACCAGTTTCGCTGCTGGCCACGGTCTCGACCGGATTTTAGAAGGGGTCAAAAAAAATGAAACAAGAGTGGACACCAATCCAAGTGGAGAATCGGATTGAAGAATGTAAACTACAAGGTAGAAACATATAAACAAATACATGTTCCGAGACCGGAGCGGCGCAGTATTCTAAGAACACCGATCGGTACATGCGACTGAGAAGGTGCTAACTGAACATAGTAATGGGTTCGTAATTACATTGTGGTCAAGGCGACGGGACGTGGGATACACGTGTATCTGAGACGGGGCACGAGATATCGGTTTAATTGTCATTCCGGGTGCTGGAGGGTGACTCGATGTGTATGTCTACATCCTCACTGATATCCCAAGTATGTGTTGAATGCGTACGGTGGCGTCTCTGTTGTACAGCACGTCAGGTAAATCCACGAGGGAGTTCACAAGATCTTGAGTGTATGGCTTCGCACTCTCTCCAAGTTCTTCGATCGCACTCGCGAACAATCGCAAATAGACTTGAGCACAAGCGTCAAGTCGCTCTTGGAATCGCTCATCCCTGGCCTCTAAAGATACCTTTCTCTTCCAGTGGTGCCCTACGTCACCGTGGTTGACAAGAGCTAGCACTGTCGCCCCAATCAATTGCTTTGTCTTCCCTGAGGCTCGAATCTCATGCCACTGATTGATCTCCTTTGCTAAGATCGTCTGGCTTTTCTCCATCCATTCTGTTGCTGCCACAAGGGCTTTGGCGATATCACGTCTCCAGTCTGCTGGGAGTAGCTCCCATCTTGGGAACAGATCCTCTGTGAGCATGATCCAAACGGACTGGCACATAGAGGTAGACTGTTGAGGGTCGAAGAAGCGGGATATAAGATGGGATCGCTTGTCCTGCTCTAACAACGCGAAGGTGAACGGACGAGGTGATCCAGGATTTCGACCATCTGCCTCGTCAGTCAGGGGCAACCCCAGAAGGTTCACGCCTTGACCAAATGCCTCCAGGGAAATTTCAGGATCATCAGATTGGACGAGTAGGGTCAGGATATCTGGTTCGGGTTCGATGGTCGAGGAAAGGTGAAGGTTGAGCCTCTTCCTTGCCACGATGGCTTTAACACAAGAGCCTAATGTCGTTACTCTTTCCAGGGCGGCCACACATGGCGTATGCCTACGTCTGAGTATGTTATCAACGTGCAGCGAGAGCCATGGACCCAGTGACCGTAAATCCCGTAGTTGTAGATCCAACTCGTCTTTCGTGGTTCCAGTTGTCAATGAGTGCTCCAATATTGCATCGATGAATTTAAATGCGTTTTCAGTGATTTGAGCAAGCGACCGATTGATTTGTTGTCGATATTCATTCAAGAGAAAGTCGACCATTGATCTCCGCGTGCTTCCTTCTGTCGAAGACGGTGGAACAACTAATGCCAGTACAAACTGGAGGAGGTAGGACTGATTGAATCCTCCTTCCCATAAGTCCCACAAACCCTCCAGGGAGCACCGAAGGTCATCCCTTTGGACACAAGGAACCGCATCAGAGATGCTCTCCCCTTCCTTCTCAGCCACAAAGCTTTCGATTGCCATGATGGGGATAAGTAGGGTGCGAATGACGAAGTTCAAGCTGGAGTCTCTCTCCTGTGAGCCTTGATACAATGCAATGGTACGTTGAAGTCTGTCAGACAGGCAGAGCCTCCGGTTATCGACTAGAACAAACATCTCCTGGTTCTCGCCGGAGTCGACATCCTGACGCGATAGAATGTATCGTAGCGGGAGGTTTCTATTATTGGACCTTTGGCGAGAAATCAGCCACTCTGCTGCCATGATGGTAGCAGTTCGTAGGAGGTCTCCGTTATGTTCATCGCCGGGGCATTTGGCCAGATAAACGACGACTCCTCGAAGGAACTCCACGACCCTGGTTGTGAAACCCTGTTTGATCCCCAGCGTATATAGCTGTATGGAGTCAACGAGCCACACTAGCTCCGATGTGTGTTCTTCACTATACTCCAAACACTTTAAAATTCGACATGCGTCCTGCCAATGGTCTGTATCTTCGGTAGTAGCACATAGGTGTGAGAGGAGCAGGTGTAGGTACAGATTCTGTAATGGATTGGAGATCTTGATGGTACTGTACGCTCTCTTCGCTTCTTTGATCAGCCTCGGGTGCTCTGACTGATTTTGACTGGAGACCACAAGGCACAGACGAAGTGCTGGTAAAAGATTAGGTTTGGACTTTGAATATATCTTCAAAAGCATGGAAGGTAAGATCGAAGATATTTGGTTCCACCGCACTAGGGACGTGATGCGGCGTCGTGAATGCTCGACTGGAAGGCCAAAAAGTTGAACGAAAATAGAGAAATTCGTTGCAACCATGGAGGTATGGATAAAGAGGCAGTTTGAGATTCCCACAGCAACAGTTTCAGGTTCAAGATCTGCTTTATGTGAGGGCCTCCTGAATATCCCTCTCCCCCACACAACGACGGCTTTACCATCTGCGAATAGGCCGAACAACAGAAGGGTCGGCCAGAATAGGATCCCAAAGAGCATTACCATTGTGGGTAAGGACGATACGAGTATCGTAATATGGAGACCGATGAGAAGGAAGACTACGGAGAGTGCCATGAGCAAGGGGAGGGTGTCAAACGGACTTGGCATGCCCCGCCTCTCAAGGCGCTGTGCAAACAATTCTCGACTTCTGGCTTGCTCCTCGGGGTTATGATGCGTTCTCAAACTCGACCGAGAATACCATAGCATGTGCTTTAAGACTAGTGCTAGAATGATCGTAAGCAAGACCAAGCCGATGCCCAAGGTCAACGCTAAGATAGCGATAGGAATAAGAACGCCTGGGAAAGCACCATTGGAGTTGGGGACAGCCCTGGAGTCGGGGACAGGGTCTGAGGTATTCCGGAGTTGGTAGGAGATTTGACTTAAAATGTTCACCATTTCAGCCTCATTATTGTCAGGCTGTAGCTGTAAGGCGATGGTGAGAAATATTGAAAGGACGGCCGCAAAGAGACCTGACTACTTGGACATTAGCTACAGGGAAATTAGAGAGAGAGGCCGGAAGACGTACAATGAGAAGGGTGGTGTTGGTCATGTCATGCCACACTGCTTCTTGCCTTGCATCCAGCTTGGCCCTCAATTCGTTGTAATGCTCCCATAATGATTTTTCGGTCCCAGGAAGTGACACTGAACAGATGTGAGCACCAACGGTGATTCCAGGCCTTCCGATACCTACCATGTGGTTGATTTTGTTTCTCCATTTCACTATCTGCAAAATGCAATGAGTTCTCCTTGTATGATATTGCACGGTGAAACCTTACCAAACCGTCTTCTAGCACGACGAGAACGAACTATCGCGGATAGAAGCGACGAAAAGGGAAGATAAACCTCGGAACGTTGGGGTGTGTTCGGTTCTTCGCTTTCCAAGAGGTGTCGCCCTTTAATCCTCCACGGTCCCTGTGCAGAACAAAGCGACGACCCCAAACAAGTTCCGCCATTGCTTTGTGTTTCTTTGTGGTGGTGGAAATGCGGGATACGTACGGAATGTGTCATTCAATCGGTAGTGGAAATGTCATATGTATATCCACTCGCGGTAATGATGGATTCCCACCATATTACCGATGTATTTACCCCCGGAATATTACTCGCCGCCGTCGTGATGGGGTGTCAATAGAGTCCGGCGCAAAAGCGGCTCAGTGGTCCGACCTGTTGTTGGGAGTTGTTGGAAGTTGGTATTTGCGCTCGTGCCAAGGTTGCGGTTAGAAGGACCCCATCTGCTCGTCTTCCAAAGTGGGTGCCTCTGGTGTAACAGAGGGTTGATATCCCATATGAACGTCCTCCACGCCCGCATTCTCGATCTGCTCTTCACCCATCGTTTCTTCAACCTTCTCCTCGACCTTCTCTTCGTCCATTCTTAGCGCCTGAATCACCTTCCTCTCCAGCTCCCCCAACTCCCTCTCGATCTGGACGACTAACTCCTTCCTCGCGTCTCTGACCGCTTTGGATCCATGGCTCTCCACGCCATCCAACTTGGTCAATAGCTCAGAAAGCGGACGTACACGACGCTGTTTTTGCGTTGTACGCAAGGTGCGGGGTTAACGAGTGGGGGTCACGCTCGAGCGGACCAGCCGGGAAGGTAAACGTCTTGCGAAGCGTATCGAATGTTGCGAAATCTCAGCGGTTGTTGTGAGCGCTTGCATACGTTCATGCGAGTCAGACTCAGAATCAGAGTTAGTGGGGCAGGTGACCCATACGCGGACAGACTGCGATTATGGGTTCTGTGGTTTGGGTGCAGTTCGTGAAAGCGCATGCGTTAGAGGTTTGGAAGTAGGGGCAACGCGCGTAGGACGGCGCGTAGACCGAGCATGTAAAGTCGCTTGTGGATCGTGTTGCTCTTCTAGTTCGAGGACTTCTTCATCGAAACGTTCCTATCGGGAGTAAGCCCGCTGCACCCAATAAACATCGCAAAAGCACCCACCTTCTCTTTTGCGGATGGATGTGTCCAGGAATTCCGTACAGTTCTTCCAGCAGTCTGGTGTGCCAGTCATTCAAATGACGGCAGGGCTGTTGTTGAAACTTGGGCGCGAACTGCCAACGCCTCACAGGCCGTCCATGGCAAAGTCGAGACCTGGGCTGTATAAAGGGTGAGTTTGGTAAGGGGACCCTCGTTTTCTCAACGCCTCACACACTGCGAGGGCAGCGAGCTGGGCACGGTGACGCTGATTCTCGAGTGCGACTGCACGTTCATATTCACGGTACTGCTGTTGCTGGTGGAGGGGCTTGAGGTACCCGCGGCGCTTAACTTCAACATAGTCGTCGTAAATAGATGTCGGGCGGTGAGGAGGATAGCCACTGTACTCTGGCTGACGGTAGTAGGGCTGAGTATGTGGGATGGATGGTATGGACGCGCGGTGTGCATGTGTGGTGTGTGGGCTAAGTTTGGGAATCACCTTTGGACTGGCGTCGGAATTATATAGACCATTTACAACCGTAGAGCATTGTGGCGAGACCCTTCGCGAAGGTTTGTCGTTCGGTAGACAAGAGCATTCTGGGATTTCCTCAGGCTGTCACCGGAACGTCACAGAAATCACTCGATACAATTGAAAATTAATTGTATCATGAGAATACGTGCTTCATTTTTCGGTTTTTATTCGCGCCATCCGGGAAGGAGCAGGAGTGATGTCAACGGCTTTGTTCAGCCTTCCACCTCCACCTCCACCTCAAGGGCATCTCCAGTTCCCTGCTACAAATCACAAACCCTCGCATTGCGAATGCCTTGTCATTTTGCGTCCTTGCTTGTCTTGCCTTTTCTTTTTTCCCAAGGATCATATCAACGCAACGTTGGTTACGCAACTACACATCAATGTCTCAATGTGTCGTTTCGAGAAGATAGTAGAATGTTTCGAAAACTCTCCGACGTTCTAGCTAGCGATCGAATTCTCTAATAATCACCAGAGCGCGAAGGACTAAACCGCCCGCTGCTGACGCAGTGGCGACGCAAGCAGACGCGCGTTACTCAGCAAAAGAGACGCATGCGTACGCGACTGCTATAAGGGCCAGTACGCATCTCCAATCTATCAGATCACTCTCCAAAGTCGCTCTGCCTTCGCACACCATGCTCTATGTACTCCGCCCTCAATCTCAATCCCCTTTTACCGTCAGCTACAGCCGCCCTGTTTACCCTGAACTTGACCCCGAGGATGCGTATGTCGAACGCGAGCGTCGCGAATATCTCGCCGCCCTCCAACAGCAACAGGAACGTCATGCCTATGAGAGAGCAGTAGCGGCTGAAGAGGAACGCCACCGTGCTCGTCTTGCTGCTCTTGCTCAACAAACGCGCATGCGTCGCCATGCTGCCCAACCCCGATCCCACCCCCCGCACGCCATTGGATGCGCCGGTCCCTCTTGCGCTCCTACCAACATTGTCCGCGATCGGTATAACCGTCCTCGCGGAGCTCCTCAATTCCATCCATCCGCGCCAGAATCAATACCTCAACGCTCGCGCCCTCAAAGCGAGGAGACCACGCTAGACTGCCTGTTAGCGGAATTATTCGGCCATTCTGCTCACTGTGTTCGTACACTGCTTGTCTCTGATTTTTCTGATCCAATTCTGACCTATATACAGGAGCCTGAGGTCGTAACCCGCAAGCAGACTCAACCGGCGTCCGTTTCTGTGCAAGCATCGCGTTCTGACAACCCGACATCAGTCCCAGTTGCTTCAAATTCCGTTACTCCCGTCCCTGCTGGGCCCGCGGAGCCGACTGAAGGCTATTGGACCAACGCAATCAACCGCACTCGATCCGTTGCCGCCATTTCCCAGATTTCGAGAACGTTCGAGTCCTCAGGCGCACCTTCACGTTACCCGCCGGCCCACTTGCTCCCGTCGAGGGATCCGAAGCGCCACGCCTTGTGTTCAACTCGCCCATCCACGCGTACGAGCACGCGCTCTCTGAGCTCCTCACCAGACTCGATACCGTCGAGTCGTTCAGGTTCCGGGGCATCAGGGAGCTCCGCAAGGAGGTCGTCGTCCAGATTGAAAAGGAGCTCGAGGCACTCGAGAAGAGGGTTGCGGAAGCTTTTGCTGCTGGTGTCTCTCCAGCTATTAAGTCCACCAAGGTCGTTGTCCCTGAAGAGCCTGCCAACGAGAATCGAGCCATAATGGGGGACAAGGTAGGGGACAAGGTAGGGGACAAGGTAGCTGAGGACACCATGATGGAGGAATCCGACGTCTCTGCCGCTGTAGCTCCTGGCAGTGCTGAAGAGACCGCCGAGGGCTACGATTTGGACACTGACAATGCCATCACCGTCGTTCCTGCTCCCACTCAGCCCACACCGGTTGAGCCTGAGCCTTCATCTGCTCGGCCTATGGAAAATGCCGTTGACGCCGAGTACCAGGAGGTTGATTCCGACCCTATGATCACGGAAGCCGCCATCGAGCCCGAGCCTGCACCTCAGGTTACCGAGGTCGCCCCCAACGAGGCTGTGGGCACCACGACCACTGAACCACTATTCGAGACCGTACTCAATGACGCCACGACCATCAGCTCTTCAGAATCGGAGTCTGAGATCGAAGACGCTGTAGCTGTGACTATCTCGTCTGACCCCGACGCAGAAGTCACCCCCGAAGCCGTGTTTGATGCAGAGAAGGACTTTGAGATGCTCTAACTTACCGGTGGATTCAAGCTTGTTGTTCTCGTTCTTGTCTCCGCTCCATGCATGTTCGTCTCGTATACCATAGTCAGTACTGTAATCAGTTGAGGCTATGTATTTTGTTTTATAGTGCCTGATAATGAAAAAGAATTCTATTTTCCTTCCACTGAGTTGAGTGTCAGTGAGAAATGGCGCTCGGACAGGTCCCCACTGAGTGCTTGATCGATGTTTCGATTGAGGGACACGCTTCACCACGCACAATCGTCCTTCTGCTCCTGAGATCCTGAGCGCTGGGCTATTCAGCCCTCACATGGATATTTACCTGCGCTTCCACTTCACCCTTGTCCGGGCCGCATGATATGCTATACACCCCGGACGGTGGAGCTGGGAGCTATACTCTACCTGTGGACACTAGGACACTATATCTGAAGGCAGAGGTGGTCTAGCACCTTTCGCCACTTGCCATCCAAGAAAGAATTTAGGGTCGGGCGCCCACTATTTCCCTTGTTACACGAAGGATCTCTGTGCAATGGGGAAAAGCTGATAAAACGCAAAGAACACAAGTCATTGACCTCCGCACATTGACAACGCTCAGATGGTTTCTGCGGCGCCATCACTAGCTAGATTTTTGGAAAATGCGTGGACACGCATTTGAGAGAACAATCCACGTAGAGAACAGTTCTGGTTTGGAGGGTCAAGCAGCACGAGCCATCTTCTTGTCATGACCGCGTTTCCGGTCATGATTGCCACGGCGGGCTTTATTCTTGTCCTTCCACGCTCTATCTCTGGCAGTGTTGTCCCCACCACCACCTCCCCCTCGTCCTCCACGACCCCGTCCGCCACCCCTCCCTCTCCCACCTCGCCCACGAGAAGGACCAGGAGCAGCGTCAACATTCTCTGCCTCCCCCTCTCTTTCCCCTTCCCCTACCCCTTCCAGTGTGAGTGGTCTGTTCCCGGAGAACTCGTGCCTTCGCTGAATTCTCTCCTTCTCGCGGGGCTGTGGCGAGTCAGCAAATAACCTAAGACTCAAATGAGAGTGATTAGCTCACGTTTCGGTCAAGCATAATTCTCCAGCCTTCAATCTGCTCATCACTCCATTCTGATAAACAGTCAGTCGTCAACGCCACACTCAGAATGGAACCACCAACTTGTCTGCTTCTTAAGTTCAATGCGCTGCGCAGACCGCCTCGTTGCCGCATCACGATCGAACAACTTGGGGTCCTTGAGGTACGCTAGTTCGAGGATTGTCTGGATCTGATCGTCTTGCTGCGCCTGATAAATGATTGTGAATGATGACACAGTACAGTCTGACGGACTACCCACAGTATCTTCTTGACCGTCACTCTCGTCATCTGCCTCTCCATCACCAGCGACCCTCACGCTCGTCAACCCTTCGTCCAGTCCATCCCAAGCATCGTCTTCAAACGGCTCCAGTCGTTTCTTTCTCACTATCTTCTCTCCGTACGCATCGTACTCTGCTTCTTCCTCTTCATCGTCAGAAGGCTCCTGCGCGCGTCGCATGATTTCGGCCTTCATATCAATCATCCACGATTTGTCTTGTATCATCAAATCGGCATCATCCCTAGATACGCCATAATCAGCCCTGACTTGAGTAATTACATTTCGCGAATACCACTCACCGCTTCTTGCCAATCCGCAGCGCCGAGATATCGAAAGGCTGATCATCAAACACATTTTGCCGACCCTTCGTATATTTATACTCTTGCTCTTGCCCTTTACCATCCCCTGTACTGTGTAGCAGGTGGGGTGGTTCGTTGACTGATAAGCCACCGGTTTCTTCCATCATCAACTCCGCAGGGATATTTCCTTCCAAAAGGGCCGACATCAGCTTTTCCGTACGATCGGACCCTGTGAATGTAGGGTGAGCCAGACATTTTCGTAGGAAGTCTGGATCCTGTTCGGGAAGAATGGAGAGGATCTGGGTGACTGCTTCCTCGACACCGTCATCAACTGGAACGGCCCTTCCCTTCCCCTTTCGACTGCTAGTGGCTCCATAGGATGCGGTGCCATTGGCTGCTGGTTTATCGAGCAGAAGGGAGAGTGGGCCCAACTCCTTTGGATTCGCTGGAACGAGTTTTGCGACTGTATCAATTAAAACATCGAGGCGTGGATCGTCGTGTGTGGCGTTGAGCGACTTAAGGCGTCGAGCCAAGTCAAATTGGTGTTGGTAATCAGCGATTAGCGGAAAGTGGACGAATGGTGATCCTTCCTTCACATCATCCACCGATGACGTGAGGTCAAAGAGGAGAGTGACCCCGGATTCTAGGTGACGTTCAGAGGAGAGTGAGTGGTCGACGAGGATATGGAAACTATCGAGAAGATCAACTTTGGTTTGGAGCCAAGATCTCGCCCCACTTGATAGTGGGATGTCATCGAGCTTAGCGTTGAGGAGAAAGGGAGGCAGAATACGGTTGTATATAGTCGTTATATCATTGGTTGCGGTATTTCCGTCTATCAACTCGTCCAGTATCGCTGGTACCTCTGTTCGGACCACAGTTGCGAGGATATGCGCAACTCGGCGAACTCCTTCTATGGTATTTCTAGTAGATTTACTGAGTTCAGACAGCATGCGAGACAAACTCGTAGCGATAGCCGTCTTGAATTGTGGCTCTCGGCGATCGAGTAGATCGCTCAGGAAGCGCTTGACACGGGTAACATTCTTGGGTCCGTACACAAGTATTGTGTCAATGAGGATGGCTTGAGTGATTGATTTGGGGTGGTTCTGTGCTAGGTGACCCAAAAGAGCAAGTACCTGCTGTCGAAGCCGTGTTGTATTCGGTGAGGCCGAGTCAACATCAGGTGTGGTGCCGAGAGACTCGAGGCGATCCTGTGCAACGTCTGAGAGGTATTCTTGAAGGAAGGCTAGGACGGTCGAGGGGGATGGAGAATTCTGGAGGAATAATTGGGTTTGTGCGCAGAGTAAGCGCTGGATTGAACCAAATTGCTCAAAGGGCAGTTTTTGTTTTACGAGGGATGGCCTAAAGGGAGGTAAAGGCGCTAGCTTGCCACCCGCCGCGGAGGAGGCCATGTCCAGCTTTCTTAAAATCCTCCACTACCTTTGGTGATCTAGTTGCTTCTCACAAATCGTCAAAAATACCTTCAAATGGGCCTTTGGAGTTTATGGATCAAATTATCCTAGGCATTTCGACCTCTGAAACGTGCAATGACCCAACAAATTTAATCAATAATCCTGTACAGTTCGTTTCTTGCATGTATGACGCGCTACAAATGAATGATCCAATAATAGTCTAAGTGCTTCTTTCTCGCCTGCCAAACTCTTCCTCGTTCACTTCAACATGGCCACTGCAACAGTTCAGATATCACGTATCACGGCCCGTGGATGGGGCTTCTTACTCATTGCGAGATGCATTTATGTTTACTCATGCTAAGTACGGACATGAAGCAAATACCTCCTAACTATAAGCGGATCGTTTCTCCTGACTCCTGCGACAGGATTGACTTTACAGCCGTCTTGCACTTTAATCCCTCCCACTCCCAGTGTGATTCTTCTTGTCTTCCCTTGCTGGTCAAAGGTTGTTTGTTTGACTATAGCCCATTTTCCATTTGTAGTCTGTAGTCTCCACTATCCCGGCATCCTCACCCTCACCTCACGAACCCCATCACGCATTGACGTTCCTA
>Ga0307515_10011176_pt1 | contig 17069 bp, 9 predicted proteins | sample 17_EM_MG_FD_194513 | JGI IMG/M metagenome (GOLD analysis project Ga0307515, IMG submission 194513) | Populus trichocarpa ectomycorrhiza microbial communities from riparian zone in the Pacific Northwest, United States - 17_EM | ecosystem: Host-associated > Plants > Roots > Unclassified | place...
ATACCTCTATCTAGTTGCTTAAAATAACATAAATTTCATGCATCATGAAAAACAAAAGTTCCCATATATGTCATAATATGAATGTTTGAGACTTGTTTTTGAGTACAATACACTGAGAAATATAAAACAGTTTTCGATAATTGATGTTTAAACTACAAGTATAAGATTCGATTCGATGATTGATTTAAGTCGGCTAAATAAATCTAGATTAACCTATGCTTTAAAAAAATATAAATTAATATTATTTTTTTAAAAAAATCAATATTTTAATTGATTCATATAAATCAGATCATGATTCAATAAATTATCATATTGATTCACAAGTTATATCAAGTTTTATAATTATAGTATGTTAGAGAATAATATAAATTATATACTGGGATCTTGTCTAACACCTTAAATTTTTAAGTTGAATCGATTTTTTAACATGGTATCATAACTTTATTAATCAAACTGTTATGAGTTCAAATCTCATTATTTTTATTTTATTTGATAAAATTAAGCACAAGGTAGTGTAGATTTGTGTGTTTTGTAACGTAATTCTTATGTTTTTAAAAGATATTTTTTAATTAAAAATATATTAAAAAAAATTTAAAAAAAAAATTATTTCTAATATAATTTCTTAAAAAATATATCCGGTCACGTAAACAAATATTCTGGAATCAAAGGAAGGAAAGGCCGAAGTTGATGCGATAGTATAGAAGGAAAAAAAAAAAAGTCCACTATTTACTTTCGAATTTTCAAGTAAAAAGACAGCCGTACAAGAAGGAAACGACTGGTGTTGGGTCCGTGAGACCCGTGACACAGTCCAGTACAACTAAGCGGCTACGAACCTAGACGCCCTTCCTAAAAAGCAGTGTCTACGCTCCACCATTATCGCCCTCGCTTTCAATTTCTTCACTCCTTTTTCAATCCTGTGGAACATAAAATATGGTCCTATTGGCCCACTGGATTATCTAGTGGGTCCCGTAAGTAACCCCTCTCCCATTGGTCGCTTCCAAGGCGGACGGTGCCATGTCAGCCCCTGACGATGACGTGGGATAACGGCTTCCGTTCAATACAATGCCTAAATGAAGGTCCATGGAGGGTTTTGCCATGTCATCCCCTTCAATGGGACCCACGACCCTCCTCCTACAGTTTTACGTGGTTACCAGGTTTCACGACAGATTATAAGAGGGTACCCCTAGCAGGGATGATAATTTATTCGTTATCTGCCTGAAAATGGGACTTTTTTGTTATTATAAAATATTTTTTTATATTCATTGGTAAAATGGTACCCACGTTATTCTTATTATAAAATAATTTTTTATATATTCATTGATATATTAAAAAAAAACCTTTTTTTTAATTTTTTCCATCAATACGTTTTTTTTAAAAAAAATTCGTTCTAGAGTTTTAATTAATTACAAGATAGCATAAAAACCCTTTTAAACCGAACAGTGCTTGCCCTACCTGGAGCTAGTTGCATGGTGTCTAGAATACCCTTTTCGATCCCTAAATCTTGCATATATTCCTCAGATCCTCTCGCATTTGTGTAGGCAGTAAGAAACAAATTGGAAGATTTTAAATGGAGAAGAAAACAAGGAAAGAAAAATAATGGTGCCATGCATAATCTTCTTGTGTTGGGAAATCAGAGTGGTTTTTATTTTATTTTTCCCTTCTGGTTATCAATGATGGTTTTGTTAGGAAATATAGTAATTGTGTCAAGACATTGAAAATGGAATTATAAACAGTATGATCCTTAAATCCTAACAAGTGGGGTATTTAGGCTGCTAACGTGACATATGGGGGGATGCATGAAGCCTCGAATAACATGGACGTGGACCCATGAATCCTAAGTGGCCCGTCTTGACCATTCAAAGAATTGCTTTCACAATAGTGAAAATGATTGATCTTGGTGCGGTCGCATAAAAGTGCCATATGCAGGTTATGATCTTGGGATTAAAAAAGAAGTGAGTTTAATTTATTATAATGGAAAGGGTAGGATGCTCAAATATGGGCACTGTGGTGATTAGGAAGAGGCATTTTGGCATTTTGTCGTGGGATTGTAAAGAAAGGGGGAAATGGGGCATCCTTGCACATGGAGCAAGGTCAGATGTGAAGAATACAAAATAACTTTAAGGAGGGCTACGTCTTATTTTAAAGAAATTTTTTTAGGAGGCAAGAGCATCTTCAATGGCCAAGAGCTCAACCACCAGCTATAGAAAGAGAGAACCTTTTTGTCCAACTTTGCATGTGGTGGGTTTCTGGTTCTGTATTTCTACTTCGTGCGCTAAAAGCATCCCGCATGGACAAACCATTAATTCCCTTCCCTGTTCCTTTTTCCAGCCTCTTATTGCCGTACGGTTCTGATGGGTTGAATTTTACAACAGCATGGAATTTGGCTGCTTCTGCACCCAGCTGCAACTGTTTTTATGGATTCAAGCTGCTCCCACAGTTTAAAATGGCTACCAGGACCAGTAAAAAAAAACCTTGTGCTACCAGCTTTACCTTCCTCGTTCTGTGTTTATGCATTTATTGCCGTGGACTGGTCAGCTATTTGCTTAAATACACCATTTCAGAGCCCGATGTTCTGCCCTCTAGCAGCAGCTTGGACTTTGCAGTTAACCGAATTTTCCCCCGAGCTAGCACTGATTCGGGTTCTGATCGATAACTAGATTAGACAAAGCTCTTATTCCGAGTTGTCAGTTTTCTAGCCTGCGTTTTGGTGTGTGACTGGTGTCTAATAAAAGTCTTCACCGAATTAAGCTTAGCTTGACTCTTGGCACCAACGGCACTGAACGCATTTACTATGGCTGGTGCCTGATATGCATGTGAACTTACTCAAATTCAGTAGATTCTTTTAACTTTCCCCAATTCTCCTAGTGGCATTGATGATAACATTTAAGGGAAGTCAATTAAGCCCGAGCTTGACCGATCAATGATCCTTACTCAATTTATGTTTAAATTTTCCAACATGTTATTTTTTTTACTATGAGATACCTTTTCAAAAAATAAAAACATTAATATTAATTCAATTACATTTCGTTTATGTAATATCTTTTTAATAAACCATGTCGTATGACAACAAGAGTTTTTTTTTTTAATAAAATATAGTACACATTTCATATTCCAGAATTCATCATTCTCTAAATGCGTTTAACGTCCTAAAAAGAAAAAAATAACTTAGCACCGCTCTACTTTTAAAAAAGATAAAAAAATATATAAAAATAACAAGGATATATCTATGTATACTTTGTTGAAAGTATAGAAAATAATTTCAAAAGTATTGTAGAAACAATTTTTCTTTTTTGTCCCATATGTCTTTTTTTCATGTGTCACAATACACTAACCAAACTAGATGACATGAACGATAACAATTTTATTAAGACAATGCATGCATAGAGATCAAGCACCATACATAATATATGTTTGGAGTTCATAAGTGATCACACATGACCAAGATGTCCAAACCACAAGGCAGAATGCAATGTATCATAAGCAAAATCTTTCAGAAAATCTAGCCCTTGCAATAAATGTTGTCCTTTGTTGTTAGTTTTATCTAAATACTAGCACGTATATTTTTATGTTATTTCACTATCATATGATCATGATACATTGTTATCTCCTTGCAAATCTGCCGAAAAAGCAAGGCATATAAAATATTGCGACAGCAGCAGACACAACCTTGTAATTATCTCGAAACCAAAGGGCATCTTCAAACTCCACTCCCTATAAAAACCTTCTTCCTCCCACTGCCCAAAACCCCTCCAATCTCTCTCTTACTGTCTATAATTGAAGCCACAGAAACAGCTCAAAGCGCACGCCAAACCCAGCTCTGTTTTCTCTTGCTTTCCATTAAAATTAGAATTTTCCAGGAAAATGTCAGCTGGGCTAGCAAAATGCGCCAAAATCCGCCACATAGTGAGGCTTCGTCAAATGCTAAGGCGTTGGCGCAACAAGGCACGAATGTCAGCCAATCGCATACCATCGGATGTTCCAGCAGGACACGTAGCGGTCTGTGTAGGGACTGGTTGCAGGAGATTTGTGGTTCGCGCGACGTACCTGAACCACCCCATCTTTAAAAAGCTCCTAGTGCAAGCCGAAGAAGAGTTTGGGTTCTCTAACCAAGGCCCATTAACGATCCCATGCGATGAGACCCTTTTTGAGGAAATGATTCGGTGCATTTCACGGTCGGAGAATGGAAAATCAGACCTGTTTGTGAATCTTGAGGATTTGCAGAGATACTGCCACGTTGGTGTTAAAAATGCTAAGCTTGATTTTTGGACCGATTCAAGACCCCTGCTTCATTCTGATAACTCATTCTGGTGAGGTGAAAAGAAGGACAAGCTAAGAAAAAATAAAGAGAGAAAAGAACCTCTGATCCTGACCCGGTGTTGACTCATTCCGAGTTAGGGAAGCTCTCCGCTGAAGATTTGAAAATACGATGTAGCAGACGAGTTAAAAATTCAACTTGACTCGTTAAATGTTAATGATTACTGGGTTTGCTTACCTATGTACAAAGAGGTAAACTTGGTGGGTTTTTTTTTTTTATCCTTTTTTGAGAAAGAACTGGATTGGGAGGGGGGTTACTGAGTCACACTCCGGAGAATGCAAGGAGACGGCAAGATGGGGTGGGTGAGTTAACTACCGAGTCGTCCCGGGTTCGAATTGGAGTGGAAGAAAAGTATCGGAGACTTGAAAAATTGGACGGAGAAACCAAACAAGGGAGAGAAGTGATTATTTGCAAATCCCGTTATTTATTAATTGATTAATGAAAAAAATTGTAGAGATTCCAGCATGCTTTAATTATTATCCATTTATCTCCTCAATAATTCCCTTTATAGCATTATTAATTGAGTTCTTCCTTTCTTTGATCATTGTTATGAAGCTCGGATGGGTTTGTCGTTTTAGAAGGGAGTTAAATCAGTGCGACTATTGTTAAAATTTCGGGTCGATTCATGACGTATGAGTTTTTTAAAAAAAAAGATTAATCTACCCGAACTCACAAACCTTACACCGTTTCATCTAATAATTGATAGAATGTTTGTATTTTTTATTTTAAAAGTATTTTTTTTATTTAAAATTAATATTTTTGTTTTTTTTTAATTTTTTATTATTTTAATATATTTGTATCAAAAATAATTTTTTAAAAATAAAAAAATATTATTTTAATATATTTTTAAATAAAAAATATTTTAAAAAATAATCACATAAACACTTTTAAATATTATTAATATTAAATAATTATTTTGGTAATTGCTATGATTAATTAATTGATTAAAAGGGTAAAATATTTGGATATTTAATTTTTTCTGTACAGGGTTTTGCAATCATGGAATGGTAGCCTTTGCTGTGGGCTTGCGGGGAGGCTAATGGCATCAAGCCACGTGAAAGGAAATGCTCCATCTGCTCTGTTTCACCTGATCCAACTTCGTCTTCTTACCCTTCAAATTATTGAGCTTGACTTCTTCGCGAGGAGATATTGGCTGGAACCAAATACAGTAGAATGTGATGCTTGAAGCCTTGAACACACCTCTGTTTAATGCAAAAAATTATCTGTACAAAATTACATTAGGTTTAGTTTGACAATCAAGGCAGATGCAAAATCATTGTACTGTCGGACAATAATAAATGTCTGTTGTTAGCTGATCTTTGACCTTGTGCTTCCTTTCAAAGGGCCAAAGCACATAACCAAGAGGCTTCGGCTCCTCTTTCAACAAAACCCATATGGGCGAGGTTAAATAATTAGAGGCATGTCAGTTTTCAATCAATTGGCCAGAAATATGGTCAAAGGCGCTTGCTTACACTACCGGCTAGTGTTGTTTTGCCGGTTACAAGCTGCATTTGCATGTGAATGAGTGAGTGAGCATCGTTATCTATTCGAGTCATCTACACGAGACCGGTCCACCGCATACAAAGGGCGAGCAAGCTTTGTTGAAAATGGCGAGGTCATGGAGAAGTGAAGTTTTCTACTTGTAGTCTCCGGTTCCTACAAAGTAGTGCATTTCTTAGTCGACGATTCTTTACCTTAATAAGCTCATTTCGATCTAACCATCGAAGATTTGTATCTTGGTATAGAAAAAAATGAAGAGAGCCCAGATAAAGAGAGGCATGATAGAGGAGATATGTCCTCTTATCTTCTTTTTTTTTTTTCTATTTTAAAATGATAGAATTGTTTTAGAGACAAATTTATTTATGCATTTGTTTTTCAAACCAAGCATATTTCTATTTATTTCGTATATATTATTTGTATCCTGTTATACTAATAAAATGCAATCTAAGTGGTAAAGAGATGCTCGATAAATTTGAACTTGAAGAACATGTAGTGGGGAGTCATCACTTTCTTGGAATATTTCCAAGAGAGAAAATGGAAGAAAAGGGGCTTGATTCTTATTGTTTATAGTGGACAAAATGGAGTCAAGTTTCCAACTCTAGTGTCCAAAATGAAGAGAGCCCAGACACTAATAACAGGCTTGATACGGGCTTATGTCACCATAGTCAATCAGACGTAAGACCCACTTAACACATTGAAATATCAGGTAGGTTAAGTTTAGCACATCACCCCTAGGCCCTAGCCCTAGTTACTGGACTGCCTAGATTTCTTGTAATCCTGGGCCTTGGTCCGCTTTGTATGGTATAGCCTTGCATCTTGCCTAAAATTAATGGATTATATGTTTTGGTACTATTCGCTATTATATCCCATTTATTTCACTTCATCAAATTGAGGTCTGTCCTTCTATCTCACTGGCTAGCCCAGCCAGCAACAGCTTGCCAAAACTGAGCTCAGAAACACAAGGACTCATAGCCCACTGGACCTGCCTAGTTGAGTTTTGCAGTGCCTTCTTTGCTTTTCGCAGTGGTCTTTCCAACTTTGTTCAGTTGGGCAAGTCCATGTTCAAAACATGGGTCTGGTTCCGTGTGATTGAGGAAATGGGGCTGTCGGCATTAGTATTGAGCATGATCACCACATTCTTGAATTGTTTGGTTTTTTACGATGGATGGAATTGTTTTTCCCTATTTTAGCAGCAAGACTAGACATACGGGAAGAAGGTATTAATAACATTGCCGGTTGTTGGAGATCTAAGGTCCCCAGACACTCAACAAATCCTCCTTACAGATTCTAACACAGCTTCAACTAAACAGTCCCTCAGCTGGGCCAGTGGGGACTTGAGATTCTTGACACCAAGATTCTAGATGTAAAAATGGGCTAGATCCAGATCTTGATGGTCATTGGGAAGCTCTGTTAAGCACGTCCATGCCTGCTGAGATCTTGCAACCTGGACTGTTGTTTGTCTGACGCGCAGGTCCCAGATTGCATTATTGCGATGAACGCGGTTGAATCTTGTGCTCCGTGTCTAATTCTGTGACTAAAAGTAGCATTGCGTTCCTACAAGTACGTTGTAAGCTTTTCGCCGGTGGATGTCATGTGAACCACGTACTGCATATGCAGTGTCCAAGATTGCTGGCCAGACCAGGCCATGACAGACGCACTAAAAACTACTGTAACATCCATATACAAAACAACAAACGAGAAGGTTATGAGCATGAGGCATGCCTGTTTAGGTCACTGTGAACAGGACGAGCTTGGCTTCTGCGTGTACAATTACAAACTGATAAAAATAAATACAAGGGACCGGTGGACCACTGTACGTGTGGTGGACCACTATATGTGTGACGTCTAGCAATGGATAGCTGGTTTGTCACCATTCCCTTTTGGAATTCTGTTTTTTCACCCTCCCCAATCACACTGCAACAAGAAGCAGAGTAGGTGGATGAATGAAATTGTTCATTATATATATATATATATATATATATATATATATATATATATTTCTTTTTATTTGATATTAATTAGTATGTGCTATTTAGAAACGTAAGTGGAACAAATATGTGTTTGGAATGAGGTTGAAATGATATTTTTTAAAAATTATTTTTTTTTATTTAAATATTTGTATTATTTTAATGTGCTGATATCAATAATGATTTTTTAAAAATAAAAATAAAAATATTATTTTAATTCTAAATAAAAAATATTTTAAAAAACAACCATCATCTAGTCTGAAACAATTTGTACCTTTAAAAATTATATATTTTCTACATATAAATAATAATTAAAAAGAAAAAAAAGAAAAGAATGATGCACTTTATTTACCCTACAAGGCTAAGGCTAGCTGTGAGAAGTGACAAAGTTTAAAGTTCTTGGTTCGAGTTTGTCATGGCTGACATGATGAATGCCCGTACATGTTTCGAAGGAGAGTTTCTCACATTATTTTTCAGCCCATCAACTACCAAATCTCTAATTAAGATATATATAAGGACAAAAAAAATGGTTAGGATATTATTAATAACAAAAACAAATGTTGTTTTTGACATCATCATGAATTTATGATCATGTCGCTTTAATTATTGGTTTCCTTTTGTTGTTGTTCTAGCTTGTAAATTGGTCAGGAAAACTAGGATTGGTTTTCATTTAATCACCCTCGAAAGAGGATCAAGATTCAATTATATATCATTAGTCATGATCATAAAGATGAATGACAACTTCAAATCTTTACTTTTACCACTTTATCTGCACCCGGTGAATCTTCTTTTACCTGTGGTTGAAATTGCATTTGAGTATGTTTAGCTCTATAAAATATTAAATTTATATTATTTTTAGTATTTTTTATATATAGTCTTAACATGATGATGTTAAACAAAAATTTAAAAATAAAAAATATTTACATCACAATATTAAATACATACTTTAATCACGATATCAATATAATACGCTACAGGATTAAAATTTTCTGTAATGAAATCTTTTAAAATCGTAGTAAATAACAATACGGTGAACGTCACTTGTTTCGTTAATATTTTTTATCCAAACAAGACTTACCGGAATATTAAAAAGAAAAAGGCAACAAAACGAGAAATGAAGTGATGGCAATGAAAGAAGGCTGTGTTTGGTGCTAAAAGGGAATGACTTCCTCGTTGAAGATATGGTCCGCAAGGAAGAAGAGCGTGATGGCTACGAGCCATTTAAAATCCTTCATGTCACAGCGGGCCCCCGTTGAAACACAGTTAGTATCTGTGCCCCTAATGAGGAGCTGGGCCATAGCTAACTTGCATCGTATTCGGTTCCTCATTTACCTTTTCATGCTAAAATAACCGGTCTGATCTGAATTGTGTGAACACTTAGCTTTTCTTTTTCTTTTTTTCTTCTCAATTCAGCCTTTTTATTTTCATTTTTTTAAAATTTCTTTTTTTAAGTTTCATCCTTAATTTATTTTATCAATAATTCAATTTATCTTTGAACTAATAAAATCAACTTTATCATTTCAGAATAACTTTCATACGATTTAATTTTAAATTTATATTAGACAAAAAATCAAGTTAAAATATTTTTTTCCTTTTAATTTTATCTTTATTGTTTTTTTTTCAATTCAGCTTGTTTTTTTTTCTTTTATATTTTTTCTTAGTTTTATTCTTTATTTTTTTTTTATAGTCCAAGTTATTTTTAAACCGATCAAATCAATTATATTATATCAGAATAATTTTTATATAATTTAAAATTAATCCGTGAATGGATTTAATAATGAAACCAAGTAATTCCCTGCAACTTTTTTCAGTGCTGGCTTGTAAACTAGTTAATATCAAATCACAGGCCCCTTAGACACCAAAGAAAATTATCAAGCCCTTCGAGATTTTGTTTGTTTCATGGTCATGGTTACTGTCGCTATAGCTTTCGCTGGCCTAGACTGTCCTCTCTAGTCACAAATTTAAAACTGTATCCGTATCTTGATACCATAGTTGATAGATTTGGTTCAGTATATGATTTTAGAAAAGCTGTAATAAGTTGTTGTGCCAATTCATGGTTCATTAAATTAATTTAGATTAATATTTTTTTATTAGAAAGATATCATTTCATTTTTCTAAATAAAAATCATTGATAATAACTTCATCAGATTTGTTCAAAATTATTCTAATTAGGAAGCAACTCGGCAGGTTAATCAAGTTTAGCATGATCCATGTTTTTTCTAATTTAAAATGAAACTTGCCTCGAGTTTTCTCAATCAAATATAACATAGGATTAGATGGTTGTGATTTTTGAATGAATTTAAATTAATCTTAACTTTTAACTCAAATAAAATATATAAATTTACTTGCTTATAGATAAGTGTACGTTAACTCAAATCAAAAGATTATTATAAAATCGAAACCAACTTTTATTTTAATAAAAAATGATTAATCTCATTTTAAGTCTTACACACACACACACACACTACTCCTGCAACAAAAAGTCAATCGAACTCGCATCCCACTGACCGATACCGCAATAGCTGGAAGAAAATGCAAACAAAATTAATTAGATGCCAACTTGAAAGAGTAATCTTGATCGGAAAGTAAAGTTCTCTTCTTTTCTTTTTCATTTTCTTGGTAAATATTTTGGCATCGCTGGCCTTTGTCAGTGAAAAGGCATTTACATTGCTTCTCCTAGCTAGCTGTTGGTGGGATCGACAGCTACACGAGCCACTTTACAATGTCAACATGTAACATAAGACAACAAGAAGCTAATATGACCATCATGATGAGCAGCATATGGCCCAAAATGGGAAAAGGGAATGAAAAATCATGGTCGCCATAGAGAGAAGCGAAGGAAAAGCGGAGAGGTGGGTTGGCTCGGAGAAGTACCGACGGCAGATCAGAATCCAAAGAAAAAAACGTCTACTTTGTGCTTTTAAAGGTTATAAAGACATACAAGAGATGCCCTAAAGCTGTGTGCTGTGCAAATGTGGGTCCCTAAATGGTATAATTTGGTTCCATTTCACCCTATAAAATTCTTTCGTGCCTAGAAAGCAAATGTTGAAAATTCCCACGAAGATAGAATATGGAATGTTAGAAAATATGAGGAGGCTCCATGCTACTCATCATTCTCATCCACTACTGAATGCCCTTTCGGATACAGTGGAAGTTTGCATCATTAACCATCGATCTGATCCACTCTCCATTTCAATGGCAGGGAGTATCCATGTGAGGCACAGCTCCATAGCAGCTAGCTAGCAGTGGCTTTTCTCATTTTGATGGTGGATTGTGTCGTCCCCACCCCCATCAAATTTATTATCCATTGTGAAAGACTTCTAGGCCTAATCATACCAGGCCGATGGCCATTAATTCTAAGTCGTGGGTGTGTGTGTGTGTATTCAGACAATAATATCATTTGTTTCGAGCGAATGAGCTTTCTTAAAACAACACTCAACCACTTGATACGATTATTCATTGTTAATAGGATGACCATTCAATTTTTTTATAAAAATATAGCATCACTCATTTTTTAAACTAAAAGTTTGATTCCAGGTATAAAATTACATGCATGAATCGATACGATGAAATTTCTGATAAATAGCAGCTAAAAATTACATTCGCTGGCGCAACAGATATGGGCAAATCGATGTAGTTTTCCCTTAAGTTCAGAATATTCTTTGCTTTTCTCTTCGATCGAAATTGCAAAAGGGGAAAATTGCTAATAAATTAATAACCATTTTTCTTGCAATATCAAGACCTCTTCTTTAAAAAAACGAAGAAAAAAACAATATATGGAGATCGAATCAAATCATTTTGAAAATTGTTTCGCTTTTGATTTGTAAATATTCATGTGCATGCTACTTCCAACATAAAAAATCAAGATCTTTGTATCCTTCGATAAGTAAAATTCTCACACGACTTTTCACGTGCATGGATGTTTAAAACCAGAAAAAATATACACTTAATCTCTGCTTCTAGCGGTGAGTTAGCAAATTAATCCCTAGTTATTAGCATGATTGCATAATTAAGACAAAATTTAGCCCAATTTTTTTAAAGGGAACTCAATCACTCTCCAATTTACTTGCACGATAATGTTTAAAATATCAAAAACAGATAGACAACCTATCCACTTGTTAACCATTATATACCCAGTCCAAAGGTCACTGTGAGGAGAGATGCTATCATCCTAGCTGGCAACGTGGAATTTTCCTTCAATTTATGAGGAATCGTTTGATTTCTTTCCTTTATCCCTTTCTCTCTCGCAATTCGAATATTTTGAATAAACAACAAAAACTTGATTGACAGCTATAGCTATCGAGGGTATGGGTTTTGTTAAACTAGAAAGAGGCTCGAGGATACTAAAAAGAGGCAGTCGTCGGTTGCGTGTAGAGCAGGATCTTTGTTATTTATTGACATTCATATGATTATTCGAAGATTCTACGTATACTAACTATTAATGAGTATAATTAATTAATTAATGAGTTCAATTTACTTGTTTGAAACTGTCGCAATCTACTTAATTGCTGAACTCGGAAGTCGTAAGCATTTACATTGCTTTTCAATTAGGTTCCTTAATAGACATTTCATTCAATTAGATACACAATGAATCAAAAATTCACAATTGGGCCCGCCAACCACATGTTATTTTTTTATAAGATTTTAAAATCGAATGTTTGTGGATAGAAAATTAAGACCATCTTAAAGAGAACTTGACGTTTGTTGCTAAGATTTACAATGATTTTGGATGGATAGGCTCAAACCATGAATTATGATAAATTGGGAGTCGGTGAGAGATCGAAAAAGAATATTAATTTGGGACCTGATTGAGAGTGATTGTATAATTGAGGATCAATGTGAGGTTATGCCTTTATCCTGTTTTTGTTACCGCAATTGAGGATAAATGTGAGGTTATACCTCTATTTTTTTTATAAAAAAAATATATTAAAATAATTTTTTAGTTTTTTTTTACATTAAAACTATTAATAAAAATTATAAAAAATATTAGTTTGATGTTTTCTAAAGTAAAATATACTTTAAAAAGGTATCTAGAAACAAAAACTACTACTAGACTCCTAATCATTCACAATTCGATAATGATGATGAATTGAATTGTCACACCCGTTATGATAATTCCATCGACTTATTAAAGACCTCATTAACTAGCTAGGAGTGTTGGCAAAAGACAACATAAGTAAAGTTTTGTAAAACTCACATGATTTAAGACAATGATATGATGGGAATAAGAATATTAACACTTGATGAAATATTCTGTATAATATGAGCACCAATAATTAGTTTTATTGTTGCAAGAAAATGACTCGGTGCCTAATTGGCTTGTAGCTCGGAAGGGTGTGGCGGATTAGCGACAGCCATAAGGGCATGATGAGACTGCACTTGTTCCTATCTACGCAAAATTCAGGTTGGTGTTTGAAAATTATGCCTTTCAGTTTCTATCACGGAGAAAGTTAGCAAATTATTATCGGAAAACTTTGTTGATTAGTGGGTTTATGCTTATTCAAATCAAGTTGTTAGGTTGTTATTTCAGTGCCACCACACGAAGGCGCACTTGTAATGTCATTTCGGAGTCGTGTGTGTGTGTGTGTGTGTGTGTGTGTGTGTGTGTGTGTAGCAATGATTAAAATACAGTTTAAATAAACAAAAAGCAATGTCATTTTTTAGGTAGAAATTGTGTGTTTTAAACTGTATTTTTTAAATTTTTGAATTTTTTAAAATTATTATTTTTAAATTATTTTGATATATTAATATCAAAAATAATTTTTAAACAATAAAATATAATTTTTAATGTATTTCTTAGTAAAAAGCACCCTAGAAAATAATCACTACTATATTTTTAAATTAACACCTTTGTAATATATGTACATGTAAAACTCAACTAGGATCAATTCATTTTAAAATTGTAGCTGTGGAAGTGGAATATATAGTAACTATGTCGGCGGGTTAACTCACATTATAATTTAAAAAAAAAAAAAATAACATTGTTTCCGTTAAAAACAAAATTCAAAGTAAAACCCAACTAGAGATAAAGCTTCAAATCAACAACTCACTTGATTGATTTGTCGATCAGGCTAGGTTTTATAACTATGTATATTTTTACCTTCTATTTTTGCCAGTAGATGTTGCTGGTGACCTACGGAAATATCATAGTATACTGTCTTGTTCAATTGTTCGGTATTTGCTTGAGAAAAAGAGTTGTAAGAACTAAGAAGCAAGGACCCGGCATTAATTGTCCAACTATCAATTAAATGATAAATGTAGATACAAGAAAACTGCTCGATGCCTACACGAATAGCATACCGTATACCAAGGGGTTTTTTTGTCCCTTTCTTCCCTTCCAAATACGAACCATTTTTTAATGAGATTCCAAAAATGGTAAGGTGTCAATTTAATGCTAGATTTTCAGACAATAATTAAAATAATAATAATTTGTCGTTTTTTTTTTTTTCTTAATAGAGAAACCAATTATGAAGAAACGGAACCGAGTGTCTGCCTCCAACACTGTCAGCGTTTCTAACGAATGAGAGGACCAAAATTACAGAGTCAGAAATGAAAAAAACCAAGTAAAAAATAAATAAAGGTAAGCCGATGCTGCGTTATTTTCTGATTAATGAAAATAAGCTATAGTTATATAGATATTTCACCTCAAGGGAGCACAAGAAAACAACTGGTCACGAATCCGTGTAGTGCAAGGTCACTGTGATAGATGACTAATCAAAGAAGAGTTATGACCATAGATATTACATCTGTCCCTCGACGAGTCAATTTAAATTATATTTTATTTCATATCGGTTTCGAGATATGATATATATGATCATATCGTATAAAACTCGATAGTTAATTTTAAAGATATTTTTTTAAAAAAATTAAAATAATATTGTTTTATAATTAATTAACTCGATAAACATGCAGCACAAGCATATGGTAACTATGGTTGTTCTATCTCCCAACGAATTGACCAGTCTCACCCCATTTTTATTTCGGGATGAAGTGCTAAAATGCTAATCTTCTAGTCAAATATTTGAGCTGCGCCATTGCTTCCCGAGCTTGATGTCGCAAGCACAAGCTCTAAAAGAATGAAGCCAAACGAGATAGAGAAATAGCATTGCACGCGTGGGATAAAAGCAAGAAGATCGCTATTGGGACACCAAATCACTATCCATCGATCTTTTACAAAAAGTGGTTTGCAATTTCATGGCATTGGCTGAAGGTGGTCAGGATTTCTTTCTAAAGTTCGAGAAAGAAAGTTGTCGTGGAGGCATTTGGTGTGGGAGGTTGGCTTAATATATTTATAATTGGAGAAGAATTAGGTTGATTTGGTTTTAACTTTTAACTGTAGTTCTTGTTGAATCGTGGTTCTGATATTGTTTTTTTTAGAAAGTGTTTATTCCTTCATATTTTTTTATTGGTAAATACTTTTACTCAGACCATATTTAAAAAAAAAAAAAGACTCTGACTTTAAGTAGTTTAGAAAATGGTTTTTGAAAGTTTGACTAAACATTTTATTTTTATATTTATTGGTTTTTGAGAAAAAAAAATATCCTTGAACTTCAAAAAGAAAGAAATTAACCGGTGTTTCTAAATATACTCTTAATCTTTCATGTAAAAAATGATTTTATGATTATTATACTCAATCAAATTTAAAAACAAGAAAGAAAATAAAATTACAAATCAAGGTTCGAATTAATAGATGGTTTTTTATTAAATATTTAAAGCATACTCAAATTTTTATAAACTTCATTTTGTAAATTTTAAATTTTAGTTTACATAACTTACATATTGTTTGTAACCAAATCACATGTAAAATTGAATTTAATTCATAAATAAATTTGAATTTAAATGATAACCTATTATAATTTTTATATTTAGAATAAAATATTAAATCATATAATGAAATTCGATTATATTGTTTAGAATACATGTAGAAATTAATTGAATTAACAATCTTTACTGTTTTATCCTTAATTCATAAATCATTTGTTTTTTTTATAATTTTCTTTGTTACAAGTACCCTTATATTTATTTAAAATATTACAATATATAGACATTTTAAAGAATATATAAATAGACTTGTATCATGTTAATTATTTATTAAATATTTGCTGAAAATATTAAAAAATATATGTTTGTTAAAAAAAGTTTTCCATCAAATTAATCTTTTCAATTGAATGTTAAGAATAAAATCTTAGAAATATTCCAATAAAAATCCTATCATTTTACTTAAATAAAATAAATATCAAAGCAAAGCAAAGGATATAAAAGGTATTTTTGAAATTATGGAGCCTAAAAGGGTAAACTGAATTTTAATTTTAGATACGTGGTACAGAGTACAGACCATAGTGTGTTTTTGTTGTTGCTGGGTTTATATGAACAGAAGGCTTGACTACGTTGTTTGTCCTTATTGGCAGGTAAAGGCTTTCCTCTTCTTCTCCTCTCTGCCGACGCTTGTCGGTTTCGATAATTAAGGACTAAAAGCATCCGTGCTAGATGAAACGCGGTCGCTTTCTATCAAAGTGGTCCTTCAGTGACTGTCACATTGCGATAGAAACTGTGTTATAAAAGTGAGTTTAATTTAAGAAATTATTAAATTAATATTTTTAAAATATTTTTTAATAATTTTAATATATTAGTTAAAAATAAAATTATCAAAATAAAATTATTTTAATATATTTTCAAACAAAATAATTTTAAAAAAACTCCAGAAATAAAAACTATCTCACACCTGCATTTACGGTGAAAATGCTAATGCAGAAAAAACACAGAAACGTGTGGGGGGATGGGGACCACATTTTCTTTTTCGGCTTTTTAACTGCCCTTGGATTCTGTTACCTCTGCGCTCTCCTCTCTCCTCTGCTCCACTAGCATGATCTAAAGGGTTCTGGGTGCCTTTAACGGGCCTTGTCATCTTGACGCGCCACCGGTGTTGGGTGGGTTTAGGAAATTCGACCATAGAGAGTTTGGTTTTGTCGATAATAATGATTAAATAAATACGACAGGGTGGTAACCTAAATAAATTTCCGCGCTGAATTAATTTTTTTTTTTGTTAGTATTAAAATAGATATTTTTTTTTATATTATCATTTTAAAATAAAAAAATCTAAGAATTTAATATCCAAAAAAACCAACAAATCACAGCGATGTTAGAACAGTGAATAAAAAAACAAAAAAAAACACCATAAATCAACCATCTCATATTTATTCGCATGTAATTAATTTAATTTGATTAAAAAATAAAATTTATTTTAAAAAAATCTTGATTCAACAAAGGTAAAAAAAATAAAGTTAACC
>Ga0307515_10011177_pt1 | contig 17069 bp, 12 predicted proteins | sample 17_EM_MG_FD_194513 | JGI IMG/M metagenome (GOLD analysis project Ga0307515, IMG submission 194513) | Populus trichocarpa ectomycorrhiza microbial communities from riparian zone in the Pacific Northwest, United States - 17_EM | ecosystem: Host-associated > Plants > Roots > Unclassified | place...
CCTGTTGAAATAGTGACTACTAGAAGCTTGATTGATTCTACCTAAGAGGCCACAAGGCCAATATATATGAGAGTGCAAATACGGCTGAATGCCATCAGCCCGTATCAGAGTCAACAGTCATCTCCAGCCATACAAGACATCACCGTCTCCAGCCATACGAGACACCTCCGCTCTGGCCATACACGACATCACCGCTCCAGTCATACGAGACATCTCCGCTCCGGCCATACGAGGCTCATCTCCGGCTGAGACCTGTATATGCAACAGGCGGAGTGGTGGGCGACAAGAGTGAGAACTTGTGTAGGTGTGTATCGACAACTCCGAGACCTCTCTAGACCTCGTTCTAGGCCTCATACTATACCGAGCACAGTGGTTGGGACGTCACTGTCAGCTGGGGGTGTCCGTCCCAACTTTCTCATAAGTTTGGTCAGTGTCAGAGGCAGGTGTCCAGTAAGGAAAATGTGTCAGAGGGACATAGATTTAAATAACTAGTTATATGCGAAGAGAACCTAATACCACTCGCAGTTGGCTACCATTTCTAACTTCACACGACATGAATTTACACTCGACAACCTGATCTACTTCAAGTACTTGCCACTGTCCCAGCTCCCTTCCTTATCTGTCAGGGCACGCCGCCCTCTACTTTAAAACCATCAGGTCTACCCCGTCCTAGCCAAAAAAAACTGTCAGTGACGGACTCCGTCCCAACCACTGTGCCCGGTACAGTAGTAACAAGTTCGAACCTGATTAGTGATATTCCCTCCAAACAATGGATACTGAATGGCCCCCGTTTTCGGAGAGTACAATCCATATGGGAATGGTGATTAATCGTTTAATATTCATCACGCCCCAACAAATAAGAATTGCCATTGCAGTGTGCCGTCTATGTTACCATCTGCACCTATTGCCTGCAGGATACGTCCGGACTATATATCCAAAGGCATACAACACCTCTACGTTCGTACGCACGTACACTAATGGACAATAAAAAAACGGTAGTTCCGAATAATTGCGACAAAAGCCACCTTAATGCCAGATCAGTACACTTCGCTAACCTCTGGATCTTCTGTTTTCAAACAACTTAGCTCCAGCTGTATCCCGAGATGCTGAATCACCATCTCAACACACCTCAAAATTGTCGTTCTCTACAGCGTTGCCCGAGATCGAAACATCATTTTTGGGGTCAAACTCCTAGTTATAGTGAGTTCAGACATATTCAGTAAGGGTATGACGGTCGAACACGAACCCTACGCTATCGCAGGTATCCTTCTCATCTTTGTCCACAGCTTCATAGCTTTGGGTATGGGATGGTAGATTTTCGAAGGACTCACTCTGTAGGTAAACAGAGACAATGAGAGCCATGAGTGTGAAATGAAGCATTACGAAGAACACAACCGTCGCATATCCCTGCCACTGAACTGGAGCCTGACCATTTGCGAATAACCGTATGGTAGCGTTATCTTCCTTATCATAGGTGTACAAATTGTCGTAATATGCAGACGAAAAGAGCAAACTTTGAACAGCGTGTATCGATACAACTAATAGCCCCGTGTCATGGAGAGTATTGCGAAATATTGCCTGAAAAATTGAGTGTAATCCGTCAATTGGCGTCGTACTCCCTGTCATGATATTTTCACCGCCGCAACCACCGGAAAAATTCTGGAAAGTTTTATTCTCAGGCATATTAATGCACCAATCAAAAGTCTTCCAATAGGAGCCAGGATTGAACCCATCCGCCTCGTTTTTTGGCCTAGGGCTGATGCGTTGAAGGTTAAAGATTGATCGATTCTTGTTCTCAACTTCAAGCTGGCCCTGGATTTGTTGCGTATCCATATTATACTTACCTTGTCCATCCAGACGTGGCTCGCTGGAGATTTTAGTTGCCTCTGCATATATGTTTTGAACAGTCGAGTCACTTTGGCTCGCGCAAAGGCTGTACTTGAGTGGCAAATACAAGTCATCTGAAAATTTGAACATGGTGTTTGCCCATTCGCGGCTATATTCGGTACCACTGATGTATTCTGTTCCTGGAAAGTGGGCATGAATGACCAAATTCCAACGGTCCGGGACCGTCCCATCCGAGGATAGGCTGAGGTTGAATGCCGGCAGTATGCAGGTCGTAATTGTTTGAAATCGCAATGTACAATTGAATTGCCAATTCTGCACATCAGCATAAGGAGATATATCGAAATAGTCTTGCTTTAGTTGTTTCGAAAGTTTTGCAGTATAGTCTAGGACTCGCGACGGGATTCGAACTAAACCGGTTATATTCGAAGCTGTGACGTTGAAGCGATCCAAATCTGGAGGAAAGCAAAGATAATGGATCTTTGCCAAACTAGCTGGCCCGTCATATGACCCTATTGATTGGCGTTTATCGGAACCAAACGGAAAGTACGCCCGTATAGTGACTCCAGAATCAGCATAGCCCGGTAAATCCCGGCCCGGATTTTCAGAGAGGTTCGAGAGTGAAGTTTCGGCAAACAAGGGAAATTGGGACGGTGCAACAGCCGGGCCCAACTCCGGAATATCGTGCTGCGTATAGCGTACCGTTTCAGTAATGTTTTTACCACGAAGATCGATACTTTCCATATCGGAGATGAGAAAGGTCGAGAAGAATTGCGATACGATGACGCACAGAGACATCGATACAACAACGGCAAACCCCAGAGGTTGGTGCTTGAAACTTCGACCTTTAAAGAGCAAGAATAGAATGTTGTTTGGGCCGGAATTTCCTTTTGTATATACGGTCATTAAGTCCCGGTCGCTGCCTTTCTTGATTTGGTTGTAGTCGATAGCCAAGGAAGCCATCATATAGCTGCACGTCAACGTCTGAGCAAATATACAAACTCGGAGCATGGCCGAAGATACAGTGACAACTCTAGTACCCCGCCCATGTACAACCAAGTCGGACAAGTAGCCAGTACGCTTGTCGACGGTAGTTCGATTACCGAATTCCCAGAGAACGGTTAGGATTCCCAGTGTGACAATGATAGCAATGGTGCCGAGGGGCAGGACAACGGTGTCGAGAAAGCCAAATCGTTCAAAAAGTCGCACCACTGAGGCAGGGAGACATCGTCTCCAACTTCGTCTCCCACTATTTGAGTAGGACTTTGGGCATGGGGAATCTCGACCCTCTTCTGTATGAGGATTAAGTATAACCTGCGGCTTGGAACTTGTCATTGCAGTTGAGTAATGGACAGGATAGTTCTGGCTTGGAGATTAAAGTTAGAATGTAACATCAAGGTGGGCGGAGGAGCCCACAAAGAATTAGAAACTAGTCGAGAACTAGTGAAATAACAATCAAAACTTACGCAAAAAAATTTCCGGTGCGTGGATATGCAACTTTGTGTGACGAGGATGGTGAGCTGTCGAGTTGTGCCACTGCGGAGAGTATATCGTTCGGCAGCGCTATCAGTTTGTATATCATTGACAAGGAATGTATTTATGTCAAATATTGGGCTGCGCTTGCGTAAAGCGTTCATGCATGAGAACAAGAACGGTTCGTTATGGCGTAATGACCTCCGCATTGTGATACTATTAATGTCACGCTAAGTGTGGTACACCAGTAGTGAGACACGTAGGCCCAATACTACTCTCGTTGCCAGCACGGGAACTATTAACTCAATTCAATCAAGAGATAATATCAATAGATCGAAGAGTTTAACGTGTTGCATCAGAGAGTTTGCAACTGTATTGACCATGGGCTCCGCATGAAATTCGACAACATAAAAATCGCAAGTACAGGCTTGTCATTACTGGCGATGGTAGGCATACGCGTCACTGATCACTGGTTCTTCTCGAGATACGTGACTCGATATCGCTTGTAGCTTGAGGGTGAAACCAACTGTCGCCGACATGGCCAATAATACTCGCTGTTTCTGGCCTCACACATGCATAATTATTTCTCTCACACCACCCGGACCAATCTTAGCCCAAATGGGGATAACTCTATTACGCGTCATCTCATCAATTACCCCACTTACTGCGCCATTACCACCACCCATGAGGGAAACGTGGACTATCGTCGCCGACAACGTTTCACAGATTGCAATAATAGTCTTACGTTTTGAAATTCACGCGAAATCAAACGTGCCCAGCACTCCTACTCTAGTTCTCCCACAGCGACAGCTATAGTTCACGAGAACAAACGGAAAATTTTCATTCTACTTTCCTCTATCTCAGCGGAAATGACGCTTTCTTCCGTTGCGGGACCTAGTTGTCGGGGTTAATGCAAACAAATGTTGTCACCCAACCGATGTAGCCGAAATCAGAAGGTGAGCCAAGTAGTCCCAGATTACTATGTAGCGAAACCGAAACAGAATCTCAAGCCTAAACATAAGTGCGGGTTTATGTGGAATAGCCATAATTAAGTTGCACTGAACTAATGAGCCTAAATTCATATTTCAACGTCTGCCCAAGAATCTATGTTCACACCCAAGAATCATAGACAACAAAGGCAAACAGCCAATTGTGCTTCCTTATCATGTATCAACTTTAACTATGAAGACGGATAATTTGGCAATGTAGGATTTCCTTAATTTGAGACTAGTACAATGAAATCTGTGAGCACCGAGACATCTACTGCGTCAAAGCCTATTATATTGATGCGAAAGCTTGGGGAGTGGGATTGGTCTGTGGATCCCAAGTCCTAAAGAGACAGAAAGCGTCATTATATCTATTGCTTTATTAAGGATAAACTAGTCCCGCTCGTATATCTAGTCCAAGAGCTAGTATATAGCGTATTCAGGTCATGGCTACTTAAGTATGTTCAGGTCACACAAATCGCCCCAAGCACACTCCATCACTCGACTGAGTTCCAAACCCAAACCTTTCCGTTCCGTTGTGATAATTCTGGCCCTCAGTGATACTCCTAATAGAAGCTATTACTATGTTCATCTGCATCGCCGGGATAGATCCTTGTGGGCTTCCGGACTGGACTCATTCCTGCTCTACTTAGTACGTATCTGACTTCCGAAATGTACTCACGGGAATCGATGATACAGATCGGACGCTATTGGTATTTGATAGTGGGATCTACTCACGAGCATTTGCGATTTCACTTCGGCTTGCCAGAGACAGCCCACTGAGCCCGCAGCCCAAAACTGCCCACACTCGGAACTTCAGGCACCCTACTTCGGCAGATGCAACTGGCGTTGACAAGTTGTGGCTGCCACACCTCTTGTCGGCGTGTCACTTGTCAGAACCTAAGTAAGTAATGACTGTTCAACCAATCATTGCTACCGAAGCAAGACCCGAAAGAACATCTGCAACCAACCAAAGAGTTGCTCACCCCACCTGTATCTTTAAAGGTCATGCGCGACAGTAAAGGTGTAGCTTGGTATAACTTGTATATAGTCTCTACTCCTCACTTCTTTTCTCACTGCCTCTTTTACCGCAACCACTATAACCCTCCGTTAGGAGAATTGGAGCTATTATTATCGTACCCGAAATTCGGATCCACAATTGTCAAATCCCGCAAAATTGCATATATTGGCGAACTTGCTCAGCACACCCAGGACACTCAGCATTTTTAGTGACTCCAAATATCTAGTGTACAAGGTATAGCAGCTATTTCCATTCCGCTTTCTTCTACCGCTGCGCGATTGATCCGTTACTCTCTATCCATTCCCATTTGTACTCACTGCCTTCTAGTCTTCGGAATGAGCGAAGAGCGAACGGTGCCACTTCCAACTGACTCTTTGGCCGTAAGTGCTAGGACCGTGGACATGAACAATAGCGCAAGTAGTGGAAACAGCACAGACCTGTGCGGGAACCGACCTGGTATGCTTCCTTCTAGGATATAGTTAAGCGAAGCTTATATACACAAGCTGATGTGCATTGTACAGTTGATCTTTCATCCCGTCCGCGGAAGTGGTTTTGCTGCAACCCCACGGGGATGGTAGCCCATGTCGCCGGTCCTTGGTTCTTTGATAGACAACCCTTCTGTCCGGAGTGCAACCACCAGCACTGCGAAAATTGCAGAGATGAATAATGAATCCGAACTCGACCGCGACATGCTCTCCAGGCCACCTGTAACGTCGACTGCATCGCTCACCTTTACAGACAGTACGGAAGTGTTGGTATGCAAGATAGGGGTATGGTTTGGTATCAGATAGGCTCCCTGGACGGGAGGGGTCTGCAATTAGGATATTCTTTTTACGTTATTTTTATTGCCTTCGAACAACATGTTTGTTATTTCACTGCGTAGTACTATATCACGATTGTTGATTGCGTATGATCGAATGTTTTCCTGAACAATCCCGTATATCCTACGATAGCATAACAGTGATTTTCATTAACCTAGATTTACCGCAGCCCAGACACTTTACAATTATTGAATAAATAAATAACTTTTATCCTCACTCCAAGCTCGTTAACTTTACAGAAAGCATCATTGCATTAATTCGAGCCGACGCCACTAAATCGACTTCAGAAAGTCCGGATGGTAATAGTCGCTTGCGTAGTAGATTCCATATTGATGGTGTAAGATAACTCGTTGCGCTGAAGTCAGAATTTGGACATCTAGTAGCGGTGGCAATATACCCCAATGCAATTACGTAAGTAGTCTTGAACGCAGGGAAGCACTCCGAGACTACGGGGGCCATTCCGGATGAACAGCCGGACACACATCTCGCGTAAGACGGCTAATCGACACTAAAGTAACGCAGATCGGGACTAACTCTGAATCTCTCCGATGAAGAGACTGAAACGGGTGGGGGGTGTCAGCCCTACACAGGAGAGTGCAAAAGTAAGCAACAATAAATTACAGCTAGCGCCAAACCATATTCCAACGTCTGCCCACCTGTTCCCCAAATTACTGTTACACGCAAGGTTGAGCCCACATTAGGTGCTTTTTGGGCTCCAATTTAGGAATTCGGCTACATACTGTGTCACCTCGGGTTCAGGGTGGGAACAGGCCTATCAACCCCTGAGTCGTGAAGAGTCCAACAGTTCTATTGATTTAATTCTACGGGGTTATTCCTAGATTCTTCCGCCTTATGTAATACCTGATAACTGTGAATACGGGATGCCTGCGGACTGCCGGGACGGAGTGTTTCCGACTACGTCAACAGGTCTGGTGGAATGGACGGTACTAGTAGGATCATGTCATTGGTCTTTGGGGTCGAGAAAGCATGTCACTTGGGTTCTGCCGTCCAGATGAATATTCACACGCTCTGTAATCCAATCGTCGGGAATTCGAATTCAGGTACCATCATTGTCCAATTGTCCGCTTCAGACAGCTAAATATAGATATATACACAAACTTACATATCACATGCATTTTTAAACGTGAGTAATTCAGAAATGGCTTTGAAGTGGTGATTTTTAGTTTCGGTACTCCAGCAATGGGCTCCGAGTGGCCATTGTTTCATCAGGTATCACTCGAGGATTTTCAGTCCATATCTGTTGACTGTAGGGGACGCGGCGAGCAGATGGTAGATGGTAGCAGTAGTCGTGATAGTGATGTCTAAGGGAATAGGAGGAGCGCCGGCTATCTACAGACTATATATTGCACTTGATCCTGTTACTTTGGATGCTTCTTTGACCTGTTGATTGACTTGATTGATTCTCTCTATCTCGAGGGCCAAAGGCCGTATATGTACAATCTCCCATATACGTACGCGTATACTCTATTAACCGGAGACGCATCACCCTGGTTCTGATGCATATCCTCATACAGCCACCATCCTCATACAAGTCTTCATTCTCATACAAGACATCAGACGGTGCTGAGACTCACGATCCAAGTACACATGCAACAGATCCTTAAATAAGCAAAAATATCTGTTGAACTGTGATACTAATGAAATCTTGTTATTTATCTAAATGTGGGACCTAGGTCTTATATATATAGTGGAAAACGGAGTTCCCGTTTGAGGCCGACGGAGGGAGATCGGAGTGGCAAGTGGCGAGTGGAGAGTGGCGAGTAGCATAAGTGAGATATGGTGTAGTGGCGACCCTGTTCTGCATCCAATAGTAACAATCTTCATCCTACGCCGTGGCCCGAACATCTACTTTTTGTGGGTTGGGTGGTAATTCTACTACCAATGACGTAGAATTCTAGCATGCGGCACGGGGGGTTTCATGAACGACATATTTTACATCACTTTGGCCGAGCTATACATACAACTAACTTGAATGGGGTATTTTTGATGTGAAGACAGAGTCAATTATTCAGCTTTAAAACAAAACTTGCAACAAAGAACAGAGAAGATCAACCACTGAAATAAAAACCACAACCCCTTGCCGAGTTCTTTTCGCCTAATTGAAACAAAAACCAAACGCAATAAAACGTCCAAGCTAATATATGTTCTGAAAGAGTCAGTTATTCTGCTTAAAATAAAACTCACAACAAACAACAGAGTAGATCAACACTGAAATGAAAACCACAACGCCTTTCCGAGTTCTTCTGGCCCAATTGAAACAAAAATCGAACGTAATAAATATGCTAAAGCTAAAATATGTTCCAAAAGAGCGAGTTATTCTGCTTAAAATAAACTCGCAACAAACAACAATAGAATAGATCAACTACTAAAATGAAAACCGCAGGCCCTTTCTGAGTCCTTCTCGCCCAATCAAACGAAGACCGAACACAATGAATGTGCGGAAGTTAAAACATGTTCCGCGGAGAAACTCTGCAAACTTTTGCATGTCCCCTTTTGTTATCGGCACGGTTGATGATATGCTTGTTACAGTATCTACAAGCAACGGTACCGCTGTGAGCCGACCGTTCGTGACGCCGGCGGTTCGAAGCTGATGTAAAACTCTTCGAACAGTGGCGACAGCCGAATAACGATTGAACAGGTACGTCATGTGCAACTGGTGGCTCGGGGGTTCTAGCGCTTGAGATCTCTGCCGTGGACCTTTCCGGTGATTCATTGACAAATTGGACGAGTACGGGGGTATCTGGTACCGGTGTCCATAGTGATATATCAGGTAGAATCGCAGGCTGGAGTTCTCCTAGAACCAGATCGGGAGCTTCACCACCAGCGTCTTGATCAGGGATAGGAATGTCCGTTCCCGTAGAAGAGAAGCTTTGGCTCAGAATGCCCTCGTCTTCGTCACCACAAGGTGATAACTTAAGCTTTTCCAATTGCGATGAACACGCGGCGCAATATCTCAGTACCGCCTCGATAGCACCAATCTGTGTGGTTTCAGCCTTCAATCTTGAGAAGTAGGATGGAATATAACGTACTTCGACGATCCCCAAGAGCTCTCTTTCAACGTCCTGCATCGTAGACAAATCACCATCACGCACCCGATCAATAATATCTTTAACACCATTTCCCTTAAAAAATGAAAAATATTTGCTAGAAGCAGTGGCATATGAGTGTAGGATATCGCCGAAGCACGATGCCCTGTCGAAAGGAAGAAGCCATAAAAGAAGCAGTGGCGTGAACCCCAGAACATGTATTGCTTTAAACGGGAACGTTAGAGAGTAGTATCATAGTGCGCCGGAAGCAATCATACCTATCAGAAACTGTGCAACGATGACTCCAATGAGTAATGCGCCCCCAAACAAGCTGTGATTGGTGCATATGCCATATTTAACGTCATTCGGTTGTGCCGGATCTTCTGGCGGCCTGACGGAATCATGGACATGAGGTGATGTTGCTGAGAGGGTATGTATTGACTCAGGATCCTCTAATTCAAGAGCAACATCAATGACACAGGCTTCAAGGGAAATGTCACTCCCGAAAATGTCCGAATCGTCAGAGTTCATACAGTCAAACAAAATATTTCGAGCAACATCTTTCGTAGAGTCTGACGGCGCAGCGAAATAATCAGTCACCGATTTAAATAGCATCTGAAGATCTGTATCCTCTTTTGCATCCAGAGGTGTGCTAATAATGTTCTCCCGCTTGCAATCCTCGCAGCATGGCCAACAAAAGTCAATGAATTTCAGGACTTCGTTGTTAGCAACAGACTTCCACTGTTCCAAAGCCCGATAAAATTCCGGCGATATCGTAAGTGAGCAGATATCACTGCTCTTCTGAGAATCGATAGCCCATGCAAGAATCAAGACAGCAGCACCCTCTGACCCAGTTGGAATACCACCGTGCTTCATATTGTCAGCAATCCCCTTGAGTCCACAATTCCATGTTGTCTGACTGGTATTGAATGCCCGTGTAATGACTTCCGAGATGTCATGATTACTGTTTTCCAACAGTGCTGCGACGTATTCGCGACGGAATAAAAACCGATCTCGAATATCTTTCATTTTCTCCCACTTTTCCCTGGATCGCAACTCCACAATTTGCATGGTTGTCCGCAGAAGAACCTTTTTTGCTTCTTTCCAGTTATTGAAAGGTTTGAGATGTTCCCTTTGTTCCCAATATGCGGACCATATCGAGCAGATGATATATCTTCTCACCACGCTTTCAGAATCACGTTGAGAAGTGCAGTTGCAGAGTTCGGAGAAAAACGATCCCCAGTACATCTGGACAACGGTATGATGAGGTGAACCACCCTGAAACTCGAGATTTCTGACAAGTCGATTTATGTCCTGAACGTTGATGGCTCTGCCCTGCTGGACTGCAACCAATAGGTTCCGCCAAAAATTTAACAGAACCGTATCCTCGAATGAGCATCCCGGAGAGGATAATGATTTCCAGGTGGTAAAATTTTTACCAAACGCAGTGACGTATGACTGTTGGTTGATTAGTTGTTAGCATATGAGTATAAAATAATTTCCTTATTCAGTAAGGGTGACAAACTTGTAGATCTCCTGAGGTCAATGTATCATTAAGTAAGGTGTGTGAATGATCTAGGCACAGCGATGCTGCGTAATCAATCTCAACCAACGTACGCGTAGTTAGTATATAGGTACGTACAAGTAGTCCATATCAACTCATGGTCGTAACGGTAGTTCTCGATCCCCCTCAGTAGACGATCCTATGTATCATTCAGTGATTAATCCTGCTGTGCTCCTTGCGGCTTGTAAAAGTACGAGAAGCGCACACCTTGAACGCCCCTTGCTGCGCCCGTTGCTTTCTCTGGTCCTGCTCGATGAGTCTCTTCCTTCGCTCCCTATCCCGCCTGCAATAATCATGCCCTCGGACCCTATTGTGCTCCGTGCACATTTTCGCGGGCTGAAGATATACCTGGGTCACCTGTGCCGAAGAACAATTGAGACAAAGACGTGGCGGCAGAGGCGGCGGAGGTGGCGAAGGCGGCAGAGGCGGCGAATACCCAAATAGCGACAACCTGTATGGTTCTAAAGCATCTATTAGACTTGGCTCAGTGAACCAGACCATACAAGCTTTCAATAAAGTAGACTCTCCCTCGTAGTCGATGCCTTTCACCGGGAATAAAACCTCGTTATAGTCGACGGGGCGCTCAGACTGGTACATGTTATCGTCCTCGTAGTAGAGGCCCTCGAACTCGCTGCTCATGTTGCGTGATGGGAATGACAGTTGGAACGACTGCGCGATTCTGTTGATAGCAAATATGAGGAGCGACGAGCAGACTGGGGTACTTATAAACTAGAGTCGAAATAAGTCTGTCATGACAATCCGAAATGGTGTGGCCAGATTCCCCTCGAGCATTGAACGATTCTCTGGACTGCAGCTGCACATTCTCAGTTACGAAGTTCTTGAAAGATCCCAGGCCATGCATATCGTGACGAAACAGCGGCTAGTCCCACCCAACGCCGACATAAACGACGCTATCATAAACATTCCTCGTCGCATTTGCCTCAGCGATTAGGATTTCTGTAGGGTGCGTCCCATTCCTAGTTACACCACATGGCTTCAAGATCCTAGCTATTACATCCACCAAACACATCGTAGACCACATCGCAAACAAATATGGCATGCAACCAGGGTATTCCAAGGGTAACGGTGTGTCGCCATATTTGGCATAGCGGTAGGAATGTTCGCCTCGTTTCGAGAACCCCCCTACCAATCATAGCTGCTCAGTATACGTTACACTGCAGGATGGCACATATGATTGGGCCGCCTGCAAAAGGTGGGAATCTGCAGCTCCGGCTAGCTGCGTCCTGCTGCAAGGAATCTGGTGTCGTACCCTGCACCTGGTGGGAATCTGCAGCTGATGAAATGTCATAATGCTTTTCTAACGTAGGCAGACGGTGAAAAACTACATGCCTGGTGGGTGGCCTACAGGACGAAACGATGGGAATTTGAGGCACCTTTCTACGTAATATGGTCTCAGGCTTTTCTCGTGCCCAGACGCTCTACTCTAGCTCGTACCTCACTATCTGGAGGCTGGCGTAGCGCATGAGACGAGTCGAAAATCCGAGCCTGCGAGGATTTGAGGCTCGACAAGCGCGCGACGCTAGCCATCTAAGTCTGGGCACGAGAAAAGTCTCAGCTATTGTGATTTCCCAATGTGATAACCTGTGAACGAAGTAGAGCGCATAACAATTGTTTTTATATGTGGTAATGTCACAAATGCCAAGTCGCGACGGTAGGTGCGACGAAAATACAAAAATCATTGATTTTGCGGTTGAAGCGGGGGTCAATGTTGATTATTATTCTTAATACTGATTCTCGTTATACCTTGCATTCGTTGCACCTACCATTGCGACTCTATGTTTCCTAGGAGTACAACCATCTGTTTGGAGCATTTCCTAAAACCAAATAGGACATTGTCCTTTTCTGCCACCGAATACCTTCGCTCGAGTGATGGAACGTGACGTGCGAAATTGGAATGAGCCAATGCAGGACGTTTTGCGTACAAACGAGATCCCAAGCACGATCCTATAAGCTAATACGTACAACCGACCGCCAATCTAACAACCCCATTTTAATGCCTTTGGTGACAAACAACTAGAATATCGTTGGGAAAGCGCCTACTCTGCACCTGTGGTTTAACCGAACCTCAGCGCTTCATAGCTATCCCCTGCATGCTCGGTATCCTTTAATTTGTATCCTTTTCCTTTCAGGTATAGTGTGAGTAAACGATCGTCGCATAGCAAAAACTTTGATTGGCTGGCTGGGCTTCTGATGATACTCTTTCACTCACAATATACCCCAAAAGAAAGGACACTTTACTCGTAACTATACCCGATAGGAAAAGGATATGAATTAAAGGTTACCGAGCGTGTAGGGAATAAGCACAGCAGAACTGGGCATGATTATATTCCAGCTGTATATTCTTGGAAGCAAGTGTCTGAGAAAAGCAGTGGACATTGTACCGTCCCGTCCCGATCCGACCGGTTTTCGGAAGGCCGCGGGTTTCGGGATATCTCGGCATGTTTATATGTACAGTTACTGCCTGATAAGCCTGAGATGTGTCCGTGCGCATGCTAAGGGGTGGCCTTATAGGGCTCATGAACATCGCTGTTTTGCACATCAGTAGATCGCGTTTTGTTAACTGATTGGATCCGGCACCTCGGAACCTCTAAAGGTCGGGGCGTTGCGAGGGTTTCCGCTTCTACTGTGAATGTAGGCGTAAAGCATTTACCCTGAACGGATACCGAGGTAAGTAGTCAAAACGTTTACCGGCAGGCTCATATGGGCCAACCTCAAGTGGGGAAAGTTTGACTGCCACTCCCTCAAACACTGGTGGATGTCATTGATTGATCATCTCGAGGGGCGGGTGACAAGCTCTCATGTGTGTGAACAGGATGAGACTATTAAGGTAACCGGTGGGGAGAGTACGTAGTAGAATTTAAGTAGTGGCGCGGGAATATGTATCCGCTCGCTAGTCTCGAACTGCTTACTGGCGTAGCATAACGGTTCGAGACTAACCACAGACTCAAATAGTGTAAATACCTCTTGAGCAAGTGAGTACAGTAGTAACGCATGCTCACCAACGACGAATTTGTGCATTGTGGCTGTTTTCTATACAAATTTTTATGACAGGGGCAACATTAATCCTACTAAGATGTTCTCGGAGGGTGCCAAAAGTCGGGCGCGCCCTATAAAATGCGGAAATTCTACACTTCCACCACAACAATAGAGAGGAATTTCGAAAAGAGAAAGGAGTGATAATAGACTATTAGAAATACTTCTATGATGTTTTCTTAGAAAAATATTTGTCGTGTAGGGAATGATGAGGATCTTGGCATTTCTCGTTGTACGGGGGGCAAAGTCGGCTCTCTTTAGCCCTGTGTCACCGCACCCGAAATACTCTGGTACCCAAGTGCTGAACAATTTTCGTGTTCCGCGCGGTTGCCACGTAGATTGCAGCTCCGACAAGGATTCTCAGGCTGTCACTCACATACAAATAACGGGACCTTACCCCTCTTTTTCAACTGCTCGAAAAAAAAACCGTTCGTACCTATCCCTACTCTTGGAGTCAGCATGATCAACAGCGGGAACACAACTGCGGTCAACAGCAACAACACCACTGATAACAGTCGTAGCTATTTAGGCTCACCGCACATCGAGGCCATAAACTCGACTGTTCATATTGGTGCGTCTATCTATTTCTCTGATACAATAAGGCATCGCTTTCGGTTAACCCTCGCTATCATCAATCTTACTGATAATATTTGCCTTTCTAGGCGGTAACTACTCGCACAACGGTGGGTGGCACCCATCAGATTGTGCTGAAACCTCCGGCGAAAGACTGACTAGGTAATATAGGTGACGAGTCGGGCAAATACCTTCACTGGCTGTGTCGGTTCCATCACGAGCCCAAACACATCGATATCCGGTCAAAGCGCATCGATGGGACTGGATTATGGCTTCTAGAAACACCGAAGTTTTGCGACTGGCGCCACAAGTCCCACTCTGAGAGGTATCTATGGTGTCACGGCGGCCCCGGTACAGGGAAGACAATCATCACGTACGGCAAAGCCCATCTCCATATGAAACAATCCATTTGCTAAGGAATCACCAGTTCTTTGGTTGTGGATAAATTGCTAGAAGCAACTGTAAATGATGACATCGGCATCGCTTACATCTACTGCGATTACGCGGACCGGAATGACCAAACCACAGAGATGATCATAGCAAGCTTTGCAAAGCAATTATCAATAAGAAAATCCTCAATATCTGGGCAAATACAGAAACTTTATAAGGAATGCCATCATGGGAGGATTCGACCAGACCTTGTCAGACTTACAGAAACTCTCCGAAACCTTTGCAAAGAGTTCAAACAAGTGTTTTTCGTACTTGACGCACTAGATGAGTGCGTTGACAAGGTTCGCAATTCACTTCTTGACCAACTTGAGAAAGTAGACCATCCCATGGTCAGATTGTTCCTCACAAGCAGACCTCATCTCCTAGACATGGACGAAAGATACAGGAAATATCCACAGATTCCAATCACAGCAAAAAGCCAAGACATCCGACAGTTTTTGCTGAAAAAAATTGAGGAGGACGCACTGTTATCGAGGAAAATGGGGAATAAAGAATCCTTCAAAGACGAAGTGATTGACACAATAACAAGCAAAGCTATGGAAATGTGAGTTCTCTGCCGAGAAAAATTACCGATATTAAACAGTAGCGGTCGATCACTGACACTCTAACCGTAGGTTTCTACTAGCGGAATTGCAATTCGACAGCATCTCTCAATTGACAACAGCCAACAAGATGAAAAAAGCGTTGACAGAACTGCCTACAGGCCTGAATGAATCATTCGAAAGAACTCTCGAAAGGATTAAGCAACAATCTTCAGACAAAGCGGAGCTAGCACTCGAGGTGTTGCGGTGGATATCCCATGCCAAAAGGCCTCTCTCAGTCGCTGAGCTTAATCAAGCAGTTGCAATTCAGCCCAACCAAACAAGTTTTGACGAGGATGATATGCCCGAGCCGGAAACGATGATTCAAGTTTGTATGGGTCTCGTTATGATAGACCAACAGAGTTCCATAATTCGGCTGGTACACTATTCATTGCAGGAATATTTTCAAAAATCCGCAGATGCGTTCTTTAACAATGGAGAAGCAGCCATCGCAATGACTTGCCTCAGAATTCTATCATTTGAGGAATTCAATACGGGATACTGCTATAACGACAAAGAGTTGGAGGCGAGATTGCAGAAATCTCCCTTGTTCAATTACGCTGCCCGAAATTGGGGACATCACGCTCGCAACGAGAAGGAGGAGACCACCAGAGAGATAGCTAGGGGTTTTCTCCAAAATCAATCCAAAGTATCGGCCGCCGTTCAAGTCCTAATGAGTCAGGCATATAATCCCCTGTTCGGGGATGGAAGCCAGTCATTCACTCAGAATTTCATCGGAATACATGTTGCCTCGTTCTTTGGCTTACTCAAAGCTGTCAATGACCTACTGATGGACGGTGCTAAACCAGACTCTCGGGACTCTACAAAGGGGACTCCGCTTTTGTATTCTGCAAGAAATGGACATCTCGAAGTCGTGGAGAGACTGCTCGCCTCAAACGCCGACGTCAATGCTGCTCCTACTATTAGTTCTGGTCAGACGGCACTGCAGGCTGCTGCGAAGGGAGGTCATCTGAAGGTCGTGGAGAGACTGCTCGCCGCGAACGCCGACGTCAATGCTGCTGCCGCTACATATGGAGAGACGGCACTGCAGGCTGCTGCTGCGGATGGCCATCTCGAGCTTGTGGAACGGCTGCTCGCCGCGAATGCCGACGTCAATGCTGCTCCTGCTATTCATTCTGGTCACACGGCACTGCAGGCTGCTGCTGCGGGAGGCTATCTCGAGGTTGTGGAACGGCTGCTCGCCGCGAATGCCGACGTCAATGCTGCTACTCGTCTCGGTCACACGGCACTGCAGGCTGCTGCGAAGGGAGGTCATCTGAAGATCGTGGAGAGTCTGCTCGCCGCGAACGCCAACATCAATGCTGCTGCTGCTACATTTGGTAAGACGGCACTGCAGGCTGCTGCTGCGGAAGGCCATCTCGAGGTTGCCGAACGGCTGCTCGCCGCGAATGCCGACGTCAATGCTGCTCCTGCTGCTAATTCTGGTCACACGGCACTGCAGGCTGCTGTGAAGGGAGGTCATCTGAAGGTCGTGGAGAGTCTGCTTGCCGCGAATGCCGACGCCAATGCTGCTGCTACTACATATGGTGAGACGGCACTGCAGGCTGCTGCTGCGGGAGGCCATCTCGAGGTTGCGGAGTGGCTGCTCGCCGCGAATGCCGACGTCAATGCTGCTCCTGCTGCTGATTCTGGT
>Ga0307515_10011178_pt1 | contig 17068 bp, 18 predicted proteins | sample 17_EM_MG_FD_194513 | JGI IMG/M metagenome (GOLD analysis project Ga0307515, IMG submission 194513) | Populus trichocarpa ectomycorrhiza microbial communities from riparian zone in the Pacific Northwest, United States - 17_EM | ecosystem: Host-associated > Plants > Roots > Unclassified | place...
TAGACGCTGCCGACGGAGATTGTGCTTGCGGCCTCGGGCACACTGCGTGCAACCCGGCCCCGCGAACCGGATTCCCCCGTCTGACGGTTGTCATGCTCACAGCTGGCGTTGCTCAGCGGGCGAGCGGTTCGCCCCTCGAGGCTCTGGCCAATGAGGATGGGGCCGCCGGCCAATCATGAGTACTTAAGCTTCATCGATGAGGCCTTGAGGCTTTGGCTTTAATTGTTTGTTTCCGGTGTCAGACGCCGACAGTGCCATCGCTTCGCTGACCTCCACCAGAACGTACGATGACCGACGGCGCGCACGATACAGCCTGCGGTTGTTTCACCCTCAGTCCCTCCTACAATCCTCTCACCCAGGAACCGGAGCCTGATCCCAAACGCGTCCTAACCGTCCGACAAGGTCCCGAGCCTCTCACTCTCACATTCTCCGACACCTCGTTCACGGTCATATCCACCAAGCCCGATGGAAGCGGTTCGTCGAATGTTAGGAACTCTTATCTCCCGTATTGAGGCCATGTTGTGTCCAGGAAAGCAGAAGCATGCGACGACGGTCTATCATGTCATTTGGGCTGAACTCTCAGAGGACACGCTCAGTGTATCGTTCATCGAGACGAAGAAGAAAACATGGACGGTGTGTATCAAGGCTCGGTTACTAGGCAACACGAAGGAGGAAGCGGTCGAGTGGGTAGAAGACTTGATGAACGTCGCGTACAAAGGTGCGATTCTTACACTAAGTCTGTGGAACGATGAAATCCCGAACTTGAGGTATACTAGATATCAAGCGCAACAAGAGGTTGAAGGTGTTCGTGAATCCGTTCTCCGGCAAGGTGACGTACATTTCCCGTTTCCGCCCGGGTGCTCCGCAGCCCACCCGTGGAGAGCAAGCCAGGATGCCGAGTTCTAACGCCCGACTAACTCACAACACTCGCTCCAAACCTTACAGGGCAAGAGTGTCAAGCTCTTTAATCTTATCGTAAAACCGATTTTCGACCACGGCAAATGCACCTTAGACGTGACCTGTCAGTTTTTCCAGAACACATGAGCAGAAACGTCGTGATTGATCCCTATCACCCATAGTCACCACACACCGGAAGCACGCTACAGAAGTTGCGAAGGAAATTTCCTTGGACTACGACGCAATCGTCACCCTCTCTGGTGACGGCCTCGCTCATGAAATCCTCAACGGATTTGCGGAGCACGAGAATCCCCGAGCAGCGTTCGCTATCCCCCTCGCTCCCGTCCCAACGGGTTCTGGCAATGGCTGCTGTATCAGCTTGATGGGACTAAAAGTAACAGCCCATCCATTTTCGTACTCTTCGTCGTCTCTGGTCAACGTTAACGTAGCTTTTTCTTGTTTAGGACGGTCTTGATCCCGCTTTAGCAGCGCTGAACGCGATTAAAGGGAAATACATGCGTACAGACCTTTGTTCGGTTACTCAAAACAATCGACGAAGAATCTCGTACATGTCTGTATCCATGGGTCTCATGGCTGATTTGGACATCAATACGGAGCATCTGCGGTGGATGGGTGACACGCGGTTCATATACGGATTCCTTCGCGGCGGTGCGTTCGCCCATCTCGTCCACAGTTCCCCGCCTTACACCCCTCCCCATTTCGTAGTTATCCGTCAGCGACCCTGCCCGATAAAAATATCTCTCAAGGTCTCGGAGCGGGATAAACTCAAGATGAACGAGAGCTACCAATCCGCTTGGCATAAGCAGGATGAAGACCGGAAGACGTGTTGGGATGATTTGGATCTGTCTGAGAAACTGCCACCCCTGAAACATTCTGAAACGGATACAGATGGGTGGGAGGACTTCGATATACCAGTTTTGTACTTCTACGGCGGGTTGCTGCCGTACGTCGGCCAGTACGTATCTTTGCCTACTTTTATCTCCGGTCTCTTGCCCCCGTCCTCACCTTCCGTCAGGGACTTGCTCCAGTGGCCTCTGGTACTACCGAACGACGGCTTGATCGACATTGCGGTCCAAGAAATGGCTTCCGCGTCGAGTTTAGTGGGTCAGATGGGCATAGCTCCCCATGGTGGCCAGTACTGGACCAAAGAGGTGAGAAGATATTATGTTCGACTCGAGCGGGCCGCCACTGATCCGATCCTTTGTATCCCCCTCGTTTACCCCTGCATCGCCTATAGCAACACTACTTCAAAGTCCACGCGTACCGCATCAAGACCAACGACGCTGGCGTTCTCGCAGTTGACGGCGAAAATACCCCCTGCACCGATTTCCAAGTGGAGGTTCATAAGGGGATGGGCGCGTTTTTGAGCCCCTCGGGGAGATATGGATTCCACTTCGACTTTCCTCCTCCCGTCCCTCCAACAAAGTAACGTATTCTCAGAGAAACCGCTCCGAGACTGCAATCCTGATGTTGTTCCCTTGGTCCTTGAGGTCTTCTCCCCGCCGATACCTGCTGTTCAACGTTTGGAAACTCAAGTTTCCGACGTTTGGGTACCGATTCCCCATCGGGCTCCCTCGTTTTCTCGCTCAGTTTCGACGATACTTGTCTCTCTTGGTCCGAAAAATATCCTTATATCTCCCTCGTTTTTGACCATTGATTCCCCCGCACGCGCTTTTCCATCGCTGCGTTTCCCCGTTCTTGTCTCCCGTATTATTTGCTCCTATTTATCCTGGTGTATCCGCACAGTGACTGTGTAAGGCTACCCTCGAAAGGTATTTCGATTTAGACGTGTAGCACAAAACGAACCGAGCTTCTGAAGACCGTGTACTAAAAAGTCGGATCAGATGTGCGATATCGTGGGGACGATACGGTAACAAAACACTCAGGTCGACGCACAGAAGGTTAAAGGCCGTATTCCGTGATACTTGTGGTGGTTGGAAGTCCAGCTGCGAAAGTGATAGGTGCGACGGAATGGGTCCCGGGTTGGGAGAGAGAAACTTGTACAGCGGGCAGGTGTTGGATATGGTTTACGCATGGGCAGGAGCACGCAGCCTTCCTGGATCTCAAGTAATGAGCCAGAAGTCGCAACCAACCGCCTCCATGTGGTCGAAGGTTCACATGAGCTGAGACGTTACCTTACACGGGGTCGGCCAGAACGCACAGGGTGCGCATGTGTGCGTACGAGCTGCACATTGCGCGGGGCCGAATGAGAATCCAATATAAACTTGTTTACATTAATTTTTACACATCGCTATCCACCCCTGCAAAACATGGGCAACGCCGCCTGTCGGCGCTACTGATTATATCACTTCCGTTCTGTTCACAACCCTGGAGTCTGCAAAGGGAGCGTGTGTGCACGGAGGACGAGAGGAAATGAAGGGCAAGAGCGATGAGGGAGGGTAGAATATACTAAGAAAGCGAGAGAAAACGAGAGCGATTTCCAAATTATCTGGACAGGGCGGACCCGAGGTATGCGTGCGCTGTCAGGGAGTGGAAGTGAAGGGATGGAGTCCAGGAAGAAACGAGGGAACATACACTGTCCGCGTTATAAACTTTAAGATCGAAGGGAAAAAACCACCATGTTCCTCAAAAGAAAGTAGTCATGCTATAACGAAAACAAGGCCGAGAAGAAATGAAAGGTAGTCCAATGCTGCTCTGAGCGAGTGTGATGGGTGAATAAATGAGTGGTCGTAAATCATGGTCGCGCTGTGAAGTAGGATTTTCATTAATCGCTGACGGGAGTAAGTCGTTGACGAACGCACCAAGTTGTTCCTTGCGGTAGAACCAGAAGTATCCGATGACAATGACCAATTGACAGATCAAAGCGATCCAGAACGGTGGTTCGGCCATAGGGCTACCTTTCAACCCATCTGCTTGGAAGTCCCAGGTAGCGATGTCCGGGAAGACGGTACCAGGACCGATCCTGTTGGGGGCAGTTGCACGGGCAACCATGACGCAGACTGAACCGATGATTTGTGCGAAGGCGAGAGTGGCGCAGACGTGTAGACGTGACAAGGTCTGGAGCAAAATCATACCCAAACCAACACCCTGGACGGCATCGAGAACGCCGAGCCACAGCCACAGAGAGAGACCTAGATACGGCCCCCCCCTGCCAGCCCATGGGATGTAGAGAGCGAGGGAAGAGGTACCCCACAGCATCTACAATCACTAGTATAAGACACGGAGGGAGATCACCAAGTAGATGATACGCACTTGACACCATCGTGGTGCACCGAGACCAACGGCAAATACGGGGAGTAACCACGTGTGTGTCTTGCTGAAGTGTGTAAGAATACCCAACAATGCACCCCAAACACCGATGAAGAAAGCTATAACAAGCAGAAGGATCTGCCAGTCGGGAATTCGGGTACTCCACAGGAAGCCCCAGTTTCTTCCATATGGCTGGGAAACCGGCCCGTCAGTGTCCATTGTTTGTGAAGAAAAAGGAGTAAACGTACTCCACTGAGCCAATAGTCCCTCAGAATTTCGGAACCAAGGAACCATAGGACTAATTTGCGGCGGAACAAGGTCTTTAGGAAATTGGGAACCTTTGGCGGAGTTTGGCGGTAATAGTCGGGCAAACCGTAAAGCATGAGATAGGCAAAGACGAAGCTCATGATCGATAAGGGCCACACTACGGTAACTATCCACCACGGTGTGATGTTCTCGGGTTGTGCACCCTTAAGCTTGTCACCCCAGTACCACAGTGCAGCAACCCAGACTTGTTGTGTACCTTGAACGATACAAGCACGGAGAATCCACACTTCCGTAGCGGCACCCGCCTCTTCGCCAAAATTGAGGCCGAAGAACGCGAATGAGGCGGCAGAGGCGGCAGCATAACACCATGTAGCGGCGGATGACAGAGGATCGTGGACACCATGTAGAGCCGGGTGGACGGATGGCAAACCGATGAGGAAGAACGCAAGGCCGAAAAATATCCAAGGGTACGAGAGAACGTGGAACGAGGGCTTGAGGCGGAACAAGGCGTACCACACAACCGACGAGGCCAAGAACACAGCACCCAGCACGTACAGCTCGAGATCGTTTTGCCAGTTTTGACCGGACAAGAGGGTAATTTGGAAACTCGTAGCACTCAACATCTGACAGGGTGAGATGGTCATTGGGGGCAATAAATGTATAAAACTTAACATACCTGGCCGGCTGCCATGACAAGGGAATACAAGGGCCAGCCGAAGATTTCTCGGGACATGGCAATCTGCAGACCAGTCATAATCACTACTTCCTCAGGAGGGACGTCAGGAGCGACGCCGGTGATGCCTGGGCTTGGAGCGAAGGAAGGAGCTAAAACAAAGTGGGTAAGACTCGAGCAATGTGTGACAGGAAATTTTCTTACAGGATGGCCGGGAGTAGTCGAAACTGGAGGGAGTCCCCCAAACAGAATCACGCTGTGAAGACCTGATGCTGGCAGCACTCGAAAGCTTGTCTTTCTTGACCTTGTCAAAGAAGGCTTCCTCGCTCTTTGTCAAGAATTTCTCGATGGACAATTCATGTTTTGAGTTGGTGGAATTGAGTCCTTGAAGCTTGGCAACGAAATCGGAAGTAACGCCACCGTCCGTATCCGTGAACTGGAACAGCACGCTACTGAGTATAATGCAGTCAAGAAACAAGAAAACATACAGATGCGATCGCCTTGTTCAGCGGGGAGTTCTGCTTCTCGTCAACGATAGAAGAGATTGATTCAACGGAGGATACACGAGAGTGAGATCCGAAGGGCCGATTAGGAGGAGCCATGCCGGGTTCTAGGAAAGGGTCCGGAACCTTTTTATTGTCACGAGCTATCTGTCGGTTGGCACGATCCAAGAAGTTACCATAATCTTGCCGAGGTGCACCGGGGCTTCCGCTGAGAGTACTACCACGCCGTTGAGCAAAATAATCCTCAGACATATCTGAAGAAATCGAAGCGCGACTGTCTGGGTTTCGCCTGTGCGGTGCTTGCAAGAAGGAGTCTGTGCCAGTTCCAGGAGTTATGACATCCGGAGAGCCAGGGATGGAACCGCCGACAGTACGAGGGCTGCTCATGTAACTCTGTCGGTCCCAATCAGGTTGCGAAGGGTCAGCCTGGTATTCAGGGTTCCAGTCATCATGGTCGGCGATAGGTCGAAGTGGTCCTGATTCTCCATCGGTCTTCCTCCAGGCTTTAGATCCAGCGATCGATCTGCTGGCGGTGATACTGCGGCTGTGGAAGTCTTCTGTACGTTGGCGCCACTCCACCACAGGGAAACGTTGAACCGCCGAACGAGCGCGCAGTAACTGACGTTCCTGCTCCGTAGACTTGAGAGCCATCTTGATGGTGCGAGACAGTTGGGATAACATATGCTCCGTCGAGGTGGATTCCACAGGGAACCACTATAAAGGGAGAGCGTCAGTGGCTACCAGGAAATCTATACCACCATCCGAGTGTATCGCTTACCCAACCAGGCATGAGACCAAGACCACCGAGTCGGGAACCGACACCGAGAGCACCCTTACGACCGAACTCGACCGCGACGAGACCGAACGGTTCATCACGGGAGGGGATCAAAGCAAAGTCAGCTCCACTAAACAGATACGGAGGAAGAGCAGTGAACTCGGGCTTGGAGTAGACGCGATCGGGGTACAGCTCCATCAACCGTGCCAACTTTTCTGCGGCAAAACGTCCATAAAGATCAATGACGGGACCAATGGTAACCAGCTGGATAGTCGGGTACTTGTCGAGCCTAAACGAAGATCAGTTCGAATGCCTTAGAGTGGGGGATAGGGGGGAAGCCTCGCTGGGTCAACAAGAGAAAAGAAATAACTCACATCGAAGGCATGATATCAGCGATCAAATCGACGCCCTTCTGCTTCGACCAACGACCGACGAATACGAACAGGTCTGAGTTAGGATCCTGAGCGATGCCAGCCCATTCCTGAGCCTGCCGTTTCATTTCGGGTCGCTTAGCTTCAGCATCGTGGTCTACAACGACATCTTTGGCGGCGATTGGGTTTTGGTCCAAAGCTTCGATGTCACTGGGGTCGGGGTTTGGCAAGGAGTCAACGTGTTTGAGGGTCCAGAGAGCGGGGTAGCGAGCCCAAGATCGTTTACCGTATTTATCCGATACACCAGCAACACCGATCGACTTCTGGTGGACAGATATGAAAGAGGCGGCGGCATGAAGTAAGTTGAAGGTGTTTCCGAATTGGACGTATTTCGTGCAGTGTTCCTTGCTGATATTGAATGCAGAGCAGACTTCCTTCATCTCTTCCTTCGTACGAAGCGGCCACAGACCTTGGAATTCGGCGTTGTGGAGGGACAAGCAGACTGGGAGGACTTTAGGCAACAGGTAAATGGGAACAAGAGCACCATGGTAATCGTTGACGTGGTATATGTCGATATCCGGGTATCTCCGAACAGTAGCCGCGATAGCTTGGTTCCAAGTCGAATAGAAAATTGCGGAAGACAAGTCGTCCATGCGAGCGGGGTATGGGTCGGCCTTGGTTTGTGCGCGGAAGACAGGGGAATCCAGGAGGACGTAGGTAATATTGTCCAAGATATGGGTCTCAACCTCGATGAGGTATGGCTCGCCAAAAATGATGACTTCGATTGGATCCGAAGGGTCACCAGGTGGGTATTCGAGGTCTTTGACCTTGGGAACGACCCAGACCAAGTCAACGTCTGTCATCGATTTACCCATCAAACTTGACATGACACCGAGACCTCCAATCTTGACCTTGAGCTTCCAATCGATGATCTCGTATTCAAGCGTAGCGATCAAGACCTTCCTCCTCTTGTTCTTGTCCTCTGGCCAGCCGATGATCTCAGTGTTCTTGCTGTGTCCGACGCTAACCTTCTCGCTGAATGTGTGCTCATCCCCTTTCTCCTTATCCTTCCTCCCGGTCAAAGCACCAATGATTGGGAAGTAGCTCGACTCCTTGACGGGCTTGACACCGAACTGGTTGTACTTGATACCGTAGAAGGACCACATAAAGATGAGGACAGCAAGGGTTCCGGTGACAATGGGGATCGAGAGTAACATGCCGTACATTATCGCGCCTACGCCTGACGAACCACGGGGTTGGAGAGTCCAAGTGAGAGTTGCATCATCGACGATAAGAGTCCAGGCAAGATACGGCTTGGGGGGGGCACTCATATTGACGTAGTTGGGGGCAGCGGAGTTGGGAGGGAGGCGATCGAGGACACCATCGCCATCGGTATCACCGTAGAAATAGTCATCATACCCGAAGACGTTGAGCTGAACATAAGCGGGCCAGTTATCCATGATCTCGAGTTCCCATTTTCCTTCGGCGTTGTGGGTCATAGCGGCGTTGATGCCAGAATCATAACCCCAGGCGTTGAATGGGCCACGAGCCAGGAATTGTGGGACACGACGAGGTCGGTCGTAGTTGTAGTCTGCGTGAACAACCACCGCAGAGGACTGCGCGGCATAGGCCCAATCTACGTCCACAAGTCAGTTATAGTTCCACGACTCGAATCAGAAACCCACACTGGAACATGAGATGTTGGCCCTCCCAGAAGTAATCGTCGTTTTGGAACAGTGACTTGGGGATAGTTGTCTTGTCTTCCCAGTTCGTCCACTTTGTCCAGTTCTTGCCGAAATCCCAGCTGTACCGGAACATGTCCGCACCAAATGCGTTATGGGTAAAGGCCAGATTGTCGCCCTCTTCCGTTAAAGAACCCGAGGCATAATCCGAGTCAGGGAAAACCATCGGGTTGGTCCTCAGTCCCTTACGGAGAAGGAAGTTGTCTGTCGCCTATAGAAGTGCTCCGAGTTGAGTTCACCCTCCCGCATACGAATCTGAAACGACTTACCCCGGTGCTGGCACCAGCCTGACTTTTGGGATCCTTGACGGTGATTGTTAAAATGCCGTCTGCGACGTTGTTCAATGTGGCCGTCCAATACCACTCGGAGACGGAGACGCCAGAGATTGCGGCAGGAGGCACGTCATTCGGATCCATCGTTAAGCACCTCACGGAGCTCTGGACAATTGTTGGGGAACCGCCATGACCGGAGGAGGACATATTGAAGGACATCGATTGAGTTACGCTATCACAGTCCATAGGGTCAGAAAACTCGAAACGAATGTCGATAGTGGTTCTATTCTGGGAATCTTCTTGAACTTCAATCCGGGTGTCGTGACCTGGGACAAATTTGGTGACGACAGGGAGGGGGGGGACCCATTGTTCAACTGGAACCAAGACTTTGAAACCCATCGGTGCCAGTGTGACGCTGCTCATACATCCATAGTACGGTTCCTTCCCATCGTGGTAGTAGGGGGAAAGGGATGGAGCGAGTGTGTAGTTTTCGTAAGGATGGAACAAATTCCTGACGACGGTGCCAGCTCGGTAGGGGGAGGAAATCCACCTCTTTCCGTTACAATCCTCTTTCCAGGTTGTGGTCTCGTTGACGTTCGTGTACAATAGCCAGAGCTGGTCATCGTGGGTATTGTTGAAGGTTTGCACGGGATCGAGAGCAGACCGCGAAGTACTCCAAAGACCTCTCTCGGTCAAGGTACCGTTGGAACCGGGGAGTTGATCCTCGTAGGTCCAATTACCCCATTGCACCAAGTTCCAACCGTCCTGTAGAGCAGGATAGACCGATCGCAGGTAGAACATGTGCGCGAAAATACGCCTGGAATCGGTGGTGGGGTCAAAATGGTCCAAGGAATTCCAGTCATCGTGGCAGCCCGCGACGGATTTGCCGAGATCCATGTTGTAAAAGGAGTTGGACCCAAGGTGGTAACACCCATGGCGTTGCCAGGCCGTGGTTGAAGTCATGGCTTGACGTCTGGGTTAAACGTTAGGATGATGTTTAGAGTAGAAAGCCACAAGCACGCACCCAAAGAGGTAGTTGTTTGCGGTGTTATCGTACAAGTAGATGTTCTGCTCCTCACCGTAGTACAACTGCGCGGAGGGGCATGAGATACGTTAGGGTGGGAGCAGAACACACGTACAAGCGGAATCCCTGGCATCAACAAGGTAGCAATGAATGTCCCGAGAACACTTTTCTGAGTCCCATTGTTCAAACTGTTCCATCTGAATACGTCGAAATTGCTCGTTCCGTACATGTGCCGGGGATCGATCTTTCCAGTGAATGCGTTGATGAAATCGTTCTCCACAAACATTTGGTTCCATGCGCTAACGAAATTGACCGAGACGTCGTAGGCGACCTGGAGGTTACCATCCATTCCGAGGAAACGTTGGAATGAGCGATAGATGGAGTAATGGAATGCAACGGCGTCGAGACCGTTATACGGCGCGTCTCGTAGGAAGTACTGGGCATCTTCGGTCGTCACGTTTGCGGCTGCAGCGAAACCTGGGGGATTCTGTGTTGGAGTCCGACCACGACCACTGCCAAAATGTCAGAAAGATACTCGATATTACAAAAGGAAAGGCCTCACAGGTATAAGGATCCGAATGTGTTACCACCGGTAACTTCGCCAGTAATAAAGAAATTGGTTTTCCCGAGATCTGTAGCACATTTTCGAACACCTGCGGCCCATATTGCAATGGAATCGAGAGTAACTTGAGTTGCCTTGTCGACTCGAATCGCATCAAAGTCGAGGGCTTTCAATGTCAGACAGGAGAAGTGAATCAACCTGTCCATGACCGACGGTTGCCATTCCCGGAGACGATCTTGGACGGAAGCGAACTTGGACAATTGACGGTTCCAATCCGGGTGAACACCGAAGGCCTCCATATCACCATACTGATCGAAGTCCGAAGCCTTACAACCGTCTGCTTCAACGGGGACGACAGTGCCGTCATCTTCCCAAAAAGCTGGGAAGACACACGATGCGTTGTGTTCGTTGCCGATCTATCAAAAGGGGTTGGTTAATGACGCCGTGATCAAGGAGCTCCCAGTGCTTACGTTAAAGTCTAGGTACCGCTGGAAGTTCCATGGGTAATACTTGGGGTCCTTCCACACAGCATTGTACTCGTCAGTGCTGAATGGAGCTGAAGCGTTCTCGAAGCTTTTAGGAGAGTTGTTAGCGAGAGACTCCTTTAAGCAGGAGGGAGAGTTTACCCTTCCCAAGCGATGAGATCACCCATAGTTCCGATGGTAAAATCAACCATGTAGTACATGTCACGGGCGTGAACGCTGTCGATGAGCTGTCTCCAATCATTCATATCCCCCCAGTGGGGATCGAGCGTCGTAAAATCCAAGGCAGAATAACCTAGTCGCGTAAAACATATTAGCGCCTCGAAAAGATACCGTGTAAGGACTTGGAACTGACTGTCCGCTTGCCACAGGTTATTGATGAAGGGTGTGCCAGACGCGAAGATTCCTTTTATACCCATACCAGCCAGGTAATCAAGCTTCGCCTCCAGTCCTTTCGCATCACCGCCAAAACGGAGGTTAGGTTCCCGCCAGTCCCACTCGTACATTGTGCCGAAGAAATCATTGTTGGACGGATCTCCGTCTGCGAACTTGTCCATGAGGATGGTATAAAATGGAATCCGCCAGTTGGCTGGTGACGGGAAGTGAGATTTGGGTACGAAGTCGGTGTCGTACTCTAATGGAGATTGTGCGTTTTTGTTGGCGTTGAGGTTCCATGCCGCGTAAGTCTCGTTGTATGGAGCGGCTGACACAAAGGCGGCCAGGGACCAAAGCCCCAGGGTGGTAAAGAACCACATGAGGGGACACTCCTCGTTTGAAAAAGGACTCTATGCGCTATTGCAAGCGACGCGGGGGATTATGATGATGGTGGTGATGAGTGGCGAATGGTAGGAAAAGGCGACGCTGCGGTCGAACTGACAATGAGCGGACGGGGGAGAGGACACGTAGAAGGCCAAGGGAGGGGAAGAGTCAACCGATGTGGTGGGAGGGTATGAGAAAAACACGAAACAGACTAGGGCCAATTAAGGGACGACTGGGCGCCAGCGGCCTCCGTACCATGCGGAAGCGACGGAGACAAACGGGACAATGTAGTCTGATAAGAATAGACTACAAAATTTTTTGTAGTCTCATTAGAAACAAGTTTCTTATCCGACTATCCGGCTTTTCTTCCCCGCTACAGGAAACAATAAACAATAACCACCGCAGTGCTCCTCACTCCCGCGCTGCCTCCCTGCTTAATGACCCTCAACGGTTTTCACGACTCACAGGCAAACTCGCCGACGTCTCCCACTGGCTCACCCAACCACGTCCTACATCCGAATGCGCCCAGGCAGTCCTCCTCTCGCTCCCCGCACTCGTCGCTACCCAGCACACCGACCATCAACAAACTGTCAGACATCCTCGAGCCTCCGCCGGGAGTGACTTTCCTCGAACTTATAAAGACATGGACGGACTCTGACGTCGCTCGCTGGCTTTCTGAGAACAAGGTTGGGAGCCTGGCAAACGCATTCAGAACGAACGACATCAGGGGCGATGTTATCCTTGATCTGAACCAGGACTCTCTCAAGGAAATGGGCATAAAGAGCGTCGGAGAGCGTATCCGGATCCTCAATGCCGTAAAATTTCTTAGACAATGGAACTCGCTACACCTGATGTCCAAGTCTACCCTTGCAACCGACGATCTACACAGGTCAAGAGACAATTCGCCAACACAGAAGGTTGGAACGAACGGACGTCGACTAGAGTCCGCCAGGCCAGCCCCATTGCAGCTTGTTTCAGATCCTGGGAGGGAAAGTTTACCTCGGCTTGTTCGCGACGGATCCGAGTCTGCTGCGCGCACAGAAACACCGGGGCGAGAGTCTGGGCGACCGTCAGGAACATCCGTACGCCCGCTTCCACTCCCCAACAGACAGAACGGTACTTCATCTACGAACACCTCTTCATCAACGCCATCTGTCCGACACAACCTTCCGCCACTTCCGCCACCACCCAGAGGACAGCCGCCCTTACCACCCGCTACTCCATCATCCAACCGAATACGTTCCGGCTCCGGTAGCGGAAATCTCCTCCGAAAAACCCCTAATGACCCCAGCTTCCCACCCCATCCGCAACCGAATCCCTCACAGTCAGGGCTGCTCACTCCAACCAATGGTCAGTGGGGGCTCCCATCGGATCCTCGGCCATCAGGAGGACGGACTCCCATCAAGGGGGGATCACCACTGTCTGCAGGACTTGCCGCTCGTCCGCCTGTCCATCCCCACAACCATGGGCGCAATACATCACTTTCTAATCTCAGCCCTCACGTCGTTCCCCAGGTGAAGGTACCCCCCCGCCCGTCAACGTCAGATTCATCTTCGCGGTCTACCTCACATACTAATCGTGGCCAACATGCTGGAGACCAAAATCTTTCACCAATAATAGAATCTCCTCGCAACAACTCTGGGTTTGGAACCCCTTCCCCGCCGAGTGGTTATCGGGTTGGTCCTGGACCTTACCAAAGGCCAACTACTCCATCTACGTCAACCTCAGACAAGCGACTTGTCAAATTCCAACTACCCGAGGCTGGCCAATCTGTTGTCATTGATGCCGGTGATTGTGCTAGTGGAACTGAAATTCTCGAAAAGGCGATCAAGAAACTGAAGGTCACCCAACGCATTCCTGAATCCGACTACAACGAGAACATGATAGAGATTGGAATCGAGGATGGTGGATTGAGCGTGGAGGGCTGGGGAGTGTTCGCGGGTTGGAACAAAGACTCGGGGCGTGCGTCTTCATTCAGGAGTGTGATCGATGCTTGGATTTTTGATTGGTTTTATAGAGGGTAAACCTCTGACGGAGGCCCAGGTCTTTACTATCTGCCATCTGCCAACGAACGATCTTGTTGGAGACCATCAGCTAACATTGCGGCGCATCGGGGCACGGGGTAAACGCTCAAAGCCGCTGCATCAGATCTTTGGGGAAACGCCGCCTATCCCCGCCACTCCTGGATTTTGTGAGCCTAAATTTCTCGTTCTGCAGGTCGAACGCTTGCTTACTTCAGTGAAAGCGTACCCCGAAGACGAGGATATTCCACCCTCGCCTAAATTTGACCGAACATTCTCCACAGACCAGGCCGACCTAGAGAATATCCGTCAACGCAAAGCCAAACGTGCGAGTACTGTCAGTGTTCTCAGTGGACTTGGCGTCGACCCAGACAAACTCGATGCGCATCGAACCTCTAAAACCCAAGGTCTGCCGCCTGGTTCACCTGGGCCGCATCCCAGTCCATCGAAGTCGCAGTCCAAACTTCGGAACTTCTCCGGGCAGCGTCCACCGAGCGAGTTGATCACACAGCACTTGACGGCATACTTCCCTGCTGCTGAGAAGAAGGTCCTCGAAAGAACGAGGAGGCAGAGTATGATGAAGACTGGGCTCGGTAAGAGGGACAGCATCATCTCATGGAACACCCCTGCTTCGTCGAGGTTCAGCGTTAGTACGCAGGGCTCAGGGAACGGACGTATATCGATGTTATCGACCCGAACTTCGATATACAGTGGCGCCTCCCCAACTACACCGACTGGAGACTCTATACCATTCCCCAGAGATCGGGCAGGGTCCTCAAGGGCATCGGTCATCAGCAGGTTGAGTGACACAGACGAGACGGCGGAGGAATCCGACGGTCCCTCTCCAAAGGTGTCTATTTCCCTTGAGGATGGTCGGGAGTTCGATCTCGATACCACAGAGGGGAGCGATACCCTTGTTTCAACCAATTCCCCCCCGCCACCTGACGCCGGTTTGCTTCCGCCCGTCAAATTCCCGTCGGAGTCTTTGTCCGAATCCATCGGAGATGGGTTTGATGCGGATGAGGGTAGCAGGCCGATAACGTTCTCGGCGGCCTCGAAGAGGATGAGTATGATCACAGAACTGAGGAGCAAGAAGGATTTGTCTGACGCTGTGAGCCTGCTGACTGTTGACGAAATCACTGTAGAGGTGGAGAATAAGCAACACGGGTCAGACGAGGAGGACGAAGAGGAAGAGGAAGAAGAGGAGGATGAAGGTGAGGATGAAGATGATGACGAAGGTTGTGACGAGGTTGAGCTTGAACTGCATGATGCCGATGAACCCGGGAAACCTATTACCTCTCACGCAGGTTTGTTGTTTCATTCACACCTATTCCTCGACCTCTGGGCACTGAGCGTCCACAGAGACAACAATCAAATGGATAAAGGGTGCGCTCATCGGCGCCGGATCGTTCGGCCAAGTGTATCTCGGGATGGACGCTGCCACTGGTCTTTTAATGGCCGTCAAACAGGTATCGCTGCCGACGGGATCTGGAGTGAATCAGGAACGGAAAAAAGCTATGCTAAGCGCGCTCGAGCGGGAAATCGAGCTTTTGCGTGAGCTCCAGCATGAGAATATTGTCCAATACCACGGTGCGAGAACTTGTGTCCGATTCACTTTCGCCTCTTCGTCTGATCGGAAAACTTTTTTCACAGCATCGTGCATCGATCAGGAACACCTGAACATTTTCCTGGAATACGTGCCTGGCGGTTCCGTCACCAGCCTGTTAAGGAACTATGGTGCCTTTGAGGAACCCCTCGTCAAAAATTTTGTTCGGCAGATCCTGAAAGGCCTAGCCTATCTGCATGAGAAAGACATCATTCATCGAGACATCAAAGGCGCAAACATCCTCGTCGACAACAAGGGTGGCATCAAAATTTCCGATTTCGGCATCTCGAAGAAGGTCGAAGATAGTGCGTTGTTCCCATTCCGCGTGATGGTCGGGTGCTGACCGAGTTTCTAGACTTACTAACCGGTTCCCGTGCTCATCGCCCGTCATTGCAAGGCTCCGTTTTCTGGATGGCACCCGAAGTCGTAAAACAAACGGCGTATACACGTAAAGCAGACATCTGGAGCGTGGGGTGCCTGATCGTCGAGATGTTGACCGGCGAACATCCGTGGGCGCAACTCAGTCAAATGCAAGCCATCTTCAAGGTACGCACAAACTCCACCCATTTTTCGGCTTCCTACCGCCTGTGCGCCCCGTAGAGATTGACGCTTCTCTCCAGATCGGTTCTTCTGCTAAGCCGACCATACCCTCTGACATATCGTCGGAAGCAGAAAACTTCCTACAACTCACTTTCGAACTAAACCACGAAGCCAGACCCGATGCACTTGATCTCGTCGAGCATGTCTGGATTACTGGTTGATTCCCCGTAGTGCGCTAATTTTTCTTTTTCGTATCTGCGACTTGGCTACGTCCATTCCTTGTTTAGTTGTCACCCATGATCTGTTGCTTTCATTCATTCACTCTGATTTCCGTTTCTTCCACGTTCATCGGTGCATAAACATTGGTATATTGCTGGCGGGCGGCTAGGTTGACGCGCCGACGTTTCAAATTCCACCCTTCATTCTATAGTACAGGTTGTCCCCCACATCTAGGATATTATGGCCTATGTTGTACATTATCATGGATCACTCAACTTAATCTGTGAACCGCCTTCGTACGGCTAGATTTCTGGAGCTCTTGTGAAGCGTTCCAATGCGGCGGTGGTCCACGACTGCTCAACGCAAGCGGATCAATTGACGATCGCCCGGTTAGGCCCGTTCCGCTTAGTAATCTCTGCTTTCTCGGACTTCCCTCTGGCAAATGGCCTGAGGGTGCCTACTGCGACCCATGTAGGGGGAGGGGGGCGGGAGGAGAGGGGAGGCGAAGTCTATTTCACGAGGTGCAACCTCAGCGCAAAGATAATTGGTAGGTTTGGCCTGTATCATGATGACACGAGGCCAACGTGTGTGGAAGGCTGACCGTCCAAAACCCGAACAGATCAGTCTCCACTACGTTCTTAGCTTTTCACACGAGGGGTACAGTCGGGGGCATCCATCAGGAACACCAGAGACAAGTTCACTCCGTCTTCCGGTAAAATGCCTTATCAAAAAGGGATCCCGGTGGAGCACCACGATACGGTGAAGGAAAACAGACCTGCCGCACTGGAACGAAAGGCGAACGCTACTATCGTGTCGTTTGCGAGGAGTGGGGATACAGATGGGGTAGTGTTCAGCATGAAGGAGGTGGAGGTTAGGTTGAGTAGGAGGCATCGGTGTTTCTGAACGAGGAGTTTGCAGCTTCAACTCGTGAGTGTTCTTTCTTACTTTTTCTCGGTCTCTTATTTGGGTTTTTTGCCCCTTCAAGTTGCTTCTTTTGTTCCATCTGTTCGCTGATGGCGGTGACCTGTGCGTGTGTCCAGGCTTCAAGTTCAGAGTTCGGGTTTAGAGGGGGGAGGGGAGCTTTGAACTGGTATGTCTGCGTGGTGGATGAGATGGGTAAGGGT
>Ga0307515_10011179_pt1 | contig 17068 bp, 25 predicted proteins | sample 17_EM_MG_FD_194513 | JGI IMG/M metagenome (GOLD analysis project Ga0307515, IMG submission 194513) | Populus trichocarpa ectomycorrhiza microbial communities from riparian zone in the Pacific Northwest, United States - 17_EM | ecosystem: Host-associated > Plants > Roots > Unclassified | place...
GAACTCATATTTTGAGGATCAAACTCACGGACGTCATAGCACTACGACGTCCGTGGGGTTAGGATAACCTGAGCTCGCCCTTGAGGCTCAGGCTCACGGACGTCGTAGCACTACGACGTCCGTGGGGTTAGGAAAACCTGAGCTCAAACTACCACCTCGAGGCTCAGGCTCACGGACGTCGTAGTGCTACGACGTCCGTGGGGAAGAGATAACTTGAGCTCTCATACCTTGAGGCTCAGGCTCACGGACGTAGTAGTGCTACAACGTCCGTGAGCCTCGAGGATATGAGCTCAGGTTTTCCTAACCCCACGGACGTCGTAGTGCTTAAGACGTCCGTGTGTGAGCCCGGGGTTGTGGGGTTAGGAATCCCTGAACTCATACCCTTGAGGCTCACGGACGTTGTAGTGCTACCACGTCCGTGGGGTTGGGAAACCCTGAGCTCACACGGACGTCGTAGCACTACGACGTCCATGAGGTTAGGAAAGCCTAAGCTCACCCTCGAGGCTCAGGCCCACGGACGTCGTGGCACTACAACGTCCGTGAGGTTAGGAAACCTTGAGCCCAAACCCTTGAGGCTCAGGCTCAATGACGCTGTAGTTTATGACGTCCAAGAGGTTCAAGGTTTTGCAAGACTATAGGGGGGTAAAAGTCCAAATTCGTCGAACGTCGCAGAAATCTTTCTCGAGACGACCAGAACATATACCCAAGTCTTTTCCTATTGAATCTCCAATGATTCCGAAAGATCTCAAACTCTCCTGCAAGACTCCAAGTTCATTGATCAATGTCTTCCTCTTTTGATCAAGTTTTTCCCACAGTTGCTGCACCTGGATCAACCGGCTCATTTCTTCGTCGCCTTTCCCCCTGTTTACCCCTATCCTCCTATGTTATTTCTATGTCACTTTCTCTGCCTTTTCCCTTGATCCTCCATTTCCCTTCCGTCGCTTTAGGCTTTTCTGTTCCAAGAGACTCGGCCAATGGTCTTTCCCTCTTCCTTTCTCTGCGTAGCACTCTCCCCACCCTATATATACCCTGCAGTAGCTACCCAGAAAGGCAAGAGAGCGCAGTGCTCCCTCCTTTACCCCAAGCAAGCGAGTTGCCCCTTCACCCCAGTCTCTTGTCTCAAGTCGCTCGAGTTTTCAGAAGCTTCGCTAGTCTCGAAAGTCTTAGTCTCAGTCTAGAAGTCTCGCTATCCTTGTCTCCAACCTTCCCCTATCATCACCATCTCTTCTTAGCTCTCACTCTCGTCATCCTGTCCTCGAACTATCTTTGAAGACCCCCTCTCACCGTTTCTTGCCCCTATACTCGTCCTCCAGTGCTCCTCAGCCTCTCGAACCTCTTGTCTAGTTCTAGGACCTCAGAAGACCATTTCTGCATTCCCCTCGACCCTCACACGACCCTCTCTGCACTCCCCTCGACCCTCCTAAGCCCTCGGAAGTCTTTTGAAACCTTTAGTTCAAGTTTCGAACATTTCTCCGAAAGTTCCGAACAAAATGTCCTCTGCACAACCAGTCCAACCCTACCTTCACCTGGTGCCTTCTCTCTCCCCTCTGCCCCCGCTGGCCAAGAGTTGGTATCGACTCGGCGGGGGGTTTTTTTTTTTAAATTCAAGTTTCTATCACAAGTAGATTAGTAATACTTGAGCACAGAACCACCTGTTTTGTCACACAGATTGGTGTATCCCGGCGAGTTTTGTCCACGATGCTCTTCTTTGCAACCTCAGTCACTGGTGTTCTCTCTCCAAAGGATCAGCTTCAAACCCTCCACGTACCTTGTCCCCACCTCTCAACGGAAAGCATTCCTATCGTCAGGACAAACTGGTTCATTCTCCCGATATGCATTGCAACATACTGCAGCCTTCAGAGTTACCGTTGTCACCATCTGCCGCTCTGTGTTCTTCCATCCTGCACCTTCCAATCGACCTCAATGCTCGGTCCCTCCCGCTCACTAATTCACTTCCAGGAAGGACATCCCATCTCAATGACGACCAATCCCTCCTGGAACCATCCACCAGCACTCAGGATGGAACCACCTTTTTCAACGGCCCTCATCCTCACCTGCTGAGAGCTGGCTGGACGTGGGACACACGTCCCTTACAGAACGTGTTCCTTTTGGGTGGGAGAACGGTATAAAACCCCCGCAACCTCTCTGTCACGAACCACTTCGGTCCGTTTGGTCTCAAGAGTCCCATCGCCTATCGAAGAGCTCGACGAGATGGGCTTTGACCCGTCTACTCCCTCATCCTCCCGTTCTTTTACTGTCTCTTCGTTGTGGAGTCTCGAGTCCGTACCGGACCAACAAGAGTCAGATCGTTCGCCCCGATGGATGGATGCCGATGGTAGCTGGACGACCAGTCCTAATATCAGGACGATAGTCTGCTGCATTTCGCCCCATCCCTCATTCCCAGCTATGATTACGAAGCTCATCCTAATCATAACTGGGATGACCAGGGCTGTCTGTCACCCACTGACTACTCACAAGAAGACGGAGAGGAACTGTTGAGATCTCCCTCTTCTCCCTGTTATCCGCTCGTAAACATCCCGAGCTTGTCCCTCCATTCTGACGATGACAACGAGGACTGCGACGAGTCAGCGTTGTTGTCTACCCCCCAACCGCCGCAAGTCTCTCCCAGAGTTGGAAGACGATTACGGTCACATGTCTCCCAAACCTTCCCGGCCCGGGGACAGACGACGCTGTGATGGATTTTGATCAAGAGCTTCCAGAGATCAATCTAACATCCCTGCCACCAACCACCTGTCCTACCCCTCCCTGAGTTATATGACGGGCCAGCGAGCAAGAAACCTCGATGACGACGACGGGGACGACACGTCCGTCGGTTCAAGGTCCCCCTCCCCGTTGGACTCCATGCAAGTCGATGACCACGATGTATACAAGTACGACGAGTACGCTCGAGGGTATGAGAAAGTCACTGTCGACACGAAAATCACAAGCTCAAACAAGGGGTTTGGGATGCTGATGGAGTTGGGGGTGGGTCGAAGGACTGACCCCATTCCGTTCCATGTGAAGCAAGATATGACCAGAAGTATGGCCAGGGCGCGCGGATGATTGAGACTACAGTCTCGCAATGTCGCGAACTGGCTTCTGAACGTTTTCTCAAGGAGAATGACAACCAACGCGTGGAAAGGGAGGTGTGTTGTCTTGTTTTTGGTTAGCTCTCAGTGACTTATGACAGGACATGACAACGCCACTCACCGAGTATATATTCAATCCGAGGTCACACTATGCGGAACCGTGTTTTATGACTTTGACTCCGGGTGTGGAACCCACTCCTGCTCTGTTGGATAATAAACCTGGGTTTACTGCAGCCACGGTACATGTGGGCTCACTTCCATACGACCGAAACTCAACACACGGTTACATCATTAGGCCCGAGAAACACTCCCGTTCCTTAAACAACATGTCAGCACATGGCCTGTTGCTGACATCATCCGTCGCTACCTCTCCAATCGCCACAATCATGAGAAAGCAAAGCAGAGGAAAGTCAAGGAGGGGACAGCGGGTGTGGGCTCCGGCAACAGTAACTGCATGGACCCAGCTCCCCCGGATGCAACGGCCCACGGGAGGGGACAACTACGACGACGTTGAGCTCTCAGAGTAGTACGGGTACTTAGCAAGTGAATGCACAGTTGTTTTGAGGTGAAAAACAGCAGTGAATCATAACACAGTGAATCTCCTGTACCCTAGCGGTGAAAACCAGTGGTGATGCATCCCCCTTGTCGCTGGTCACCTTCACCGGTTCAAGTGGTGATTCGAGGGGGGTGAAAGCTTTAATATTTACAGTGAAACTAACAGCGGTGATATTTACTGCTAAAGGAGGTGAAAGATTCACTCCAAACGATCTGCAACGGCCCGACGGTGACCCTCACAACTTCATGGCCTCCGGTCCTGGTCCTGGGTGAGACCCACAGACCTACACACACCCACCGGGAGTCCTCAGCTCATCCCAATTGGAGTCAGGTGCAGCGAAGTTCCATTCAGAGCTCGTGAACACCTGTGACCCGAGGTCCACTCGCACGAGCTTCTCGAGGGAGAAACGGTGACATCAGAAGAGGTATGGACGTCTGCTCTCAATAAACCCGCACCCCATGCCCGCACAACCATTGCTTTCTCAGGGGTTCAGCTGAACCATGGGGTCCCGGTTGCTCGACAATTATGTGTCGAGCCCATAGCGAGACAACCCGTTTTTTGGGATGTGCAGCTGTGGTGGTGGCATGGCGGGGGACCCTGCCACCTGACATTTGCATTGGATTGGATCGGGCGGAGGAGACTACCTTCGCGCTGTCACCCTCGTAATTGGGAGGGGTGATATAGGAGACATCGAATTAGCTAGGGAGGGGACATTCAAATGCAAGCTGAGGAGGATCTGTTGGTGTGGGATACAAGTCTACCGACGCTTGTCTGTAGGAGTTGGAGTGGCCGTATGGGGGGGAGATGGGGATGCACCAGGACCGAACGATGGGATTGCAGTGGGGATATTGCCCATGCTTGGCTTCGGTCGGGCGAGAAGAAAACCTCATAACAGCCACCCAGAAAGCCGAGTAAACAGTCTCAAAGTTTTTCCCCATGATCTTGACTCTATCTGACCTTGAAACCTTCGAAGCCTTGTTGAGCTCCTCAAACATCTCAAATCTCTAGGAGCTCTCTCCGGGCCTAAATTGAGGTTCTCGCTCTTTCTGAACTTTCAAAGGCTTGCTTCGGAGCCTCCGCCTTTTATCCTCGAACCTCTGGGTTGTCTATTGTCTGGGTTCTTTGACATGTGCAGAAAAGAGGGAAAACAGAGTGATAGATAATTTGGGGTAGGCGCTACTACGCTTTGTATACTGAATAGAGAGGCGGCCATACGTGGTGCACAAAACAAAGAGAGCAAAGAGTTACCCAGTTTAAAGAGCGTACATGATTTCCAACAGCACCCGCACCCTATGCGTCAAGTTCGGCTCAGCTCCTCCTTCATGGCGGTGAGGAGGACCTTGAAGCCAGTTTTCATCCTCTCCAAACGGAGCAAATCAGCACGTTGATGACCTGCCAAACCCTTCAGCATCCGCTCCTTTTCCTGATCGATAGGGTTCGGACAGATGTTTTCGAGCTGCACCCCAAACGAAAAGTAAAACATCTCTCCGTTGATCTCGATGGTTTCGCGATTGGAGATTACTTCACCGATCATCATCTGTTTGGCCGGGTTGTATCTGGGGGCTGGGGGGTTGTGGGCCGCGGTCTGGACCGCTGGTATAGGGGCCAAGAACTTTGATGCTGCCTCGGTTCTTCGATGTGTCTCGACAACGCCAGCGATGTCAAGGTCTTTTGCCTCCACGGCCTTGAGCATCGCCTCGTGGAACTCCTGACAAAAGGTGGCATTACTGAAGAGACGACAGAGAATCTTCGAGGGCATCATTTTCTCGCTGGTGTATTTTTCCCCCTGTTCACCCAGCATGCGATATGCGGATAATATTTCCTCCTTGTATTGCTGAAGAATCTTCAGTCCCCAGACAGAGGCCAGACGAGTTAGCGAACTCACCTCCATTGTGGTCCTGTGGAATTCAGCTCCAGAAGTCCCTGGATCGCCCTCTGGTGAAGCTCCTCGAATGATTTCATCGCACTTGGTCAGGTGGGCCCTCGTGGCCATCTGCACAGAAAGTTGTTTGGTGCGGATGATCTCTATGAGTGGTTTTGGTTCATCGTAAACTAGGGTCAGGGGTGTTGAAAACCTGATGGTCAAAAGGTTTCGAACTGAGCTCACTCGACACCGCTCCCACAGATTCCGGAAACTCGACCTTCGTCCAGTATACCTTGCTCTCGATCCAAGGGCACCGCTCCCACTGGTGTTTCATAATCAAACTCAGATACAGCTCCTTAGGTGAGAGGGGTCTTTGTCAACTCGACACCTAGCTCAAGGGTATAGGTACGCACCATAATTTTGGTCAAATTTTCCAACCCACCCTCAACCTTGCTCGAAATCAACATGGCGTAGAGGATCGGGATCTTGTTAGCCTTGGCCTTTGCTTCTTCAGTCTTCCATAGTGGAGACTGTCGCGCCTCCCACTTGTCAACGGTCTTGAACGCGACGACAGATGGATTCTCCGACATAGATGAGGATCGTGAAGGAAGCAGCGTCAGAACTTCAACCGGCCCGATTGGTCCAGACGATCACGTGGAGATCACGGGCGGCCGAGATCAGAGTTTGGCGTTGGTTTCGTGCTTACACATCCCGTGGATGAGCGGAAATAACTATGCTGTTCCGTTTGGACAAAAATTAATCATCGTCAAAATGGCGCATTTCACGCCGTTTTTCCATATGTTTTTCGACGATGGTCGTTGCCATCGACCGTCGCCAAAAGTCTCAGCGAATATAACCTCAAAAGTGCGATGTTCGTCTCAAATGTTCGAGGATCGCCACAACTCGTCGACGACTCTCGAAAGTCGCAGGCGACCTTCGGAAATACTCCACGACCTTTGAAGATTGGGAACTACCATCGACTTTGGTCACAGACCTTCGATCCCAGAATAACGACCGTTGGCCGGGACCTTCGATCCCAGAATAACGACCGTTGGCCGGGACCTTCAATCCCAGAAAAACGACCATCGATGATTGGTCGTTGATCTTTGATTCTCGAGGCAAGAGTTGAGATATCGAACACCGGTTCACCTCACCGCTGATTGTCAAGTGTTGATCCATAACAACGCGAGCGTAGATTTGAAAGGGAGGCGTTAAGTACTAGGAGTATCATGATTCACAACTACGAGTAGAGTTTAGTGCGTGTCCGATCATCCCAATCCGGCTATTTTCTCTCTACTACACCCTCCGTTACCATAACCGTCTCCTTGGCTCTTAGTTTCTTCCAGGACCCCGGCCCAGGCCAAATACCTGGGAGGCCTCGCATCAACCAGATTGAAGGCATGACCATCATTGTGGCAATTTTCATCGTGGTATGCGCCTTTTCGATTATAACTCAATATCTTGCACGCTCACCCATGTTTTCAAAGGTGACAGTTTGCTCCCTCAACGGCTGGCAAAACGAGACACAATTCCACATTCTCCTCGCTAGGGACGTTGCCCTCCTCCTCGAGCCCAGTGAGATTATCCCTTGTGACGGAATTCTCAAGTCTGGTGGGCGGTCTGTCGACGAAGACGAGGTTAAAGTGATACCCCCTTCTCCCACTCTTTCAACACAATCTTCCATCCACTTCAAAAGTCCACAGCTCTTCGAAATAATAAACCCGGCAACGGATCTACTTCTCTGGCTCTCCTCAGCCCCAAAGACAACTCTCGCTCTCACTCCCGACGGCCATCGAATGCAACAACGACCAGCACCGAAGAGGGAACCGTTGCCGATCATTCACCGGGGCTTTCGCACCTTTACCACCAAGTCCGCCGTTGAAACTCTCAGCTCACCCATGCCGACTCACGTTGATTCTTCCTCAGACATTGGCGACCCGGAGAAGCGGATGCAGAAACACAAGAAGACTGGGACGAGGGTTAAGGGCAACATTGAAGGAACGCCGGAGGAGGGGGACGGCAACGATGAGGACAAGGGGCTGGAACTTGATCTCACTCAAGACGAGAACATCGACCCCACCCCCTTCGCTTTTAAACCTTACCACCTCGCCTTCCTCGTCAACCCCAAGAACCTTGAAGCTCTCGAGACCATGGGTAGAACCAACGGACTTTTGATCGGTCTCGGTGTCGACTCCGATAGTGGACTCGGCATCGGTGGAAAGTTGTCCGAACCTACGGAAGCCCCTTCAGTGGGTTTCACGGACCCTACCAGCGAGAAGGTCAAAACCGTGGAGGGGTCCGCCCACGGGGGTGCCGCCTTCAACGGTACCGTTGAGGACAGGCAGAGAGTTTATGGCCCAACGACCTTTCCTCGCAAGAGCAAGAGTCTGTTGGAATTGACGTGGCTCGCGCTCAAGAATAAAGTCTTGGTAAGCCCTAGTCACCCGTGTCTATTCAATTGACCTCTAACACCCATTCCCCTCCAGGTCCCGCTTTGCGTCGCTGCAGCCATCTCCTTGGCTCTTGGTTTCTTCCAGGATTTTGGCCCGGGCCGGATACCAGGAAGGCCTCACATCAACTGGATCTCAGGTGTGGCCATCATTGTGGCAATTTTCATTGTGGTATGTGTCTTTCAATTATTGTTCGGTCTTTCGCACGCCCAACCATATTTTCAAAGGTGATGGTTGGTTCCCTCAACGACCGGCAAAAGGAGAAACAGTTCCGCATTCTCAACGACAAGAAGGAGGAGCGAGGTGTCAAGGTTATCCGCTGCGGCGTCGAACGTGTCATCGATGTGAAGGAACTTCCCGTTGGTGACGTTGCCCTTCTCGAGCCCGGTGAGATTATCCCTTGTGACAGTATCTTCATCTCCGGCCACAATGTCAAGTGCGACGAGTCCAGCGCGACCGGAGAGTCCAACGCTATCAAAATCCAGGTCTTGGCCCGATCTTCCCCTGAGGACAAGAATATCCTCGTTGAAACCCTCCGCTCTCGGTGAAATCGTTGTCACCGATGTCAGTACGAACAATGGTCCCGCCCTCAAGACTACCAACGTCGAGTCTTCTATCGGAATCGCCGGTACTGAGGTCGCCAAGGAAGCTTCTGACATTATTCTCATGGACGGCAACTTCGCTTCGATCGTGAAGGCTATCATGTGGGGTCATTGTGCCAACGACACCGTTCGCAAGCTCCTGCAGCTCCAGATCTCGACCAACGTCACCGCTGTCATCATCACCTTCGTATCCGCCGTCGCTTCGGACGAGGAGTCTGTTCTGACTGCCGTTCAACTACTCTGGATCAACATCATCGTGGATACTTCCGCCGCCCTCGCTACCGGCCTCGTCTCAAGATCTCTATAGGACAGGAACACGTATATCCACAGAACACGACTTCACTGCTGATATGATTGAGATGATCCCCGGCCAGTCGACACACCAGACTACCCAGTATCGTCGTCCTCGTCTTCCACTTCCTTGACAACAGCTTCCACGGTTACAATCACTCGACAGAAGGCAACCTGATTGTGATGGCTCTCGGTGTATTGCCGGTCAGGGCATGTTTGCATTAACCAGATGGAGTGCGAGATGTGCTCTTACCTCAATTGGCAGCCCAACATTGGGCCCAGCGCACTCAAGGAGTTTGAGCCTATGGTCCCCGGGTCCGGGTCCCTGCCAGCTCCTTCCTCGAGTCCGTTTGCACACCCGAAGTCGAGCACGAGCAATAGAAACCCATTTAAATTAGATTGAATCCGTAACATTAGGGTAGCCTACATGTGCGAGCAACAACAGACAGCACTCGACGATCAGTGCTTTGACAGTTTTCTCGAGAGTCGAAGATCAGCGACCAATCAGCGACGGTCGTTTTTCGAGGGTTGAAGGTCGATGACCGGATGTCGATATGGTCGTTTTTGGCCAGGGTCGAAAATTTGAGAGCCAAACGTCAATGTATTCAATGGTCGAAGGTCCCAGACGAGTGTCGCACTTTCAAGGCGACATTCGATGAAAGTTTTGGCGACGGTCGACGAAAACGACCATTGCCAAAAAACGTATGGAAAAATGACGCGAAATGCGCCATTTTGACGACGATTAATTTTTGTACAAACGGAACAGCATATGGCGTTAGCTTTCACTCGACTCGGTCGCTGGCCAGGTTGGAGGGATTCCAGGGAAAAACTTTGAGCGCGTGGGAGTTCTGCGTGGGATCAAGAATTTCCAACGGGCTGACTCAACAAACTCCCAGTCAAACTCGAAACCGCCGATGCATCGAATGTCGGTCTTAGCCAGCGATGCCCTCTCCCTGGAGCGGGTCCAAGCTGCATTCAAGGGTGGCCTCTCTGAGGACTACACCGTCGAGGATTGGGTTCCCGCCGGACTCAGAACCCAAGAGGTCGTCGCCCTCCACAACGATATTGTTCGCCTTGTGGACGCCCTGAAAAACCTAACCATCAAGACGGAGGCAGATTTCAATCGGTGGCTGAAACAATTAAAGGCAGCAGACGTAAGTTCGACCCCTCCATCCGTCCCCTATACGAACAACTTGGATTTGATACAGAGGGAGAACCTGAGACTGTACAGGATCCACAAACTGCCTGACCACGAGCGGTTGGATTTACTTGGGGACTGCAGGGTAGCGTTCAGTCAGCAAATGGTTGAGGTGAGTCGTTGTGTCCCAGTTTGTCTGCAGGCTCAGGATAATAACGGTCCCCTCCCAGAAGGCGTGCCTGCAGTGCAAAATTTACTCGGGCAGTGCCAACCTTGGCGCTTGCGCGCCTGCAGAGTTGAAGCAAAAGTCCTCAATGCCGAAATGTGGAAACTGCCGCACCAGGGGGGTGGTGTGCGATTGGGGCAAGCGAATCCCCGCCCAACTGAATGACATGAAAATGGCGATACACGTGGACTCGCTCAGGCAGAAGTCTGGCACACCTGACCCTGTCTCAGGGGGAGGGGGTGGATTGAGCTTGCAGGCCACCTCTCGAAGATCCACTGTCCTCAAAGACAAGAGTAGAGCCGACGGCGAAGACAAAGGTGGGGACCCCACCTCCTCTTGCGATCTACTCGAGACCGCGACCCAAGCATTCAAGGCAATTTTGGAGGCAGAGGATGGGGCTCATAACAAGTTGTTAAGATCGCTCGTAGCAGCGTGCTCCGAAGACCCCCCCCCCTCCGTTTGGCATGGAGTAATGTAAACGCATTTGTACACAAAGATGGCTGAAATCGAGTTGATTTGCGCTACCTTTCAGATAGTCACGCGCTTTCTGTGCCCCACGCTGACTAAAAATTTCGGTTTGGTCTGGTCAGAGTAGTTGAATTGTTTGTGATGCTACATACAGTCCTTGAACAAGTAGGGTTCCTCAACGATTTGACCGCCTGAGCGCACTGGCTCCATATTTCGTTCCAATACTTGGGTAGCAGAATGCTCCGTGCATTCGGAGGCCTGCTGTAGGTAGCTCTTGAAAAAATTCTATCTGGTTCTGGTTGCTAGGATATGCGTATACCTCGAAAATCACTGACAATCAAACTACACATGATTTTATTGCGCATGGTAGGGTCCACCGACCAACTAAATATTTCTACAGTGCACTCTACTCGCCGATGGGTGTTTCCCAAAAAAATACGGACCTGCAAAAGTGCATTCCCATCGCACGCGGCATATCAGTGCGCGACTGCCGTGACACTTGTTGTCACACATTCGACAAAGTTCACTCTCTCCACGCCGGGACGTACACATTCAAGGAAGGCAAGAAAAACGGTGGGATGGGCGCAGGCAGAGGGCAAGTGGCAGGGAAGGGGGCGAAGATAACAGTGGGGTTCGAGGGTTGATGGCTCTTGCAAGAGAGGTCGTCGCGAACCGAGCGTAACTTGTGTGACATTGTGACGGTCGAGTGTGACCGTACCTTCCAAATTCGGTAGCTCGGCATCATCCACGTTGCTGAATTTTTGGCCGACACGCAAACGACTTGCTACAACGCAAAAAAAAGGAGAAAATGAGATTCTGTAATGTAGCTATTGTCTTTAGATGCAGATACGAGGGGTAGAAATTTTTATGACTCGAAATCCTTCAAATCGGCAACGCAGTGGTCCAACGTCAAAAGTTTGCGCCAAGGACCACTTGATCGCTCGCTGTAGGTGCTCGTACTAACGAGGGGGAGAAATATGTGAAAAATGGCACCGTAAGCCCGTCAACGCCCAATACCGATACATCACATATTGGGGTAGCTTCCAAGGCCCCGCGCGCCCTACTTGAGTGAGAGGATTTTTCTTTCGAGGCCCTCAAGGAGGAGCAACCTCTCGTCGGTCAGCCGGTGGAGCTCCCTCTCGACATCGGGGGAAGGGGCTACCTCTTGAGGCGTCTCGACCTCGGCGGATCTCTCGGATTGCGCGTCCCGGAGGGGTCGCTTCTGAGGAAGAGGAAGGTGTCAACGATGGAGTGAAAGAAGGGAAGAAGCCTACTTGCAGGAGGCACCAGTACGTATGGCACAGAAGGGGATCTCATCGAGGTGCTGGATCTGTTTGACTGTGACGGGGTACCTGTGCTCGAGCCTGAGTCCGTCGCTTTACTGGACCTGGCGGGGATTCTGAGCTGATGTAGTGGGTCAAGATCAGCGTTACCTCGAGAACAGAGTCGAAATGGAACTCACCCTGACCGATTCCACGGGGATTTCCTTCCCCATCCCCTTCTCCATCAGCTTCGCCTCCCTCTCCTTCCCCTTCTCCCTCGGTTTCGCCTCCTTCTTCCTTGGTTTCGCCTCCTTCTTCCTTGGTTTCGCCTCCTTCTCCTCCGGGTTCGCCTCCTTCTCCTTCTGCCCTTTCCCCTTCCTCTTCTGTGCCAGCTCCTCTTCTTTATCCTGGACAGAGTGAACCTGTGAACGTCTCAGCCACAGAATTATTAGAAAAAACTCACAATGTCGATCACGGTCATCCCTGGGCCGGCCGTCTTCGGGGGCTCGATCATTTCGACGTCCGACTTGGAAGGTTGATAACTAAGCCAAAGCCCACGAAAGATGACTCACCGAGTCACTTACGATCCTTCGGCTCTCCCTCGAGTGTTGTCTACCTGGGGTCCAACCCTGATCTTCTTTGTTGCCGGTTGAACCTCGGAATCCTGGAGGATGATAAGGAAAGAGTTCTCAAAACCCGTGGGTGCCTCGGAATGACTCACCAAATCGGTCTCGTTCTCGTTGCTGCGCTTTGACATCTTGGAGTCCGACCCTGGCGAAGGCGGAAACGTTGACCTGGTGAACTGAGGCAGAAATCAATACGATGATTTCCAGTTACTTGAGAAAACACCCACCGAGCTGCTCCCACTCGGAGGCTCAGGCATGAGGCTGTCGACCTGCATGGGCGCCTCGAACGTCGTAAAAATCCTCGGGGGAACCCTCGACTCCCCGTCGACGTGTCGGTCAAACCATGCCTCCAGCTCCTCACAATGCATCCCAATTCTCGCCTTCATCGCTTTGAAGGCAGCCTGTAAGGTGTTATCGATAGGGTAACACAGGAGCCTCAGAAATAAAACGAACTCACCAAGGACTTCTTCAGTTGGTCGGAAGGGGGGGAGCCCCCCATAGCCACCTTGAGAATTAAGTACTCAAGTCGCTGGGCATACAGTTTGTTTATTGATCCGGCTTTATGGATCCAGTCCCGCACCGTCTCCCCATCGGTGAGGATGGAGGTTGGACGTTCGAAACGGCCCACCGTATCCCTCAGCGCTGGGAACCTGTGTGCGAGATCGTTGAAAAACGAATCGAGGGTGGACGAGGGCTTCTCCGTCACGCCTTTTAACAGGTGGTACGTAGTCTGGGGAATGGTTATCGACGGCCCAACATTCACGGAATGATATGGACTCACTATCACGGACTTGAAGTCCTATGGCCGTATGATGGGGTTAACAAGGGGTCAGCTTCCCCCAAACCCCTGCAAAACCGCCGCAGCACTCTCTGGTGGAGAAAGTGCTGCAGCGGTGCAGCACTCTCTGGTGGGGAAAGTGCTGCAGCGGTGCAGCACTCTCAGGTGGGGAAAGTGCTGTAGCGGTGCAGCACTCTCTGGTGGGGGGGAAGTGCTGCACCGCTGCAGCACTTCCAATCACATAACATATCTAAATATGGAATTACCAAAAAAGGAAATTTTGATGACTTATATAAGCGAGTCATGTGGCTTTTTTGAAAATAAAAATGCCAAAAAAGGAAATTTTGTTGGACCAATAAATGGTGGTGTTTCAAAAATCTAATGGCTTAGCAAGCAGGTCATTTGACTTCATAAATGACGATATTTCCCAAAAGGGAAATTTGATGGCTTATGCAATCAGATCGAAAAGGGAAGATTGCTTATATAAGCAGGTCATGTGACCTGTAAAAAGGTGAATATACATGATTCTAGAAGCGCTAAATGGATCACATAAGCAGATGCGATTACCTAAACCGAAATTTTGATGGACCAAATGAGCAGAGGGGAGACCTACACTGGGGTGAGGTGTCCCAGAAACCAGTGGGAACATCTTGTGTCTTTTCCCCCATCATAATCACCAATCACATTTTGGGTACGGTGGGAAAATGTCAGGGACCCTGGAACATTTTTGGTGTATCGTTCTGGTTCATTTTGAATTTCCCCCATTGGAAACATAGCAGTCACACCGCCGGGAACACTGCAAAGTGCATTGTCGGTACTTTCTTTGGGAAAATTCCAGGTTTCCCCATGGATCACCTAATCAGGACATTGCAATCACATGACCTGGAACTCTGCAAATGCACTGGGCATCTTCTGCACTGGTAACACCGCAATGAAATTGGCTAGGCAAATTCCAAATGTGCTTCAGGTGGATATGGGGTGGGTTCTTTGTCCTTTTCCTTGCAATGTGCTTGCGATTTACCAGCCCGGTATACCACCTCTTGTCCCCAGTGGGAGTCGTGAAGTTACAGGGGGACCCAGCAAGAGTCATCCTGAGGGAAGAGGACAGTAATGACAAGGTGATGACAAGGAGGATGATGACAGCGAGATGAGGAGTATGGCCACTAGAGGCATGAGAGAGAGACAACGAGAGGAACAATGATGAGAATGTGTATGAGGGAGACAACAATGACAAGAAGCAGACAGGACAGGTCATTTACAACAGTGAGAATGATAGAGATGAATGTGGAGAAGGGGCACCGCGCCAGCCAACAGCTTGGATCGCTTGTAGCTACCACAGGCAGTTTGTATTGCTGGGTTCAGGTGGCACCTAAATAACCAACAATAACAGTCGGCTTAAACGGCATGATGTCAGCAAACAGTCCAGACATAAATGAACAACTGCTATCAATCAAAGCAGAGATGGGGAGAAAGTGTGAACAAGTGGGAGAGTCAAATAATGAACCAAAGAAAACCATCCACCCCAAGGCATAGTGGTCATGAGAAAATGATTGATCAGAAAAAGAAGGAAGGTGATCAAGGTGCAAAACAAATTGAAAAGAAGAGAGGATGGGAGTCAGACCATAGAGTTAAGGGTGTTGAAGCCTTTCTGACTAAAGGGGGTTGGGGGTAATAGTGGACATGGGTAGTCTTCAGAGTTAAAGGTGTCAGGACATTGTTTTTGAAAACTTTTATTTTGCTTATCCTTTCACACTGACACTACGTTTTCCCTTTTACATCACCTTGTATCAACACTGCGATTGAACCCAAGACCCTTGTAACACCTTTATGCATCCCCTTCACCAGATGTTATCCTATTCATTGAAGTCCCCTTTTGTTCAAACTCTTGACTTGACTTCACTTTCATTCTTATGTTTTCATGATTACAACTCACGATTCACAGAATCCAGGAGACAGCAAGCTAAAACAGTCCGTTCATTGGACTACCGAAGGCAATACTAGTACAGGATGTCGATAAAGCTGCGAACTACTATCTCTAGTAGTCTGGATGGTGTTCTACTCCCCCTCGACCTCGATGACCTCTTCCTCCACCAACGCATCGACCATTCCTTCCGCCTGGAGCTCTTCTTGGAGTTGATGGATCATGTCATGCCCCAGTGTGATCGACTGAAGGGCCAACGCTAACCAATCGGTCCGTCCACCAACTACCCGATGCATCACTGTCTGAGCAATCACCTCTGAACCCAATCCCTCTATGTTAGGGCCACTCTACCCCAACGCTCTCGGAGTATACTGCGTCTCCTAGACCAGCTGTAGTCCCACTACAACTCTCCAGTAGGTTGTTCCTTTGTCCACGAAAAGACAAATCAAACAGGCGTTCTAAGCAATTGGGGTCTTTGCTGAATGGAGACCGATGAGTGCTTCAACCCAAATGAAACACGAGGCTCGCCTAGGATTCTAAGAAGGGGTATACCCTAATAGCCTGGTGGCTTTGTGAGTGCCTGAGTGGAAGGAGAACGGAGTAGTGTCATGGTGTTCGTCGCTACCACGAAGATACGCCTGACGGGGTATACCTTTTTTTATATTCACATTAACAACGGACACTTTCACCACATATGTTTCTCTTTGCTATGTTCGTCTCTTATTTTTTCACACTTATGTTTTCACTTCAGAACATGTGACCACTGTTTATTGGAGATGAAGGAAGGGAAACAGCGTCTAATGAGAATACTCCGGAGGAGTATTGTATTTGGCCTCTGGCAAGGCATCGTCGCCTCCATCCTCCTCATAGGGGATTGGAGTGCGACCCTCCCTCACCAACCAGTCTGCCAACGCATTAGCCTCCTCATCGGCACGACCCCTGGCGTGATGAGCCTGCTCTTCCTCCTCCACCGTGAAGTCCCTGATCTCCACCAAGGGAGCTACGCGTACTTCGGCTGGCATCATCTCACCTAGAGCCACGTCGACATCAGAGTCTACTTCCAACTCTCCCATGGTGCGAAGACACTCACCAAGCATCCCGTCATGAAGGCGCATAATGATCGGACCACCAACTGTGGGAAGAACGACCTCATCAGACGAAGGAGCAGCGATTGCTGCCTCCCTCAAGTTGTCCCCAATTTTGTTGGGATCGACCTCCTCCACTGACACCCTATCCCATACTGGAGACTCGGGCACGACTAACTCCTCGTCCTCCTCACGGATCTCCACAGTCAAGTCCACAGGACTCAACGGACGACGTCGCATGTAATCACAGATAAGTCCGTGAGAGATATCTATCTCTGCGATACGAGTGGATGATTCGGCGACAAGGTTGGCGGTAGTGGTGGAGCGTTGACGTTCGTACCGAAGGTCCTCGGTCAGACGCTGACAGAGCGCTGCCAAGGATGTCACCTGAGTACGGAGAGAAGCAACCTGAAAAGACCATTAGCTTAGCCAATCAAGGCACACTGGGGGCGAGGTGACCTGGAAACCAGTGGGAACATCTAGGGTAAATTGTGGGCTCCGGATCATTTTTCTCCCAACGTATCCACCAATCACATTTTGGGTACATCCAGACTGTGATCTCAACATGTGCCCAGCATGTAATCGCCAATAACATTCAAACCAGCTCCCACAAATGTTGTCAAAAATGTTCCTGGGATATGTCCAGTGGGTATATTTTGGGAACATGCTACTCGTTCTAGGTACATTGAAGGTACATGGAAAACGATGGAGT
>Ga0307515_10011180_pt1 | contig 17068 bp, 14 predicted proteins | sample 17_EM_MG_FD_194513 | JGI IMG/M metagenome (GOLD analysis project Ga0307515, IMG submission 194513) | Populus trichocarpa ectomycorrhiza microbial communities from riparian zone in the Pacific Northwest, United States - 17_EM | ecosystem: Host-associated > Plants > Roots > Unclassified | place...
ATCCGGCTGCGGTCAAGTCCGAGGATGGAAAGTACTTCGACAAGGAAGGCAACCCGACCTTCAAGGTCGCCGCCGACGGCACGGTGGATTGGTACACCTACTCCGGATACCGCCGCTATCACTCGGAATGCCACGTCTGCCATGGCCCCGACGGGATGGGATCGACCTACGCCCCGGCACTTGCGGAGTCGGTCAAGACCATGAGTTACAGCGACTTCGTCGGCGTGGTCGCGAGCGGCCGCAAGAACGTGAGTTCGTCGCAGGAGAACGTGATGCCGGCGCTCGGCGATAATCCAAACGTCGCCTGCTACATGGACGACCTCTACATCTATTTGCGCGCCCGCGCCAATGACGCGGTCGGGCGTGCGCGTCCTGCCAAGAAGGAAGACAAACCGGAGGCCTACACCCAGGCGGAGAATTCCTGCATGGGCCGGAAATGAACATTCGGAAGATGCGGAAGCGCGCGGGCCGGATATCCGTGTAGCGGCTTGATATACGAAAGTGGAGTTGAGAATGAAGACACGCGCTGCTGTCGCGTTCGAAGCCAAGAAGCCTCTCGAGATCATTGAAGTTGATCTGGAAGGACCGAAGGCCGGTGAAGTCCTTGTCGAGATAAAGGCGACGGGGATCTGTCACACCGACGCCTATACGCTTGACGGTTTCGACAGCGAGGGAATCTTTCCTTCGATCCTCGGCCATGAGGGCGCCGGCATCGTCCGCGAGGTCGGCCCAGGCGTGACCTCGGTGAAACCGGGCGATCATGTGATCCCGCTCTACACACCCGAATGCCGCCAGTGCAAAAGCTGCCTCAGCGGCAAGACCAATCTCTGCACCGCTATCCGCGCCACGCAAGGCAAGGGCCTGATGCCCGATGGCACGTCGCGCTTCAGCTACAAGGGCAAGCCCGTCTTCCACTACATGGGCTGCTCGACCTTTTCGAACTTCACCGTGCTGCCGGAAATCGCGGTGGCAAAGATCCGCGAAGACGCCCCGTTCGACAAGAGTTGCTACATCGGCTGCGGGGTCACGACAGGCGTCGGCGCGGTGGTTAACACCGCCAAGGTCACGCCGGGCGCCAATGTGGTCGTGTTCGGGCTTGGCGGCATCGGACTAAACGTCATTCAGGGTGCCAAGATGGTGGGCGCCGACAAGATCGTCGGGGTCGACATCAACGACAGCAAGGAGGAATGGGGCCGCCGCTTTGGCATGACGCACTTCGTCAACCCAACCAAGATCGGCGGCGACATCGTCGCGCATCTGGTCACGCTCACCGATGGCGGCGCGGACTACACTTTCGACTGCACCGGCAACACCACTGTGATGCGCCAGGCGCTTGAGGCGTGCCATCGCGGCTGGGGCGTCTCCGTGGTGATCGGGGTCGCGGAATCCGGCAAGGAAATCGCGACACGGCCATTCCAGCTCGTCACCGGCCGGGTGTGGAAAGGCACCGCCTTCGGCGGCGCGCGCGGCCGCACTGACGTGCCGAAAATCGTCGACTGGTACATGAACGGGAAGATCGAGATCGACCCGATGATCACCCATGTCCTCAAGCTGGAAGAGATCAACAAGGGCTTCGATCTGATGCACGAAGGCAAGTCGATCCGTTCGGTCGTCGTATTCTAGGTCAAAGAACGTCAAACAAAAGGAGGATAGACCCATGACTGTTCATATCCACCCATCGGTCGACAACGGCGTCAAGAAGGGCTCCGGTAGTTTCGGCGGCGGCACCCTGGTCTGCAAATGCTCGGACAAACCGGTGAAGGTCGGCATCAAGGGTGACGTCGCCCATAATCACGCCTGCGGCTGCACCCAGTGCTGGAAGCCGGCCGGGGCGACCTTCTCGGTCGTCGCCGTTGTGCCACGCGAAAACGTGACGGTGCTGGAAAACGGCGACAAGCTTCACATCATCGATGCCTCGAAGACGATCCAGCGGCATGCTTGCAAGGCCTGCGGCACGCACATGTACGGCCGGATCGAGAACAAGGGGCACCCGTTCTACGGCCTCGACTTCATCCACCCCGAATTATTCCAGGAGGCCGGTTCGGCGGCGCCGGGGTTTGCCGCGTTTGTGTCGTCCGTGATCGAAGCCGGCGTTGCGCCATCGGAGATGTCCGGCATCAGGTCGCGCCTCACGGAGCTCGGGCTCGAACCCTATGACTGCCTGTCTCCGGCTCTGATGGATGCGATCGCAACCCACGTGGCGAAATCGAGACCCAAGGCGGCCTGACCTCACAATCGCCCGCGACCGCCGGTGGCTATCGCCGCCGGCGGAGCGGAAACCGGCTGCGCGCGAACCCGCCTTCGACACAGGCCTCACACATGGGCATTGCCATGCGCGAGCTCGCCCTGACGGCCATACGTTCGCAATGTGGCCACAACGATCCAGCCATAAAAACCGAGAATAATCGCCGATATGATCCAGCCGGAAACGTGCCCTACTCCGGCGTTCCTCACCCAATCGTGGAAAGTGAGCGCAGGCGGGGTCTCCCCGCTGAAGGAGGGAAAGGTCACCTTGAGGCCCCATGCACCCAGCAGGATCAGGAATATCCAGATATAGTTGCGCCGCAATCTTCGTGACACGGCCTCGTCCATCGACATCACGAATGTCGGAGCCGTCAGATCGGCAGCCATGATGCGCTGCCAGTCATCCTCCGCCTTCAGACTTGGATCGAACAGCTTGGCGTAGTAATTGCGCTCGAGCCGGCGGACGCGAGACCGATAGACGTCGAAAAAGCGATAGCGCCGCGACTCGATCATCAACAGGAAGAATGCCAGCACCATCGCAAACATCAGCACGCTGTGGTGAGCGTTCGACGTCGACAGCGAAACCGAGAGCATCGCGGCGACGAGCGTAATGGCCCAATTGGTGGTCCGGTCGATGCGATCCCGCCATCCGGCCATCCGCGCAATCTCGGCCCTGTGGAAGTGAGCGAATACCGTGATGAACTCGCTGGGAGATGACGGAAAATAGATGCGGCCGACTTCGTGTTCCAGCTCCTGCATTTTCCGCTCCTGTCATCTAGTCGACGCCTGTTCGGAGGATCGCCAGCGCCAACGCCTGGGCACGCGGGACGATGCTTTCCAGTTCGAGATATTCCTCCGGCGTGTGGGCGTTGCCGCCAACCGGGCCGACGCCGCAAATCGTCGGGGTGCCGACGCTGGCGGTGAAGCCGGAATCGGCGCAGCCGCCGGCGAATTCGCCCTCGATGTTGGGCAGGCCGGCATCCCTCGCCGCCGCGCGATAGCCATCGAACAGGGCTTTCGACGTCTCGCTCTGCACCACCGGCAGGAATTCACCCTTGATGAACAGCTTCGCCGTCGTGCCCGGTACCGTCGGTGTGGCGATGATGGCCTCGATCGCCGCCAGCGTCGTGGCACGATCGGCGGGATCGATGTAGCGCATGTCGATCTGGCCCTCGGCATAGGGCGCGGTGGTGTTGACCGATTGCCCGCCGGCGACCAGCCCGACATTGAGGGTGATGCCCTTCGCAAGATCGGTCAAAGCATGGATCTTCACGATCTTGTGCGCAAGCTCGCCGATCGCGCTGATGCCCGCGGCAAAATTACCGCCGGAATGCGCGGCCTTGCCGGCAATCTCGAAGCGCATGAACACGCCACCCTTGCGACTGGTGACGACGTTGCCGGTCGGCCGGCCGGGCTCGGAATTATACACCGCACGCGCAGCTCGCCCCTCGCGCTCGATCACCGGACGTGACGATGGCGAGGCGATCTCCTCGTCGGCGGTGAGCAACAGTTTGACCGGGCACGGCGCGCCTCCGAATTTGTGGAAGGCCGCCGCGACAAACGCGTTGATGACCAAACCGGCCTTCATGTCGGCGACCCCCGGCCCATACGCCCGGCCGCCCTCGATGGTGAACGGCCGGCGCGCCACTTCCCCCTTGGGAAACACCGTGTCGCGGTGCCCCATCAGCAAAACCGGCTTTTCGTTGCTGCCTGGCTTTGTCACCAACGCGTGGACGGCATCGCCGAACACATCATGCGGCTCGCGCCAGGCCTCGATACCGTGGGCTGCAAAGTGCTGCTCGAATCGCGCGCCCACCGCATCGACGCCCGGCTTGTCGTAGGAGCCGGAATCGATATTCACGACATCGCGCAGCAGACCGATCATGGCTTGCTTTTGCGATGCGATCCATTCGGTGATGTCAGTTTCGGTACTGGCGGGCATGGTATTTCCTTCGTGGCCGTGCATCGACGTTGCAACATTCGAGCCACCGCCCGCGCCCCAATTCGGGAGAGGAGGCCGCTCTCGGTTCTTACAATGCTTATTCAGCGCCGCTGGTTGTAAACGTCAAGACAGACTGCGCCGAGCAGCACGAGCCCCTTGATAACCTGCTGGTAGTCGATCCCGATGCCGAGGATCGACATGCCGTTGTTCATCACGCCCATGATCAGGGCGCCGATCACTGCACCTGCCACCCGCCCGACGCCGCCATAGGCCGAGGCGCCGCCGATGAAGCAGGCGGCAATGACGTCGAGTTCGAATCCGACCCCCGCCTTTGGCGTCGCGGTGTTGAGCCTTGCCGCGAACACCAGGCCGGCGAGCGCCGCCAGCACGCCCATGTTGACGAAGGTCAAGAAGGTCAGCCGCTCGGTCTTGATGCCAGAGAGCTTTGCGGCTTTTTCATTGCCTCCGACCGCATAGATCTGCCGGCCGATGGTGGTTCGCGCGGTGACGAAACCATAAAGCGCGATCAGCGCGATCATGATCACCAGCACGTTGGGCAATCCGCGATGCGAAGCGATCAGATAGGTGAAATAGAGTACCACGCCGAACAGGACAGCATTCTTGAGCACAAAGAAGGCGGTGGGCTCGACCTCGACGCCGTGGCTGGCGCGGCGGGCCCGGGTCGTGACGCTGACATAGACCAGCCCCAACGCCAGCACGGCGCCGATCAGCAGCGAGGTGGGGTTGAGCGCGCCGGCATCGGGAAATAGTTCGGGAATGAAGCCGGAGGAGAGTTTCTGGAACGTCGGCGAGAACGGCCCGACCGACTGGCCCTGCAGCACCGCAAGCGCCAGCCCCTTGAACACCAGCATGCCGGCCAGCGTGACGATAAAGGATGGAATCTTGAAATAGGCCACCCAGTAGCCCTGCGCCGCCCCGATCAAGCCACCGAGCGCGAGGCAGATGATCGCGGCTGGAATGAAGTGCATATCGTAACGCACCATCAACACCGCCGCGATCGCGCCGATGAAGCCCGCGACCGAGCCGACGGAAAGATCGATGTGTCCCGTGACGATCACCAGCAGCATGCCGAGCGCCATGATCACGATATAGCTGTTCTGCAGCACCAGGTTGGTAAGGTTGAGCGGGCGCAGCAGCGTGCCGTCGGTGACGAACTGGAAGAACAGCATGATCGCGAACAGCGACAGCAGCATGCCGTATTCACGCAAATTGGCCTTGAGAAAGCCCGCATGCTTCGGCGCTTCGGCAAGCGCGGCGGTCTTGTCGCTCATGGACGTGTCTCTCCCAACAGCTTCTCTTCCAGTTTGCTTTCCAGATTTCGATCGACCAGCCGTTCGCTCTTGCGCACGATGACGCGCATGATCTTCTCCTGCGTCGCCTCGGCGCGATCGAACTCGCCGACGAAGGCGCCTCCGTTCATGACGCAGATGCGGTCGCAAATCCCGAGCAGTTCCGGCATTTCCGAGGAGATCATGATGACGGCCTTGCCGGCATCGGCGAGCTCGTTGATGATGGTATAAATCTCGTATTTGGCGCCGATGTCGATACCCCGGGTCGGTTCATCCAGGATCAGTATCTCCGGGTCGGTGAACAGCCATTTCGACAGCACCACCTTTTGCTGGTTGCCGCCGGAGAGATTACCGGAGGTCTGATAGACGTCGGAGCAGCGGATGCGCATGCGACTTCGATAATCGCTCGCCACCTGCAATTCCCTGATGTCGTCGAGGACGCGGTTGGAAGAGACACTGCCGAGATTGGCCAGCGTGATGTTCTTGCGCACGTCCTCGCCGAGCAGCAGGCCGAGTTGCTTGCGGTCTTCGGTAACATAGGCGAGGCCGGCATCAATCGCGCGGCTGACGGTCGAGAGATCGACCTCGCGGCCGTGCATCATGGCGCGACCGGTGATCTTGCGGCCCCAGGAGCGGCCGAACAGGCTCATGGCGAATTCGGTGCGCCCGGCGCCCATCAACCCGGCAATACCCACGATCTCGCCGCGACGGACCTGGAAGTCGACGTTCTTGATGACCTGCCGATCCGCATGCAGCGGATGATAGACTGACCAGTCCTCGACCTTGAACACCACCTCGCCTATCGCGGGCTCCCGCTTCGGGAAACGATGCTCGAGGTCGCGATCCACCATCTTGCGGATGATCCGATCCTCCTCGACCGCGCCTGATTCGCAATCTAGCGTATCGACAGTGCGGCCGTCGCGCAGCACGGTGATGCGGTCGGCGACGCGCGCCACTTCGTTGAGCTTGTGCGAGATCAGGACCGCGGACATGCCATGGGAACGAAACTCGAGCAGGAGATCGAGCAGTGCCGCGCTGTCGCTTTCGTTAAGGCTCGCGGTCGGCTCGTCGAGAATCAAGAGCCGCACTTCCTTGGACAGCGCCTTGGCGATCTCCACCAGCTGCTGCTTACCAACCCCGATATCGGTGACCAGTGTGTCCGGCGCCTCGCTCAGTCCCACTTTCGCCAGCAGCTGCTGCGACCGCTTGTAGACGGCATCACGATCGATCACACCGAACCGCGACGGCGGGTTGGCGATGAAGATGTTCTCCGCGATCGAAAGCAGCGGGATCAGCGCCAGCTCCTGATGAATGATGATGATGCCGAGCGCCTCGGAATCATTGATGTCGCGGAAATGTCGCTCCTCGCCGTCATAGACAATGCTGCCGTCGTAGTCGCCGTGGGGATAGACGCCACTCAGCACCTTCATCAGGGTTGACTTGCCGGCGCCGTTCTCGCCCACCAGGGCATGGATCTCGCCCTGCCGGACCGTGAAATTGACATCGTCCAGCGCCTTCACGCCGGCAAAGGCTTTGCTGATGCCGCGCATTTCGAGCAGGGTAGCCATTCAGTCTCCCGGGATCATGCAAGACAGCATGGACGGCCGCAGCGCATGGCGCCGACGGCCGTCCATTCAGTCATAACCGCTTCAGTTGATCTGCGCCTTCTTGTAGTAGCCGCCGTCGATCAGGATTTTCTCCCAATTGGTCTTGTCGACCACGACAGGCTTGAGCAGAAAAGACGGCACCACCTTCACGCCATTCTTGTAGGTGGTGGTGTCGTTGACAACAACGGTTTTACCACTCAGCGCCGCGTCCACCATGTCGGCGGTGACCTTGGCGAGGTCGCGGGTGTCCTTGAAGATGGTCGAATATTGCTCGCCGCGCAGCATCGATTTGACCGAAGGCACTTCGGCATCCTGACCACTTACGATCGGCATCGGCATATTGCCGCTGCCATAGCCGACACCCTTCAGCGACGACAGGATGCCGATCGACAGCCCGTCATAGGGCGACAGCACAGCGTCGACCCGCTTGGTGGTGTAGAACGCACTCAACAGATTATCCATCCGGGCCTGCGCGGTGGCGCCGTCCCAGCGCAAAGTCGAGACCTTGTCCATTCCCATTTGCTTGCTCGCGACCACGAGCTTGCCGCTGTCGATATAGGGCTGCAGCACCGACATCGAGCCGTTGTAGAAGAAGTAGGCGTTGTTGTCGTCGGGCGAACCGCCGAACAGCTCGATGTTGAACGGGCCCTTGCCTTCCTTAAGCTTCAACGCTCCCTCGATCGACTGTGCCTGCAGCACGCCGACCTGGAAGTTGTCGAACGTTGCATAATAGTCGACATTGGGCGTGTCGCGGATCAGCCGGTCGTAGGCGATCACGGTGATCCCCTTGTCCTTGGCCTGCTTGAGCACATTGGACAGCGTGGTGCCGTCGATCGAGGCGATCACCAGCACCTTGGCGCCCTTGGTCACCATGTTCTCGATCTGGGAGAGCTGGTTCGGGATATCGTCTTCGGCATATTGCAGATCGGTATTGTAGCCGCGTTCCTTCAGCACCTTGACGATATTGTTGCCGTCATCGATCCAGCGCGCCGAGGCCTTGGTGGGCATGGCAATGCCGACGGTGGGCTTGGTTTGCGCAAGCGCGGGTTCCGCAAGGGTGACCGCACCGAGCGCGATGGCCGATAGAATGGATTTGAGTAGTTTCATGTTTCACTCCCAGATGATGAGCTTGAGTCGCCGCATTTTTGCGGCTTTATTTGGCGTCGGTACGTATCGGTGCGTCAAGAGCCGTAGCGGCCGCCAGAGACGCGAACGGATGATCGGCCACACGCTGCGGTTCTGCAAGTAGATGCCAGCCCCATGCTCGATCTATTGTAAGGCGATCCGTCATAGCGGGCCGAGCCTGATGCGGGGTTCCGGCCGGCCCCGTGCGCCGACGTCGAGAATGAACGTCCTGCCATGGTTGGGGTCGGCGGCCCTGGCCTGCTCGTCCATCCCCTCCCAGGCCGTGGTAACCAGCAGGCGGTCGAAATTCCGACCGACAAAGACCGGGCAGCTCGGCTGCTTCGCCGGCACCCGGATAGTGCGGATCCGGTCGCCCTCCGGCGTATAGACGTCGAGACACGATCCGCCCCAGCGCGCGTTCCAGATCAATCCTTCGGCATCGACGACCGCGCCGTCGAGACCGCCTACCCCGGCCCTGTTGTCAAACAGCGGCGCGGGATCCCCGGCCGGCAGGGCCGTGGCCGGGTCGATGGCAACGCGATAAAGGATGCCCTCGCTACTATCGGTGAAATAGGCGGTGGTGCCGCCGGGTGAAAAGCAGATCGCGTTCGGGATGCTGATCCCGGCATAGAGCCGACGCAGTTCGCCGTGATAGAAATGATAGATCGTGCCCGCCCCCTTTTCGGCGTTGCGGCCCATGGTCCCGATCCAGAGCGCACCGCAGGGATGGACCCGCCCATCGTTGGACCGGGTGGCGGCGTTGTCAGCCTCTAGCGGCACATGGAGCGCAAGACAGCCGTCCACGATGTCACGAATATAGAGACCATTTTCGGTCGCGAGCAGCTGGCGCTGGCCGTCAATGAACGCAAGGACGCTGGCCATCAGCGGAAGCGCGTGCGAGACGACCGCGCCGGAGGCCAGGTCGGCCTGAAACAACGTGCGTTCGAGGATGTCGAACCACCATGCGGTATCGGTTGCGGGATCATAGGTGCAACCCTCGCCGAGATGGCAATGCCAATCGCAGAGGATGCTGGTGCCGATTTCTTCCACGCGATCGCCCCTGTCCCTCAGTTTGCGGAAAACTTGTACAGCGAGGTATGGCGATAGACCTGCCCGGGATCGAGCCGCGCCGACGGAAAATCCGGACGGTTCGGCGTGTTGGGATAGACCTGTGGCTCCAGGCAGAGCGCATCATATTGACGGTGGACGCGGCCATACTTGCCGGTCACGGTTCCATCGAGGAAATTGCCTGAATAGAACTGAACGCCCGGCTGGTTGGTCCAGAGTTCAAGGACGCGGCCCGAGCCTGGATCGTCGACGCGGGCGGCGAAGCGCGGCTCGCTGGTAGCGCCTCCGCGCAGGCAGAAATTGTGATCGTAGCCCTGCCGGATCAGAACCTGCTCATACGCGTCGCGCAGGCGATCCCCGACGCGGTGGGAGCTTCGAAAATCAAACGGCGTTGCATCGACCTTGCCCGGCGCGTCCAGGGGAATGCCGGTCGCGCTGACCGGCAAATAGGCATCCGCCGCAATCGTAACCAGATGATCCAGAATACCGCCGCCGGACTCGACGCCGGCGAGATTGAAGAAGCTGTGGTTTGTCAGGTTGACGACGGTCGGCCTGTCCGTCACCGCGGAGAACGCGACCGAAAGCTCGGTGCCGCCGGAAATGCGGTACGTGATATCGGTCTTGAGTTGACCGGGATACCCCTCCTCGCCGTCCGCGCTGACATAGGACAGGGTAACAAAGGGCGCGGGGTCTTCACCTATCGCGGTGATGGCCCATGGTTTGCGATCGAAGCCTGACAACCCGCCATGCAGCGCATTGGCCCCGTCATTGGTCGGCAACTGAAAACGCTCGCCATCCAGTTCGAACGTGCCGTCCGCGATCCGGTTGGCATAGCGCCCTACCGTGGCCCCCAGGAAACGCCGGACCGCGAGGTAACCTGCAAGATCATCGCGGCCGAGGACGACATCGGCCAGTTGCCCGGTCCGGTCAGGTGCGAAGATGGCCTGCACCGCCGCCCCATAGGTGATGAGGCGCACTTCGAAGCCATTGTCACCGTGCAGCCGCACGGCTTCAATCGCGGTACCGTCAGGGAGATGGCCGAAAACCTCGCGCGTGATCTTCGTCTGCGTCACGTCATACCTCGATAAAGGGTTCGACGTCGCGGCGCCGGCCGAGCATGAACGCATCGGCGACATGCACCAGCGGCGAGAGATCGATGTCGGACGCACCATCAGCGATCAGCTCGACAAAACGCCGATAGATGCCGCGATACGCCGCTTTCTTTTCGTCAACCAGGACGCGTTCGTCATGAACGAGGCGGCTGCCGCCGGAAGAGAGCATCAAGCGGCCAACATCGGTCTCGACGCGGATATCCCAGGTCTGCGGACCGGTCTGCCGCCAGTCGAATTCAGCGCGGATCGGCGTGCTCGCTTGGTCCGAGAAGGCGAGATCGGCTGCGATCGGCGCCGCGCGATTGCGCGGGAAGGACAGTTCGGCCCGCGTCAGAAAGAACGGCCGCGGCAGGATGCGGGTGAGGATCGCTAGCGCGTTGATGCCGGGGTCGAACACGCCGAACCCGCCCGGCTCCCAGATCCATTCCTGGCGGGGATGCCATACCCTGACATCCTCCTTCCATTCGACGATCACCGACTTGATCTGGCGAGCGGCGAGAAACTCTCTTGCGGGTTCGACGGCAGGCGCAAAGCGGGAATGCCAGGTCGCAAACAGCGTCCGCCCGCTTTGCCGCGCCGCCGCAATCAGCGGATCCAATTCACTAACAGTTGCGCCCGGAGGCTTTTCGAGCAGCACATGCTTGCCGGCCTTCAACGCGGCCGCCGCCAGCGCGCTCCGTGCCTGCGGAGGCGTACAGATCGCAACGGCGTCGATGTCAGGTGCATCGGCCAGCAGCTGATCGAGCGTCGCGAAATGCGCAACGCCGTCGATACCGCCGTTGGGATCGGCGATCGCGGCAAGTTCAATGCCGTCGGTACCGGAGATCGCCGGAATGTGCTGATCCCCAGCGATCTTGCCGAAACCGACGATGGCGAGGCGAATGGTGGTCACGTCAATCTCCTGGCGTTCGAGAAATCGACGGCTTCACTTGCCCCAGCGCAGCACCCGCGCGCCAAGCCTGCTCGCGATTTCGATCAGGCCCGCGCGCACGGCCGGATGCAGCGGCTGCAACGGAAGACGGACTGTTTCGTGCTTGATGACGCCGCCCTCCTTCATCAGCGCCTTGCAGGCGATCAGGCCGCACTGGCGGTTCTCATAGTTGATCAGCGGCAGCCAGCGCTCATAGGCCGCAATCGCCTCGCCGCGGCGGCCGGCGAAATACGGATCGGTGATCTCTCGAATGCCGTCGGGATAGCCGCCGCCGGTCATCGCGCCGGTCGCACCGGCATCGAGGTCAGCCATCAGCGTGATCGCCTCTTCGCCGTCCCACGGACCTTCGATCGCCTCACCGCCGAGCGCAATCAATTCACGCAGTTTGGCGGCGGCCTGCGCCGTCTCGATCTTGAAATAGGCGATATTCTTCAGCTCGCGCGCCATGCGGGCGAGGAAAGCAGCTGACAATGGCGTGCCCGCAACCGGCGCATCCTGGATCATGATGGGAATCGAGATCGTATCCGAAACGGTGCGGAAAAATTCGTAGATGGCGTTCTCGCCAACCCGGATGGTCGCACCATGATAGGGCGGCATCACCATCACCATGGCAGCCCCCGCCTGCTCTGCCCGCCGCGAGCGCTCGGCGCAGATATGCGAGGCAAAATGCGTTGTCGTGACGATGACGGGGACGCGGCCCGCGACGTGCTTCAACACGGCATCGAGTACCGTGTCGCGTTCGGCGTCGGTGAGCACGAACTGCTCGGAGAAATTGGCGAGGATGCACAGCCCTTGCGAACCGGCATCGATCATGAAGTCGACGGCACGTTTCTGGCCCTCGAGATCGAGCCGGCCGTCACCATCGAACACCGTCGGCACGACTGGGAAAACGCCCTTATAGGGCCGCTGGGCGCTGGAGTGAGCCATGACCGTTCCTCCGTTTTCACTTCAGCCAGCCGCGCGCCATGGCAGCGCATGGAGTCGAGAGCCTACCGGATAAAGCATTAATTTCGTTGGCGTTTTATGTCCGCAGCCGATCCTATAGCGGATTGGCGCAGCTGGCAAATGGAGCCAACGAAACCGGCGTCGCGCCTCAGTGACGCCGATTCATCCGAACTACAATGTCAGTCCGGGCAAATCGAGACCGTTGGCCTTCGCACACTCAATCGCGCTTTCGTAACCGGCGTCGGCATGGCGCATGACGCCCGTCGCAGGGTCGTTCCAAAGCACCCGCTCGATGCGGCGCGCAGCCTCCGGCGTTCCGTCGGCGACAATTACCATGCCGGCATGCTGCGAATAGCCGATACCGACGCCGCCGCCGTGATGCAGCGACACCCACGTCGCCCCGCTCGCGCAGTTGAGCAGCGCATTGAGCAACGGCCAGTCGGACACCGCATCCGATCCGTCGCGCATCGCTTCGGTTTCGCGATTGGGGCTCGCGACCGATCCACTGTCGAGATGATCGCGACCGATCACGATCGGCGCCTTCAGCTCGCCGCGCGCCACCATCTCGTTGAACGCCAGGCCCAGCCGATGGCGATCGCCAAGGCCGACCCAGCAGATCCGCGCCGGCAGGCCCTGGAACTTGATCCGTGCCCGGGCCATGTCGAGCCAGTTGTGCAGGTGCTTGTCGTCCGACATCAGCTCCTTGACCTTGGCATCGGTACGGAAAATGTCTTCGGGATCCCCTGATAGCGCGGCCCACCGGAACGGCCCGATGCCGCGGCAGAACAACGGACGGATGTAGGCTGGAACGAAGCCGGGGAAATCGAACGCGTTCTTCAATCCCATGTCCTTGGCCATCTGGCGGATGTTGTTGCCATAGTCGAGCGTGGGAATGCCTAACGCATGGAAATCCAGCATGGCCTGGACATGGCCGACCATGGAAGTCTTGGCCGCCGCCTCAACCGCTTTCGGATCGGCCTCGCGCTTTGAGGCCCACTCACCGAGCGTCCATCCCTTCGGCAGATAGCCGTTGATCGGATCGTGCGCGCTGGTCTGATCAGTGACGATGTCGGGCCTCACGCCGCGGCGCACCAGCTCGGGAAAAATATCGGCGGCATTGCCGATCAAGCCGACCGAAACCGGCTTCTTGCTTTGCGCCGCCTCCGCCATGATCGCGAGCGCCTCATCGAGCGTGCCGGCTTGCCGGTCGAGGTAACCCGTGCGCAACCGCATTTCGATGCGGCTCGGCTGGCATTCGACCGCAAGCATCGACGCTCCGGCCATCGTTGCGGCAAGCGGTTGGGCGCCGCCCATGCCGCCGAGGCCGGCGGTGAGAATCCATTTGCCCGCGAGGCTGCCGCCGTAATGGCGTCGCCCGACCTCGACAAAGGTTTCATACGTCCCCTGCACGATGCCCTGGCTGCCGATGTAGATCCACGATCCCGCCGTCATCTGACCGAACATCATCAGCCCGAGCTTGTCGAGTTCATTGAAGTGATCGAGCGTCGCCCAGTGCGGCACGATGTTCGAGTTCGCGATCAACACGCGCGGTGCGTCGGGATGCGTGCGGAAGACTCCGACCGGCTTGCCAGACTGAACGACCAGTGTCTGGTCGCCATCGAGCTTGCGCAGCGCGGTCACGATCCGATCAAAGCTGTCCCAGTCGCGGGCCGCCCGGCCAATGCCGCCATAGACCACAAGTTCGCTCGGCCGTTCGGCGACATCAGGATCAAGATTATTCATCAGCATGCGAAGCGGCGCTTCCGTGAGCCAACTCTTGGCGCTGATCTCGGGCCCGCGCGGCGATCGGATGATGCGGTCGTTGTCCAGGCGGCGGTTCATGACAGAAGACCTTCCTTGGCAAGTCTTGTTTCAAATAAGGTTTGGAAACGGATTGTTGTTAAGCCCCGACATCGCGGCTGACGGCAATGTGCCGGCTGCGACCAGCGCCGTTGCCTGTGCGATGTCGTCGGCCATGTAGCGATCACTACCCAGCGCCGGCACCTCATTGCGCAATACGGCAATAGCAGCGGCAAGCGCCGGGCTGGTCGTATGCGGCGCCCGCAGCCCGATGCCTTGCGCCGCTACCAGAAGCTCGATGCCGAGAATGTTGGAAAGATTATCCGCCATGTCAGACAACCGGCGCGCCGCATGCGCGGCCATCGACACATGATCTTCCTGGTTGGCGCTGGTCGGTGTCGAATCGATTGAGCAGGCCGCGGCGCGTTGCTTGTTCTCGGCATAGAGGGCGGCCGCCGTCACTTCGGCGATCATGAATCCGGAATTGATGCCGGGCTCCGGGGTCAGGAACGGTGGCAGTCCGAAATTCAGCGCCGGGTCGACCAGCGTCGCAATGCGCCGCTCGCTGATCGCGCCGATCTCCGACAAGGCCAGCGCAATCTGGTCCGCGGCAAAGGCGACCGGCTCGGCGTGAAAATTTCCACCCGAGACGATCTCGCCGGTTTCGACCAGCACCAGCGGATTGTCGGTGACCGCGTTTGCTTCGATCGTCAAGGTGCGAGCGGCCTGCATCAGGAGGTCCAGTGCGGCACCGGCCACTTGCGGCTGACAACGCAGGCAATAGGGATCCTGCACGCGCTCGTCGCCTTCGAGATGCGAGTTCCTGATATCGCTGCCCTCCAGCAACGCCGTCAGCGCGCTACCTGCTGCGATTTGCCCGGCATGCCCGCGCAATTGCTGGATCTCGGCGCGAAACGGCGCCGTCGAAGCCATCGCCGCATCGACCGACAAGGCGCCTGTCACCAGCGTCGCGCAGAGCAGGCCATGGGCGCGCAACAACCCGGAAATCGCATAGGCCGTCGAAAACTGCGTGCCGTTGATCAGGGCCAAACCTTCTTTCGGCCCGAGCGTCACCGGCGTGAGACCGGCGGCGGCGAGCGCATCAAGGCCCGGCACGGCCTTGCCGTCGACGAGTGCCTGCCCCTCGCCGATCATGACGGCGGTCATATGCGCCAGCGGCGCCAGATCACCGGACGCGCCGACCGATCCCTGTTGCGGCACCAGCGGATAGACGCCGCGCGCCAGCATGGCCTGCAGTTGCTCGATGATTTCGCGGCGAACGCCTGACGCGCCCCGCCCCAGCGAAACGATCTTCAGCGCCATCATCAGACGCACGATCGGTTCGGGCGTAAGCGGCCCTACGCCGCAGCAATGCGATATAATCAGGTTTCGCTGCAGCAGCGTCGTCTGGCCAGGCGGAATTCGCTTCGACGCCAGTTTTCCGAACCCGGTATTGATGCCGTAAGCCGGAACGTCCGCGCCTGCGGCCTTCGCAACAATCGCCGCTGCCGCCTCGACGCGCGGCCAGAACGAGGGATCGAGCACGACGGCGGCGCCCGCAAGCACTTGTGCCAGATCGTCGAGGCTGACCCGTCCGGGCGAAACGACAATGGATGCGGCCCCCTCGCTCATTGTCCCCTCCACACTCTGGAATGCAACGGGTTGAAGCCCATCCGGTAGACGAGTTCGGCAGGACGCTCGATATCCCAGATCGCGAGGTCGCAAGTCTTGCCGGCCTCGAGCGTGCCGGTCTCACCGAGAATACCCAGTGCGCGCGCCCCTTCCCGCGTCACGCCGGCGAGGCATTCCGCAACATTCATCCGGAACAGCGTTGCGCCCATATTCATGGCCAGCAGCAGCGATGTCAGCGGCGAACTGCCGGGATTGCAGTCGGTCGCCAGCGCCATGTTGACGCCGTGGGCACGAAACAGTTCGACCGGCGGCTTGTTCGTCTCGCGAATGAAATAAAACGCGCCCGGCAGCAGCACGGCCACCGTACCCGCCCGCGCCATGGCCACGGCGCCGGCTTCATCCGTGTGCTCCAGATGATCGGCTGATAACGCAGAGAATTTCGCAGCAAGTACCGCGCCGCCGAGGTTCGACAGTTGATCCGCATGCAACTTGACCGGCAATCCCAGCGCCTTTGCCGCAGCGAACACGCGCGCGGTTTGTTCGCCCGAAAAAGCGATGCCTTCCATGAAGGCGTCAACGGCGTCGGCAAGGCCGGCCTGCGCTACTGCCGGGAGCATCTCGTGGCAAACCAGGTCGATGTAGCGATCCTTGTCGCCATCGGCTTCCGGCGGAAGTGCATGCGCACCAAGAAATGTGGTTCGGATGCTGACCGGCCGGTTGCGGCCCAGCTCGCGTGCGGCCGACAGCTGCCGCATCTCGGTTTGCGTGTTGAGCCCGTAGCCGGATTTGATCTCGACCGTCGTCGCCCCCTCGCCAATCAGGGCGTCGAGCCGCGGCAGCGCACCGGCAACGAGCTCGGCCTCGCTGGACGCGCGCGTCGCAGCAACCGTCGAGACGATGCCGCCACCCGCGCGCGCGATCTCTTCGTAGCTCGCGCCCTGCAGCCGCAGTTCGAACTCGTGCGCACGGTTTCCGCCGAACACCAGATGGGTATGGCAATCGATCAGCCCCGGCGTGATCCAGCGCCCCGCGCAATCGATCCGCTCAGCTGCATCGGCGTCAGACGGAAAGTCGGAACGGCTGCCTGCGAAAACGATGCGGCCATCCCGCGCGGCGATCACGCCCTGCTCGATTGTGCCGAGGTCGGGCAGATCGCCCCTGATGGTGGCGAGCCGGGCATTGTGCCAGATTCGATCAAAGCGCTCGGCCATGCAGCCTTCCTTGGACGACAGAAGCTTGACGGGGCTATATGTCTATACATATTATCACCCCAAGGTTCTGTCCAGCCGGTTTGGAAAACATGTCCACTCTGCATTTCGCGTCAGCACTGCTTCCCGCAGGATGGGCTGATG
>Ga0307515_10011181_pt1 | contig 17068 bp, 10 predicted proteins | sample 17_EM_MG_FD_194513 | JGI IMG/M metagenome (GOLD analysis project Ga0307515, IMG submission 194513) | Populus trichocarpa ectomycorrhiza microbial communities from riparian zone in the Pacific Northwest, United States - 17_EM | ecosystem: Host-associated > Plants > Roots > Unclassified | place...
GGAGCACCCGCGCGCTGGTGCGTCGGGGCGGCCGAACGGGCTGCTCGGTCGCGGTCGCGCTCGGCAGCGGAATCGGGTGCGACGTGGGAATCGCCATCAGGCCGCCCACTTCCGGCCGGACGGGGCGGTCACCAGTTGGCCAGCTGCGGGGTTCGCAGCGAGCGGCCGGATGCCGATCTCGGGAAACATAGGCGAAACCTAGGGCTAATATTTTCCTTCGTCAAGTATTGATTTCCGCTGGTCGCCGGTCCTACGCTCGTCGGCACTCGTGTGCCCGCATTCACCTACCAGCCGAGGCCTTGATGCCCGCCAGGTCGCCGGCCACGACATCGACTGCGGGCACCCGCGCGACCCGCCGCCGGTCACACGGGCGCACGAGCGTAGGGCCGACCCAACCGGTAAATCAATAACTTGACGACGGAAAGTATTAGCCCTAGGTTTCGGCCATGTTTTCCGAGGTCAATACCGTCACCCCGGCAGTGACTGCCGTTTTCCCGGCGGTACTGCCCACGGAACCGCTCAGTCGCGTTGGCCTCGCCCGGCGACTCGGGCCGGTGCCGGCCGCCGTCACCAGGGCGGCCCGGCCACTCGTCGATTCCTGACACCCACGCACATCAGATCGACCGGGCCGACACACCGCCGCCCGGCACCGCCTTGCCCAATCAGGAGGTGTGACTGTGAGGTCACCGCTACGCAGCACCGCGTATCCCGACCGATCCCGGCCCGCACGCAGGAGCCGAACCCGTTCCGCCACCGCCGTTCTGGCCGCCGCGCTGCTCCTGCTCCTAAGCGCGAGCACCCATCCGGCACAGGCCGCGACCGGACATAAGTTAGAGCCGACCCCGGCGCCGTCGTCCGCCGCGACAGTGACGCCCAAACAGCCGGTCGTCTCGACCCCCGACCCCTGGGCGGTGCGGCCGTACATGGGCTGGAGCAGCTACAGCATGCAGGTCTACTCCGGCAACGGGAAGTGGATCACGGGCGAGCAGCTGATCAAGCAGTCCGACGCGATGCACGCCAAACTGCAGAAGTACGGCTATAACTACATCAACGTCGACGCCGGATGGAACGACGGGGTCGACGCCAACGGCCGTCCGAAGCCCAGCACCACGCTCTTCCCGCAGGGGCTGCAGAAGGTCATCGACCACGTCCACGCGAACGGCCAGAAGTTCGGGGTCTACATGATCCCGGGCATCTCCCCGGACATCTACAACGCGAGCCTGCCGATCGCCGGTGCACCCGGCTGCACGACGCACGACATCGTCGCGCAGCCGGTTCGGCCCTCCGACATCTGGCACATCGGCTACAAGATCGATTTCGCGAACCCGTGCTCGCAGAAGTACATCGACTCGATCGTCGACCTTTTCGCCCAGTGGGGCGTCAACTTCGTCAAGTTCGACAGCGTCACCCCGGGCTCCGGGTTGAGTGACCTCTCCCTCGACGCCCGAACCGACGTCGCCGCCTGGTCGACGGCGCTCAAGGCACACAAGATCTGGTTCGAGCTGTCCTGGGCGCTCGACTCGAACTATGCCGACTACTGGCGTTCCAAGGCGAACGGCTGGCGGATCCAGTGGGACGTCGAGTGCTACTGCGCCAACGAAGCGCTCACGCAGTGGGAGAACATCGCCCGGATCTTCCCGGACGAGGCGATCTGGTGGCGCAACGGCGGAAACGGCGGGTGGAACGACTTCGACTCGCTCAACATCGGCAACGGCACCATGGACGGCATGACCCGCGACGAACGGCAGACCGCGATGACCCTGTGGTCGATCTCGGCCGCGCCGCTGTACACGGGCAACGACCTGACGAACCTCGACTCCTACGGAATCAGCCTGCTCACGAACCCCGAGGTGATCGCGGTCGACCAGGCCGGCACCCCGGCGCGCCCGGTCTCCACGGCGACAAAACAGCAGATTTGGTACGCCCTCAACGCCGACGGCACCTACACCGTCGCGCTGTTCAACCTCGGCCGTACCGAGGAGGACATCACCGCGAAGTGGTCGGACCTCGGCCTGACCGGTGCCGGCACCGTGCGCGACCTCTGGGCCCACAAAGACCTCGGCCGCTTCTCCAGCGGATTCACCGCCTCCGCGGTGCCGATTCACGGCGTACGCCTGCTCAAAGTGACACCGCAATCCGGCGCTGCCGTCGCCGTCAACGACGACGCCCTGCGCGTCGGCTACGGCGGTGACTGGAACCGCAACGGCGGCAACGAGGTCGCCGCCACCTCGCAGCCGCTCACCCTGAACATCACCGACACCGACACCGGCACCGCCGCCGCGCCCGCGGCCTCCGGCCCGTTCCGCACGCAAACCCTCGACGACACCGCCACCGGCATCGGCTACGCGGGATCGTGGTCGCAAAGCACCGGCCGCGGGCTCGGCGACTACGGCGACGGCGTGCACTACCCCGAGCGCGACGGCGACTCGTTCCAATACACGTTCCAGGGCGTGGGCGTCTCGTACATCACCGAGATGGACACCTCGCAGGGCGACGTCGACGTCTACATCGACGACCAGTTCCAGAAGACCGTCAACACCGGGCGGGAAGCGGGGCAGCCGCGCCTCGCGCAGCAGACCGTCTTCACGGTGAACGACCTGCCCAACGGGAGCCACACGCTCCGGATCGTCAAGAAGTCGGGCGCCTACATGCTGCTCGACCGGATCGACGTGCTCCAGCCGAGCCTGATCGACCCGGCGACGGCGTCGTTCGACAAGAAGGCGCCGGCGGACGTACAGGTGAAGGTCCTGCGCGACGGCAGCGAGCTCGTCGGCGTCTCGCGCGGTGGCACGGCTCTCAAGCGCGGCACCGACTACACCCTGTCGGGGTCCACCGTGACCCTGCGCTCGGCGTACCTCGCGAGTCTTGCGGTCGGCACGGGGCAGCTGGACTTCGCGTTCCGCGGGGACTATCTGGACGACGTGCACGCCACGACCCACAACGGCGACTCGGTCTCGTACACGTTCACCGGGACCGGCGTCGACTGGATCACCGCCACCGCACCCGATCAGGGGCTCGTCGACATCTACCTCGACGGCAAGCGGGTCAAGAGCATCGACACCCACAGCGCCGCACGATCGACCCAGCAGACGGTCTTCAGCGTGTCTGGGCTCCGGAATACGCAGCACACCATCATGGCGGTGAAGGCGTCGGGCGACATCATGCGTACCGACATCGTCCGCTACACCATCCGATAGTTCAGCGGACAGGCCGGAGCGTCGCAACCGGCGCTCCGGCCCGTCCCCGAATTTCGGTTTCCCGCGATTCCTATTGTTCAGCAAGGTTTGGAGCTAGGTATGTCCGATGTGGATCTGGGCCCGGCGGTGGTGGACGTGGACGCGTTCGGAGCCGACCCCACGGGCCGGGCCGACTCCGCGCCCGCGGTCGCCGCGGCGCTGCGGCACGCCAAGGGTCTCCACCGGCCCGTCGAGATCGTCTTCTCGAAGGGGACCTACCAACTGTTTCCCGAGCACGCCGAAACCCGTGAGCTGTACGTGTCCAACACCGTCGGCGCCGATCAGCGGTACCGGGACAAGAAGATCGGGCTGCTCGTCGAGGACATGCACGACGTCACCATCGACGGCCGCGGCGCCAAGCTGATGTATCACGGGCTGCAGACGGCGTTCGCGGCGATCCGCTCGACGAACGTGACGTTCACGAACTTCTCGTTCGACTACGCCGCCCCCAAGGTCGTGGACGCTACGGTCGCGTCGACGGGCGTCACCGAGGGGCGCGCGTGGTGCATCCTGGCCATTCCCGCGGGCAGCCCGTACCGCGTCGACGGCACCCACATCACCTGGCTCGGCGGGACCAGCCCGGCGACCGGGCAGCCGTACTGGTCGGGTGTCGACGCCCTGGAGTACACCCAGATCCACGACCCGGCGGCGCAGCTGACCTGGCGGGCGGACAACCCGCTGTTCGAGGACGTCGCCGCGGTCACCGACCTGGGCGAGCGTCAGATCCGGATCGACTACACGACCGCGACGCCGCCGTCCGACACGGGGCTCGTCTACCAGATGCGGCTGATCGAACGGGAGGAGCCGGGCGCCTTCATCTGGGAGTCGAAGAACGTCACGATGCGCTCGATGAGCGCACATTATCTCCAGGAATTCGGCGTCCTGGCCCAGTTCAGCGAGGACATCACGATCGACGAGGTGAACTTCGCCCCGGATCCGGAATCCGGCCGGACCACCTCCTCGTTCGCCGACCACGTGAATTTGTCCGGGGTCGGTGGCAAGGTCATCATCACCGGAAACGTCTTCGACGGGCCGCACGACGATCCGATCAACATTCACGGAAGCTACGTCGAGGTCGTCGCCAAGCCCGGGCCGGACACCCTGACCCTCGCCTACATCCACCCGCAGACGGCCGGATTCCCGCAGTTCTACCCCGGGAACGAGGTCCTGTTCGTCGACAAGGGCACGTTGGTCCCGCTGCCCGGCGGGCCCGCGATTGTCACCGCGGTGGACGGGCCTAGCGGCATGGATCATACGAAACCGCTGACCACGATGACCGTGACGTTCAGCCGGCCGGTGCCCGCCGAGATCCAGATCGACGGCACGGTCGCCGAAAACATCACCTACACCCCGACGGTCGTCATCTCGGACAACGTCTTCCGCAACGTGCCGACCCGCGGCGTGCTGGTGACCACGCCCAAGCCCGTGCTGATCGCCGGCAACCGGTTCGACGGCATGACCATGGCCAGCATCTACATTTCGGCCGACGCCGTTTACTGGTACGAGTCCAGCGCGGTCAAGGACGTGACGATTCGCGAGAACTCGTTCACCCGGCCCAGCGGCCCGGTCATCTTGGTGGAGCCGACCAACCAGATCGTCGACCCGGCGAACCCGGTGCACCACAAGATCGCGGTCGAGGGCAACACCTTCGACGTCGGCGACGTCACCGTCATCGACGCCAAGAGCGTCGGCGGCTTCACCTTCACCGGCAACAGCGTCCGGCGCCTGGACGGACCGGAGCACCCGCCGTACACCTCGCCGCTGTTCGTCTTCCACGGCAGCTCCGACATCACGGTCGAACACAACACCTACGACGACGGACTGAACACCTCCATGCTCACAAACTAGCCACCAAGCCAGCGAACAGCCGCCGCCAGCCCGGACGCCTCGCCCTAGACACCTTTAAGGACGGGGCGAGGCGTGCGGGCCGTCGGCCCGCAGAGGGCGCAGGACGTGAAGCGACGCAAGCAGCCGCGCCCGACCCACGGGAGTTGCTCTGGGGCAACCGTCTGTCTCGGCGGGACGGGGGTGTGTGGGCAGTCAGCCGGCAGGGCGCTCAGGACGTGAAGCGAAGCGAGCGGCCGCGCCCGGTCACCGCGGGAGCTGCGGCGCGCAACCCGCACGAAGCGAGGCAATCCAGAAGTTGATCTTTGGGTGGGGTGGTTCGCTTATGGAGGATCGGCTACGAGGCTACGAGTGCTTTGATGCTTACGGTGGCTGCTCCGCGCGCCCATTCCTCGAACGGCAGCGGGCGGATCGAGAGTGGACAGTCGGCGACCGCGCCGAAGGCCTGGCGCTGGAAGCCTGTGCGGATGTGCGGCTCGAACAGGTCGTAGGCGGACAGGCCTTCGCCGGAGACGACGATCCGGGCCGGGCCGACCAGGTTTGCGACCGCGGCGATGCCGGAGCCGATCGCGGTGCCGGCCCGGGCGAAGACGGCACCGACCGGGGCGTCGCCGCCGCGGGCCAGCGCCACCGCGTCGTCGAAGGTGAGATCCGGCCGGCCGGCCGCCTCCTGGGCCTGCCGGACGATGGCGTCGGTGCCTGCGATCGCTTCCACGCAGCCGCGGCTGCCGCAGTGGCAGGCGGGACCGTTCACGTCGATGCTGATGTGGCCGATCTCGCCGGCCACGCCATACGAGCCGGACACGAGGCGGTCGCCGATGACCAGGCCGCAGCCGATGCCCGCGCCGACCGTCACCAGGGCGAACGACTCCGTGACCACGCCCTCGCCGAACCAGTGCTCGGCGGTGGTCAGGGCCTTCACGTCGTTCTCCACCGTGACGGTGAGCCCGGTGACCTTTTCGGCCTGCTCGCGCAGCGGCACGTCGCGCCAGCGCAGGAACGGCGAGTAGCGCACCAGGCCGGTGGAGTGGTCCACGTCGCCGGAGATGGCCAGCCCGAGCCGGCGGGTCCGGGCCCGGTAGTCGCCGGGACCGTCGAGCAACTCGTCGACGATTTCGCCGACCTCGGCGAGGACGTGCTCGACGTCGGGATAGGCCAGGCGCCGGTGTACCGAGGTCCGTACCGTGGCGGACAGGTCGCAGACCACACCGATCAGCTCGTCGGCGGTGATCTTCACGCCGACGAAGAACTCGCGGTCGGCCCTGATGGTCAGCGGGCTGGCGGGGCGGCCGGCGCCTTGCCCGCTCCGCTCGGTCGCGGCCAGCTCCTGCAGGTAGCCCATTTCGATCAACGGCCGGGCCGCCTTGGTGACCGCGGCGGAGGACAGCCCGAGTCGGCGGGCGAGGGCAACGCGGCTGAGCGGGCCTTCGGTCAGCACCGCAGTAAACACAGCTGTTACCGCGGGGGCGACCGCGTCGGCCTCGGGAAACATGAGGGAAATCTAGGCCAAATAATTTCCTTCGTCAACTATTGATTTCCCTGTTCGGGCAGACCTACGCTCGTGCGCACTTCATCGACCGTCAGCGACGAGACCTCCGAGGATCAGATGCCCGAAGTGCTGTTCGAGCCCCGTCACCGCCTCTGGCTGCTGCGCGCCCCGTCCGCGTCGTACGCTATCCGGCTCGACGAGGACGACCGCGTGCGGCACGTGCATTGGGGCCCCGTCGTGACGCTCGCCCAGGCGGTGGAGCTGGCCCAGCGCACGCCGCCGACCGGCAGCAGCTTCGACGCGGTCGCCGGGGCGGAGGAACTGGCCGTGGAGGGCGGCGCCCGCTTCGGGCCGGCCGGCCTGCAGGTGCGCTTCGCCGACGGCACCCGCGGCATCGAGTGGCGCTACGCCGGCCACGACGTCGACGGCGGCCACCTACACCTGCGCATGGACGACCGGGCCCTGCCGATCCGCGTGAACCTGCACTACCGGGTGCACCCCGACAGCGACGTGATCGAGCGGTGGACGACCGTCGAGAACCGCGACGAGCGGCTCCCGGTCACGGTGCTGCGCTTCGACAGCGCGGCCTGGACCCTGCCGCAGCGCCGGGACTACCGGGTGAGTCACCTGGTCGGCGGGTGGAACAGCGAGTTCCAGCTGCGGCACGCCGAGGTGGCCTCGGCCGAGACCGTCTTCACCAGCCGGCGCGGCATGACCAGCCACCACGCTAACCCTTGGCTGGCCCTCGACGACGGCACCGCCGACGAACAGCGGGGCGAGGTGTGGAGCACGGCGCTCGCCTGGAGCGGCAGCTGGCGGATCACCCTGCACCGGGACCCGGTCGGCCGGGTGACCTGGACCGGCGGCTTCGGCCACGAGGGGCTCGTCTGGTCGCTGGCACCCGGCGAGACGCTGGAGTCGCCGGTGTTCGCCGGGCTCTACGCGGCCGGCGGGTTCGCCGCGGCCAGCCGGGCGTGGCACGGGTACGTCCGCCGGCACGTGCTGCCCTACCCCGAGGAATCGCGGCCCGTGCTCTACAACTCCTGGGAGGCGACCGGGTTCGACGTCGACGAGACGGGCCAGACGGCGCTGGCCGCGCGGGCAGCCCGGCTCGGCGTCGAACTGTTCGTGGTGGACGACGGCTGGTTCGGCGGCCGCACCAGCGACCGGGCCGGCCTCGGCGACTGGGCGCCCAACCCGGACCGTTTCCCGCACGGCCTGCGCCCGCTTTCCGCCGAGGTGCACCGGCTCGGCATGCGGTTCGGCATCTGGGTGGAACCGGAGATGGTCAACCCCGACAGCGACCTCTACCGGGCGCACCCGGACTGGGTGCTGCAGATGGCGAACCGCGACCACACCCGGATGCGCCACCAACTCGTGCTCAACCTCGCGCGGCCGGACACCGCCGCCTGGGCCCACGCCTGGCTCGACCAGCTGGTCCGCGAAAACGACATCGACTTCCTCAAGTGGGACGCCAACCGCCCGTTCACGGAGGCCGGGTGGCCCGGCCACGCCGACCCGGACCGGGTGTGGATCGAGCACACCCGGTCGGTGTACCGGATCATCGACCGGCTTCGCGCCGACCACCCGGGGCTGCGGATCGAGGCCTGCGCCGGCGGTGGCGGGCGGGCCGACCTGGGCATCCTCGCCCGTACCGACCAGGTGTGGACGTCGGACAACACCGATCCGGTCGACCGGATCGGCATCCAGCACGGCTTCAGCCAGCTCTTCCCGGCGCAGGCCATGGGCGCCTGGGCCACCGACAGCCCGAACGTGACCACGGCCCGGGTGACGCCGCTGCGCTTCCGCTTCCACGTCGCCATGGCCGGCGCGCTGGGCGTCGGTGGCGACCTGTCCACGTGGAGCGAGGTCGAGCTGAAGGAGGCCGCCGAGCTGATCGCCGCGTACAAGCGGATCCGGGAGGCCGTCCAGCACGGCACGGCGTACCGGCTGCGGGGCGACGGGGACCTCACAGCGGTGGAGTACGTGCACGAGGACCAGCATGTGGTGCTCGCGTGGTGCCCCGGGCGCCCGTACGGCCACGAACCCGGCCCACTGCCGCTGACCGCGATCCAGCCCGAGGCCGTCTACCGGGACCAGGACACCGGGGCGACGTACCCCGGCGCCGTCCTGTTGCAGTCCGGGCTCCCCCTCGCCCTGCCCCCGGGCGACCACGCCAGCGCCCTCGTCCACCTCCTCCGCGTCGACGTTCCCTGAGGTCCGCTCATGCCCAGCACCGATAAGCCCGCGGGCGTCCTCTGGTACGACCGGCCCGCCGAGCGCTGGTTCGAGGCCCTGCCGATCGGGAACGGCCGGCTCGGCGGCATGGTCCACGGCGGCGTTGACGTCGAACGCATCCGGCTGTCCGAGTCGACCGCCTGGTCCGGGGCGCCGTCGGCCACGGACGTGAGCCCGACCGCGCTTCGCGAGCTGCCGACCATCCGGCGGCTGCTCTTCGCGGGCCAGCACGCGCAGGCCCAGCGGCTGGCCAGCGAGCACCTGGCGGGGGGAATGGCCTCGTACGGGACCAACGTGCCGCTACCTGAGGTTCGGATCGACTTCGCCGGCGGCGCCACCGCGCGAAACTACCGGCGCGCCCTCGACCTCGACACCGGTACCGTCCGCGTCGAGTTCGACCAGGACGGCACGCACGTGGTCCGCGAGGTCTTCGCCTCGCACCCGCACGGTGTCATCGCGCTGCGCGTGGCCGCCGACCGCCCGGGCGCCGTCGGCTTCACCCTCGGCCTCGACGATTCCGTGCTGCCCGGCCGGATCGCCGCCACGGACCGCGGCGTCGCGTTCAGCGGCCGGGCCGTCGAGCAGTTGCACAGCGACGGGCAGCAGGGCGCGGCCGTCGAGATCCGGGTCCTGATCACGGCCGAGGGCGGAACCGTCCGGCGCGGCGGTTCCGGGGTCGAGGTCGTGGCCGCGGACTCGGCCGTGGTCCTGGTCGCGGTCGGCACGGACTGGGCCGGCGCCGACCCGGTCGCGTACGCCGAAGCCCTGGTCGCCGCGGCCGGCGGGCTGGGGTACGACGTGCTGCGCGCGGCGCACGCCGAGGACCACGGTCGCCTGATGCGCCGGGTCTCGATCGACCTCGGCGACCCGGGCGAGGCCGCCGCGCTGCCCACCGACGCCCGCCGGGAACGCCTCGCCGGGGACCAGCGCGACGACGACCTCATCGCCCTGTACTTCCAGTACGGGCGGTACCTGACCGTGGCCGGCTCCCGCGAGGACTCCCCGCTGCCGCTGGCGCTGCAGGGCCTCTGGAACGACGGGCTCGCCAGCAGCGCACCGTGGACGAACGACTTCCACCTCGACATCAACACCCAGCAGAACTACTGGGCCGCCGAGCCGGCCAACCTCGCCGAATGCCACGCGCCGCTGTTCCGGCTCGTCCACCGCCTCGCCGAGACCGGGCGCACCACCGCCGAGCGGATGTACGGCGCGCCCGGCTGGGTCGCGCACACGGTCACCAACGCGTGGGGGTACACCGCGCCCGGCACGGGCCTGGGCTGGGGCCTGCACGTCACCGGCGGGGCGTGGATCGCCCTGCAGCTGTGGGAGCACTACGAGTACCACCGCGACGAGCGGTTCCTCCGCGAGCAGGCCTACCCGGTGTTCCGGGACGCGGCGCTGTTCTTCCTGTCGTATCTGGTGCCGGAGCCGAACCACGGCTGGCTGGTGGCCGGGCCCTCCGAGTCGCCCGAGAACTGGTACGTCGCGCCGGACGGCACGCCGTGCTCCGTCGCGATGGGCACCACCGTCGACCGGGTCTTCGCCGAGGCGGTGCTGCGGGTCTGCGCCGAGGCCGCCGCGATCCTCGGCGCCGACCAGGAGTTGCGTGAGCGCATCGCGGCGGCCCGGGAACGGCTGTCCCCGTTTCAGGTCGGCCGGCACGGCCAGCTCCAGGAGTGGCTGGACGACGTCGAGGAGGCGGACCCCGCCCACCGGCACACCTCCCACCTGTGTGCGCTTTTCCCCGAGCGCCAGATAACGCCGCGCCGCACCCCGGGGCTCGCCCGCGCCGCTGAGGTCACCATCGAACGCCGGCAGCGGGCGGCCGGGTGGGAACAGACCGAGTGGGTGGAGGCCTCCTTCGCCGTCTACTACGCGCGCCTCCTGCACGGCGACAAGGCACTCGCCCACCTCACCCGGCTCATCGCCGATGCCAGCGAGGCCAACCTGCTGAGCTACTCGGTCGGCGGCATCGCCGGCGCCGCGCAGAACATCTACTCGTTCGACGGCAACGCCGGCGGCACGGCCGCGGTGGCCGAGATGCTGCTGCAGTCCGACGGCGAGGAGGTCGAGCTTCTGCCCGCGTTGCCGTCGGCGTGGCGCGACGGCGCCGTCCGCGGGCTACGCGCCCGGGGTGGCTTCACCGCCGACCTGACCTGGCGGGACGGGCGGCTGCGCGAGGCCCGGATCCGGTCCGCCGGCGCGGCCACCTCTCGCGTTCGCTACCGTGACGCGACGGTCGAGGTCAAACTCGATCCGGGCGACGAGGTCACCGTCGAGCCCGGCGAGACCGGCCACCTCCGCGCCGCCGCCCGTTCCACGATGGACTGATTCAGGCACTGCGTGACGTCGGCGGCGAGCCAACCGAACCGGCCGAATACCACTGGGCACAGTGGACGGTGAAGATCACCGGCCGCACCATCACAGGCTGTCCCGTCGACGGGACACGGATTCGGGCGGCGCGCGGGGGTTGCGCCCACCGATCACAGCGTGACACGATCGCATTGACGCTTGGTGATGGCTGTCGAGCCGACAGGCAACTCTCCCGGACGGATCGTCAGCCGTTCGAGGTGACTCATCGTCGTTCGTCGCGCCGAGATACCCGCCTGTCCGCCGTCCAGCACCCGGGCCCGACGCCGCGATCACCGCGCGCCTGGCAACGAGCCGCACTGGGGAGACGACTCTGTGACCACTGACCAAATCTCGATGCTCATGCTCGCCCTTGCAGTGATCGCATTACTGTCCTTCGCCGGCGGGGCGCTCGCCCGGCGCCTCGGCCAGCCTCCCGTCATCGGCGAGATCCTCCTCGGCGTCGCCCTCGGCCCGACGTTGCTGAGCGGCGCCATCTCCGATCACCTGTTCCCCACCGACATCCGGCCCTTCCTGACCGCGCTGGCCAACATCGGCGTGGCCCTGTTCATGTTCACCGTCGGCGCGGAAATGGACGCCAAGCTGCTGCGCGGGCGACGACTGGTCGCCGGTACCGTGGCCGCCGGCTCGATCGCCCTCCCGTTCGGGTTGGGCGCGGTGCTCGCTGTCTATCTGCTCGGCCACCATCCGAGTGACAACCGGACGGGATTCATCCTGTTCATGGGCGCGGCCATGTCCGTGACGGCGTTCCCGGTGCTGGCCCGCATCCTGACCGATCGCGGCATGCACCGCACCTGGCTGGGAAACGTCGCACTCGCCTGCGCCGCGATCGACGACGTGCTGGCCTGGACCCTGCTCGCCGTCGTTGTAGCGATAGCCGGTTCCGGCACCACGCTTCTTCTGCTGCTGTTCATCCCCTATTTGCTGGTGATGGCGCTGGTGGTCCGGCCCGCGCTGCGGCGGCTGCTGGCGTACCGGTCGGACGGCAGCGGCCACCAGCGCAGAGCCCTGGCCATCACGCTCGTGGGTCTGTTGCTCTCCGCCGCCTTCACCGAGTGGATCGGGCTCCACTTCATCTTCGGTGCTTTCCTCTTCGGCGCGGTCATGCCCCGGACCTCCGAAGCCAGCCCCCGGGTCGACGTCATCGGCGGCGTCACCGAACGAATCTCGAACCTCAACGGAATCCTGCTACTGCCGATCTTCTTCATCGTGGCCGGCCTGAAGGTCAACCTGTCCGGCATGGGCGGCGCCGACTTCCTCGATCTTGCCCTCATCCTCCTCGTGGCGGTGGGCGGAAAGTTCCTGGGCGCATTCTCCGCGGCGCGCCTGACCGGAATGGCGGGCCGCCCGGCGACCGCGCTCGCCGTTCTCATGAACACCCGCGGCCTCACCGAACTCATCATCCTGACCGTCGGCCTGCAACTGGGCGTGCTGAACGGCCGGCTGTACTCGGCAATGGTCGTGATGGCCCTGGTCACCACCACGATGGCCGGACCGATCCTCAATCTCATCTACCCGGTGCGGCGCGCGGACATCGACGCGTCCCCGGACCCAGCGGTCCAGCCGTCCCGGTAGTCAGCCCCAGGTCAGCGGCCCTGCCCGCGACCCCCGCGCAGAGGTGTCCCGCTCCACGAACCGCGGAGCGGGACGTTTCGGGTACGGTTTGGATAAGCCCGTGGAGGACGCGCGCCAAGCGGACTCGGGCCCGGTTCCCGGTCGCCGTGGTAGTGAGCAACTTCGGTGACCTTGCTACCTATTACGCGGCTGCCCGTCTGACATCGCGGCAACCGACGGGGCCTTACCCGCGGCGCAGCGGGTGGTCCAGGAAGAAGTCCCACATCACCGCGGTTGCCGAGATGGTCTGGGTGACGTGCCCGGGTCCGCTGTCGGCCAACTCGCCCGGCCAGGTGTGGCCGTCGCCCGTGATCCGGTAGTGCACGACTGCGGCGTGTCCCCGGCAGTTGGGCCACTCGAAGGCGGTCACGTCGTCCTTCTCGAGGATCGTTTCCGGTGCGTCGTCGCAGCCGTCGCGCTTCGCCCACGCGCCGAGCCAGTCGGTCAGCGCGGGGAGGCCGTTGTCGGGTTCACCCGCGTAGTTGACGATGGAGTCGGCGGTGCCGTGGAAGTCCAGGATGGGCACGGCCCGCCGCGGGTCGCAGCCGGCCTCGCCGCCCGCGTAGAAGGCTCCCGCCACGGGCGCGGCGGCGGCGATCCGGCGGGAGAGACGGCAGGCCAGGACGCCGGCGAAGCCGCCGCCGTTGGACTTGCCGGTGACGTAGATCCGGGCCGGGTCCACGCACAGCGTGCGCTGCAGCTCGTTGAGCAGGTCGCTGACGAACAGCACGTCGTCGGCGGACGACGCGTACGGCGCTCCCTGCCAGGCGGTCTTGTCCTCGACACCGGGCAGGCCTTGCGGGTACACGGCGATGGCGTGCAGCGCCGAGATGCCCGTGAATCCCTCGATCTGCGTGCCGCTGCCCTTGCGTCCGTGGAATGCCAGGACCACCGGCAGCGGCCGGCTGGGCCGGTAATCGGCGGGAAGGTGCAGGACGTACGACCGGTTGAGCCCGCCGGAGACGATGGTGTGCTCCTGCGACGCGCCCGGTGTCGAATTGGGCCGCCGGAAGCAACCGACCGTCGGGATCGGACGATCGACGACCCGGGACCAGTCGCCGTGCGGACTGACCGCCGGTTCGTGCTGTGCCGCCGCCGGCGTGGCGACGAGCCCGGTGACGAGTACGCCGAGCGCCGCGGCGTGGAGTAGCCGGGTCGAAGTGGACATGGGGAACCGCCCTTCTGTCGAGGGTTCAGCTGACCGCGCTCAGAAACGCCTTGAGTCGCGGGCTTTCGGGCGCCCCGAAGAACTTCTCGGGTTCGGCCTTCTCGATCAGCCGGCCCTCGTCGAGGAACACGATCTGGCTCGCGGCCTCTTTGGCGAAGCGCATCTCGTGCGTCACGACGATCATCGTCATGCCCTGCCCGGCGAGGTCGCGCATGATGGACAGCACGCCCTTGACCAGTTCCGGGTCGAGCGCCGAGGTCGCCTCGTCGAACAGCATCACCTCGGGTTCCATCGCCAGGGCGCGGGCGATCGCCACCCGCTGCTGCTGGCCGCCGGAGAGCTGAACGGGCCGCCGGTGTTCGAAGCCGGCCAGGCCCACCGACGCGAGATGCTTGCGGGCCCGCTCGTCCGCTTCCGCTGACGTCAGTTTGCGTACGCGCCGCAGCGAGAGCGTGATGTTGTCCAGCGCGGTCCGGTACGGAAACAGGTTGAAGTTCTGGAAGACCATGCCGACCCGCGCCCGGATCGCGTCGATGTCCGCCGAGGGGTCCGTCACCTCGGTGGTACCGAGCAGGACCCGGCCGGCGGTGGGTTCCTCGAGCCGGTTGGTGCAGCGCAGCAGCGTCGACTTGCCGGAGCCCGACGGCCCGACGACGCAGGTGGTCCGGCCGCCGGGAACCTGCAGGCAGATGTCGTGCAGCACCTCGGTACGGCCGAAGCTCTTGCTGACGTGCTCGAACGTCACCGAGGCTCGGTGCACGGTGGCCGCCTCCGACGTGGTCTGTGTCGTCATGATGTGGTCATCCCGTCGCCTGCTGGGCGAGCGCCCCGTCCATGGTTGCCGGATTGTCTTTCCGCCCGTCCCGCAGCCGTCGTTCCCAGGCATTGACGGCATATGTCATCGGTACGGTGATCGCCAGGTACAGCAGGCCGGCCGCGACGAGCGGCGACAGCGAAGCGTTCAGGGTGGCGGCGTCTTGGGCGATGGCGAACATCTCCCGCTGCCCGGCGGTGAGCCCGAGCAGGTACACCAGCGCCGTGCCCTTGATGACCAGGATGAACTGCCCGGTCAGCGGCGGCAGCACGCGGCGGCCCCCGGTGGGGAACACGACGAACCGCAGGGTCTCCAGGTGGGACAGGCCGAGGCTGCGGGCCGCCTCGATCTGTCCCTTCTCCACGCTCTGGAAGCCGGCCCGGAAGATCTCGGCCATGTACGCCCCTTCGAGCAGCCCGATCGCCAGCGCGGCATACCCGTACGTGCTCTTGCCGAACGGCTCGATTCCGGCGAGCGGCAAGCCCTGGCCGATCAGATACACGGTGAGGATGTGCGGCAGCCCGCGCAGGAGGTCGACGTAGATCCGGCACGGCAGGCGGACCGCCCACTTCGACGACAGCAGCCCGGCCGCGATCACGACGCCGACGACGACGCCGATCGCGCTGGCGAACACGGCCAGCAGCAGCGTGTTGAGCAGGCCGACCCGCAGCATCGTCGGCAGGGTCTGCCCGATGAGGTCGAGGTCGAAGAACGTCTCCCACACGCGTCGTAGCCCGTCGAACATCGCGGGCCCTTAGGAGCTCTTGGACGGGGCCGGCGACGCCGTGGCGCCGGCGGACGACGAGGCACCGGCCGACGACGAGGCACCGGCGGGCGGCGCGGTCGGCATGCCGGGGTAGTCGGCGACCAGCTCGTCCGGGATCTCTACGTCCGCCGGGTTCCACTTGTAGAACAGCCGGGTGTACGTCCCGTCCTTGACCAAGGCCGCAAGGTGCTGGTTCAGCGCGTCGAGCAGCAACTGCTTGTCCTTGGCGACCGGGAACGCCGTCTTGCCCGAGGTGATCTTTTCGGACGCGGCGAAGTCGGCGTGCTGGGCGAGCAGCTCGCGGGTCGTGGCGGTACCGGTGAAGAGCCCGTCGACCTGGCCGACGGTCAGCGCGTTCGCGCTCGCCGCGATGTTCGGGAACTCCTTGATGACCACGGTGGGCGCGGTCTTCTGCAGCAGCGGGATGAGCGCGCTGCCGCGGGTGACGGCGACGGTCTTGCCCCCGGCGTCCTTCACGCTGGCCAGCGGCTGCTTCTTGCGCGAGATGAGCTGCGCCTCACCGTACGAGACGGCGGTGGTGAAACTCGTGACGCCCTCGCGCTCCGGGGTGACCAGCACACCGAACGCGGCGGTGTCGTAGCGGTGGTTGCGCACGCTGGGCAGCAGGCTCGCGAAGTCGCTCGACACGTACTCCGTGGTCAGGTTGAGCCGCTTGGCGATCTCGTCCATCAGCTCCACGTACAGGCCGGTGGCCTTGCCGTCTTGCAGGAACGACGCGGGCTTATCGTCGGTGCGGAAGGCGACGGACAGCACGCCCGGCTTGACCAGGCCCAGGTCGGGGCCGTTGGACGAGCCGGCCTCGGTCTGGCCGCCACACGCCGTGCCGGTCAGGGCAATCGTTGCGGCGACGGCGGCCAGGCGAAAGCCGGACCATCGTCGGCTGCGAGAAAATACGGTGGACATAGCGCTCCTGGAAAGTGTCGAACGGCAGGATGTACGTCCGACCACCCGGAGACGGGACGGTCGGACAGGTCAGGCGTGGTGAAGCGCGCGTGCTGGGCGCTCGCCGGGCAGTGGCAGGGCGGCGAACTGCTCCAGGAAGGAGGTCAGGCGGTCCAGCGCCGCCGTGATCTGCCGCTCGCCGAACTCGTAGCTCGCCGCGGTGGGGTCGCCGAGTGCGCCGTTGGGATCGAGGCGGTCGTAGGTCTGCGGGAAGTGGATCGCGGGGTGCATCCGGCTGAGCCGGCCGGCCTCGTCGAGGTCCGAGCGGCGCGCCGTCCCGGGCACCAGGCTTTCCGGTCGGACCAGCGCCGGGTCGAGATACAGCGCCTGGGAGGTTTCGACCTCGCACGAGTGGCCGCGCAGCTCACTGACGCCTTCTTCGGCGACGACGTCGGACACCAGCGGAGTGATACCGCTGGAGGCCAGATGCAGGTCGGGAAAGCTGGTGCGCAGCTCGATCGACGCGGCGTCGACCACGGCGTTGTTGCCGCCGTGCCCGTTGAGGATGAACACCTTGCGCCAGCCCTGCCGGTACAGGCTGTGGACGACCTCATAGACGACGTGC
>Ga0307515_10011182_pt1 | contig 17067 bp, 10 predicted proteins | sample 17_EM_MG_FD_194513 | JGI IMG/M metagenome (GOLD analysis project Ga0307515, IMG submission 194513) | Populus trichocarpa ectomycorrhiza microbial communities from riparian zone in the Pacific Northwest, United States - 17_EM | ecosystem: Host-associated > Plants > Roots > Unclassified | place...
AATACCTAAAACACCACCCCAAAACTTGAAATAAAAAAACTACCTGAGCTCAAATTTATATTTTTAAGGCACTTTCAAGGTAAAAACAAGCACCTAATATGAACTTTTCTCATTAAATGAAACCATTTGACTCAAAGATCGACCATTTTGATGGTCGGAATTGGCATTAACGACATTTTTTCTCTTTGCCATCAAAATCTGGTGATCGCTCCCTCTCCTCTCTCAAACTAGGGACTAAAAAGATAACAAAAATTTTTGAACCAAAATTGAATTGGAAAAATATTGAGGGACCAATTATATATTGTTTTTAAAGTGTGAGGACTAAATTAAACTTTTGTGTGAACTTTGAAACCATTACCCATTTGCGAAACATTTTCTAATTTGATCCCCTATCTTTCAATTTTGTCCTTATTCAATAAATTTGATTAATTTGCTTTTAACTTGGCTAAAAAAGGATGCAATTAACCCAAAAAAAGTTTGAGGATTGAATTGAAAACAAAGCAAAATCTTGAACTATAGTTCCACAGTAAAATGTGAAAGGGTGAACAGTGGTGTGTGCATGGTGAAAAACCCATGACTTTTAGATTTTTAGTAACTAGATCATTGACTCGTGCTACACTGTGGGTCTGGTCAAATTTCTCTTCAAAATATTGAGTGCTTAGAAATTCAACCTTCTAGAGTGGATGGAGTGTTAACAAAAGCTGGTGGAAGATGAAGTGGAAGATTTTAAGGTCGATTAAAGTCTATTTTTTGGGTTAATTAGGGGTTGTGTTTCAACAAAGTTTTGGTCAAATTTTTCTTGAATATAAAAAAATGTTCAAATGTCGCTAATTTGTTTTTCTAGTGTAAAAATAAATAAATTGTGTGGGGGTTAACTCGATGTAACTCAGTTGACTTTGAGGGAATAAAAGCAACTCGGATGACCTGTAAAAATGTAATTTGAATAAAAAAATTCAAAATGATATTTTTTTTTAATATTAAGATAGCAATATATTGGATTAACTTGAGTCAACTTGGATCAACATGTCAAATCCACGACTCAAGTTATGAGACTATGATAACCTCATAGAAAGCAGATCAAAACAAAATATGAAGCCTAATTCTCAATCAACCCAATATTAAAGGATGAAAATGAAAAAAAAATCAATTAAATAAAGGACCTAAAAAAGTAACCCGAGTTAACCTGTCAAACCCGTAACCTGAGTCATAAAACCAAGATAATCTTATAGAAAAAAAATTACGAAGTCCAATTCTCAATCAGTTCAATGTTGAATAATGACTAGTGAGATTAAAAACAAAAATTAATTAAAAAATGACATAAAAAACAACATGAGTCAATCCACCAAACTCATGATCTAGGTTATGACACCGAGATAATCTCTTAAAAAAAAAAAAACAACTTTATTTAACCCAGGATAACTTGTCAAATCCATAACTTAGATAATGAGATTGAGATAAACCCATAAAAAGAAAATCAAAACAAACTATAAAGCTCAATTTCCAAACAATTTGTCAGACCCAATGTTAAACGATAAAATTTATAAAGATTTTAATTTAAAAAATGCTATAAAAAATGAGCAAAGTCAACTCGTGTTAACCCGTTAAGCATTATTCTTAGGTCATGAGGCTTAGATAATCTAATTAAAAGCAAACCAACACAAATCATAAGGCATGTTTTTCAATCAAATACAATATTAAATGATGAAATTGAAAGAAAAAAAGTCAATAAAAAAGAAAAACAACAAGTCAACTAGGTTAACCCGTCAAACCCGCGATCTAGGTCATGAGATAAGAATAACCCAATAAAAACCATATCCAATGTTGAATAACTCGTGACCGAGATAACATCTTAGAAGAAAATTTAAAAAATGACTCGATTTAATTGGGGTTAAAATGCCAAAAATCCACAACCTTGATCATGAGATCAAGATATCTCTATAAAAAGCAAATCAAAACAGATTATGAAATGCAATTCCCAATTGACCCAATGATGAAATTGGAAAGAAAGAAAAAACTCGATTAAAAAAAGACACAAAAAACAACCCGAGTCAACTCAGGTTAACTTGTTAAGCACTATTCATGGGTCATGAGACCGAAAGAACCTAATAGAAAGTAAACAAAAAAAAATCATGAATTCTAATTCCAAATCAACCCAATATTAAAGGATAAAATTGAAAAAAAAGTTAATTAAGAAAAATAAAAAGAAAACTCGAGTTAATCGGGTTAACCCGTTAAGCATTATTCCCAGGTTATGAAACCAAAATAACCTAATAAAAAGAAAATAAAAAAAATTATGAAGTCTAATTCTCAATTAACTCAATATTAAAGGATAAAATTGAAAAAAAAAATTAATTAAAAAAAATCTAAATTAATCGAATTAACCTGTTAAATTTACGATATATGAGAATAACATAACTCAATTAAAAATAATATAATATTAAAAAATAATATAATAAAATGCATTCGATTGAAAAAATGAAGGAATAAAAATAACAAATTACTATTTCAAAGTAACAATGTTCCATGAGGGGAAGACTAAAACTCCTTTTTAGTTTTTGGTTAATTACTATTTCCATAACATCAATCATCATGGGCTGGCTAAATATATAGAGCCCAACCCCAAAATACAAAACCTTAAGGCCCAACTCTCTAAAGTCCATAAAAAAACCACCCCATATAAAACCCTCTCAAACCTACAAACACAAAAACCCTAAAGGCCTTCTCTTTTCTCACCTCCCTCACACGAGCCGCTCAGCCAGAGAAAGCAGAGAGACACACAGCCACAATGGTGTCTGGGTCAGGGATCTGTGCAAAAAGAATTGTTGTTGATGCAAGGCATCATATGCTAGGCAGGCTTGCATCAATACTTGCTAAAGAGCTACTAAATGGGCAGAAAGTTGTTGTTGTTAGGTGTGAAGAGATTTGTATCTCTGGTGGTTTAGTAAGGCAGAAAATGAAGTACCTAAGGTTCTTGAGGAAACGCATGAACACTAAGCCTTCTCATGGTCCTATTCACTTCAGGGCTCCTTCCAAGATTCTCTGGCGTACCATTAGAGGGTTAGTTTTTTATTTATTAAAATTTGAGTTTTGTTGAGAAAGTTTGGTTTTTTGTTGGTTTTTTTTTGGTTTGGTTAGTTATAGAAGGTGATATTTGGATTGTTAGAGGATAACCCATGTTGTGATTTGTGAGATGTTAGCATCTTTAGAGATGTATAATTAAAGTTTAAACATTGATGATACCTATTTTACTAAGCACGGAAAATTTTAAGCTTTAACAGTTGAGGGTCCTGAAGCCATAAAGATTTACAGTATATTAGGGTTTATTATTGAAGTTACTACTCTTTGATGCTGAAGGTTTTTTTATTGAGAACAAACAGGTGACTTAGTTGTGAGTGGATAATAGTTTGGATGTGCGTTTGAGGAATAAGAACTTTTAAGTTGATTACCGTAGAGAAAGTGTCAAGTTTTTGCGAATGAATTTTAGCGTTTGAAATGATGTTTGTGCCGTTGAGGTGTCTTTATAGGGGAAGTGCCCCATCTTCTGGAATTAGATGATTGTTGATAGTTGTTTTTATGTTTTTGTTTTATTCGTATTTGCATCTTGCAATGTTTTTGGTAGTCCAAGTTACAACTTTAGTGTCTCCATGCTGTTTTGGTTTTATCTATGATCTAAAATTTATTTTGTTTGAAGGATGATTCCTCACAAGACCAAGCGTGGAGAGGCTGCTCTTGCTCGTTTGAAGGTTTTTGAGGGTGTTCCTCCTCCATATGATAAGACAAAGAGGATGGTGATCCCTGATGCTCTCAAGTGAGTCTTCTTAGAAGGATCTTATGTGAGAACTATGTGTTTTGTGGTTCATGTAGCTGGATGCTTATTCTTTCTATGTTTTGGATTAATCAGGGTTTTGAGGCTCCAGCCTGGACACAAGTATTGCTTGTTAGGACAGCTTTCATCTGAGGTTGGATGGAACCACTATGATACCATCAAGGTATGAATTGGCTACCTAATTCCTTCCTCTTTCATTTTTGCTGCCCACTTACCATATTCTCCTATAGTTGGATACTACCTATTTAAATATTTCATCAAACTGTATTTAGGTTAACAATTAGAATCCCTTCCCCTGTTTTTCTTTGTACTTTAAATTGTACAGTGCAGTGATGGCTGTTATTGTCATATGCTGGACAATGATCGCAATTTGCCACCAATGGTGTTTCTATCTGCGATATTTGATGTAGTCTTCCATTTAGTTATTAACTTCTAAGGATGCCAGCTATTGTATAACGTATTGCATGATTTTACTGGCAATAATTTGCCTTCGTCAATAAACACTGGTCATCGAGTTTTTTTGTGAGGCACCTTTTTCTGACCTGTTCTTCCCTGCAGGAGCTTGAGATGAAGAGAAAGGAAAGAGCCCAGTTGATCTATGAGAGAAAGAAGCAGCTGGCAAAACTGAGGGTTAAGGCTGAGAAGACTGCAGAGGAGAAGCTTGGTCCCCAGCTAGACATCATTGCTCCACTCAAATATTGATTGGAGAGAAGGTTGCTAGTGAATGAGAAACTCTGAGAATATTGTTTTTGCATCCCAGACTGTTTTCTTTTTTGACAATTTCTGTTCGAGTGAATTAACTTTATCAACAGTTTTATTGGAACATGTTTTGGCATTTCAGTTTAGATATATAATATTTTGAACCTTCCTTTATCCCCCTTGGTGTTTTGCATATCCTGAAAAATTTATGGACCATTTAGCTCTTGGATGTTTAATGGGTTTGACTGGGAAAACAAGAAATGATTAAGAGCAGGAATTCAGGATCATAAAGGAGTTAAAGTTCCAATGCTCCCTAAACAAGATGCCCAGGAAAATGTTTTTAGTGGAACATTGAAGGGGGATTACCATGAAAACTCAGATGGAGCTCTGTATCCACTGTCCTTGCTTTGAACTCCCAGTGACATGGGCCAGTCCTGATCAGGAGCAATGCTATCTGTACTGAAACAAAATTTTCTTACTATTTCATGTGGCAATTACTCCTTTCTTAGCCAATCATTGGATATTTATGGGATTTAAAAGTCGGCCAGTTGTTGCTTGTCTCCTTTGTTAGTAACGTTTATTATGCCAATTAGGGAAAATCGTTGATCTTGCTAAATGATCACCCCGCAAACAAGAGCTCTAGCATCGTTTACTTGCGGATATCAAATCTTCACAAGGAATTCCTTGCTGCTATAGTGTTGGGTTTTTGGGGACCTCGAAATGCCACCCCCATCTTTTTCACTATTCCTGTACCTTTCCATTTATTGATTCTAATTCCATAAACACACTTGTGGCTTTCCCTTTTCCCCTCCAAAATCTTCAAAACTTTGATATCTTTTTAAAGACTAGCCAAGAATGTATAAAACAATTTTATTTTTGATACACTTTGTTTTCTAATGGTTTAACCTTTTTTTATCTTACACGCAAGTTTTCTCAGCACTTTTCTCCATCAAGATGTTTCTTCCATGGTGTTCATGCTCATGTTTTGCTCTCATGCTGTGCAGTTTTCAATTAGGATTAGCCAATGAAAACTTCCAAAGATATGGTAGTAAGAAGTATGATCCTAACAGAAAGGCATTGCCTTACAAAACACTCCTTGTTGATCAGTCAGGCCATGAAAACTTTTCTAGTGTACAATCTGCCATTGATTCCATTCCATCAGAGAATAAGAATTGGGTTTGTATCTACATAAGGGCTGGAACGTATTGGTAATATATTTTCTGCTAGACAATTACACGCTTCTGTTTATGCATGGATGAACAGTAATTTCTCTCTTAGTCTACATAACTATTTTGTGTATTGTCTAAGGAGAAGGTTAAGATCCTTTATAACAAACCATATATCATTCTCAAAGGAGAGGGAAAAGGGAGGACTAGGATTGTTTGGGATGAGCATTATTCAACAGCACAAAGCGCTACTTAAATGTCTTTAGCAGATTATATTGTAGTTAGAAGCATGACCTTTGTGGTAAGTGATCGATAATCTTAACATAATCATGATTGTCTAAGAAAAGAAAAGAATCTCTCTTTTACGCATTTCCAGATTGTCCGTCAGTCAGGGAAATCTACTTTCATTTTCTTTTAAATTTTCGTAACTGATGATATTGTTTGTTCGTTTTGCAGAACTCCAATAATTTTCCACATAATAACAACCCAAGGTGCCAGCAGTAGCTGCAATGGTAACCGGCGACAAGACTGCATTTTACCAATGTGGCTTTGCAGGGGTGCAAAACACACTGTTGGATGATGGAGGCAGGCATTACTTCAAGCGTTGCTGTTGATTTCATCTTTGTAAGTGGCCAATCTATTTATGAGGTATACCTTTTACTTCAACAACATAGAAGTAGTACGTTTTAACCAAGTTCCATGTCTCTAAATCATAGGCCACTTAAGTTAATATTGTTGTTTTTTATCAGTTCGTATCCTTTCATTATTTGTAGGATTGCTCTATACAAGCACTTGGAGGGTTTATTCCAGCACAAGGAAGAACGAATCCAAATGATGCAAATGGGTTTCTGTTCAAGGGATGCAATGTTATATTCTAGGGTCTTATTCCGCCTGGAACTTTGTTGGCCATGAGCACGCTTTCTAAGCTCACAAATCATATCTATCTACCCAGCTTGGTTCCTGTATAAATTAAACAAATATGCCTTAATTATGTTGTTAGGGATGGAAATGTGTTTAATTAGTGGCTTCTATGTTCACATAATTTGCAGGAACCATATAACATTTGCCGAGTATGGCAACTTCGGTCCAGGAGCTGACACTTCAAAAAGGGTTAGCTGGGCAAAGAAGCTGAGCATTCAGAGCTTGGAAGAATTAACCAGCAAGTCTTTCATTAATAGCGATAACTAGATGAAAGAACAACCTATTTAGATGCAAGCAGCTATCTTGTTTCATATATCCTTTGAAGTGGTTTTTTAGAGAACCGCCCGGCTTGGTAGTCTCAGGGTGCAGGTGATGCAGGAAGAAGCACAAACAAAGAACAATAGCAAAACAAAGGCAAAGAATTGCAGACAAGAATTCTAAATTCAAAGTTTTATTCTCTAAAAATAAAGTCTAATGTAGTCTAGCTTTTTATGAGGTTTATAACTTCTTTAAACAGGTTAGAAAAATCCTACTCTACTAATTAATAAAATCATTGATTCTAAAACATGAAGAAAAATAATAGAAAATTTGAAATAAAACATGAAATCTAGAAAAATAATAAATCCTAGCATAATTTGAGAAAATTCATGTAGCAAATGGATTGACAAAGTGTCTCTAATAGAATTAGGTCTCGAGAATCTCCTGAACAAAATTAAATCTAATCCAATAATCAAATAAAAAATTATAGTTTTTTTTAGCTACTATATTTGACATGACCATATTTTGTCTTGAGTCTAACCCTATCTCACTAACCCATAAAATATTTGTTAGGTTATTTACGTAGTTTATTGATAATTCCACAAATAAAAGGTGAAACTCGATCTCTAGCAAATAAAATATTGAAGAATGAAAATTAAAAAATAATAATAATTAAAAAAAGGGTCAAAAAGACTCATTCCGAGCTCACCCGAGTCAAGATACAAAATATATGATCCAATCATGATACTAGGGTGATCACATTCAAAAGAAAAATGAATAAAATCATGAAGTTCAACAATCAAACAACTCAATGTTAAAGGATAAAAATGAAAAAATATATTTAATATAAGCAATGAAAAAAATGAGTCAATCCGGATTAACCCACAAACCCTGCAATGATGGGCACATGATCGAGATAACTCAATAGAAAAGAAAGGAAAGAAAAGTACGAATACCAATTTCCAATAAATCAAATATTAAATGATAAAATTGAAATAAATTAATTTTAAAAAAACTATGAAAAAAGTCAATCCACGTTAATATTTGAAACCGATGACTCTAGTTATGAACCTGAAACTAACCTCATAGCAATAGAAAAAAAATCTGAGTCAACTTGAATTAACTTGCAAACCCTGCAACCATGAGCACATGATTAGCGTAACTCAATAAAAAGGAAAAGAAAAAAAAATGATATGAAGATCAATTTCAAATAAATTAAATGTTGAATGATAAAATTAAAATAAATCAATTTTAAAAAAAGTCAAGTCACGTTAACCTTTGAAACCTGTGACTGGTCATGAACTCAATATTAATCCATAGAAGACAAACCATAAACAAAAAACTCTAAACTCTAAAAAACGGTAAAACAATTAGGGACACAGGTTTAATTCACAACCAATTTAATTTTGAATGATGAAATCGTGAAAAAAAATCATTTTAAAAAACTTGTCAAAGAAAAAACGATAGCAATAAAAAGAATGGGGATCCCAAATAAAGATGAAATTGTAAAAAAAAAAAAACAATAAAAAAAATTATCTCAGATAAAATAAATAGCAATCAAAATAATGGAGACTAAATTTGAAAGATTAAAAAATAAAATGGAATGAAATTAAAAAAAATATAATTTAAAAAATAGTAATCAAAAGAATGAGGGTCGATTTGAAAGATTAAAAAATAAAAATGGATGAAATTGAAAAGTATTTATAACTTATTCAAAATAAAAATAAAATAGTAATGAAAAGGACAGGGATCAAATGTGAAGAAAAAAAATTAAAGGGATTGATCTGAAATTTTAAAAGGACTGGCACTGAATTTGAGGAGTAGAGAGAAAAAAAGAAGAGAAAATAATGGTCACCAACGCCAAACCAGAGGTGTTTTTAATCCATGCATCACTCTATCATGTAAGAGATGCTTAATTATTTTTTTATGTTATCTTTAACTGTTTAGAAAAAAATAAAATTTTATTCATGTCTATATTTATAATATTTGCCTCACATATATCCAAAAACAAATCTTAAAAAAAAATATTTTAAAAAACTATAATCATGATAAACTTTAATGGAGCTTTGAATATATTTGTATTCACATTTGTATATTATGTATGCACGTTACATATGCATGATTTTATTCAAAAAACATTTATTGGAATTGATTATAATATTTTTATAAAATTTTTATTGATAAACATGTGCCATGAATACTGGCATAACAGAAAGTAGCAGGGGACCCTATACAATTGATAGGGTCTCTCTCTATTTGCTTCTATTCTTTCTTGTATTTCTAGAATGCAGATTATTTGTTTCTTCCAACAGAGCAATGAACAATTAAGTTTGTGTGATTGGAATGGAAAGTGTTTGTGCTCTGAACAAAGAAAAAGGTTGGTGGGCAAAGGCAGTGGTAGCAGCAAGGTAAGGTTCTAAGCAAGAATATAAAGCATGATTCTGTCAATCAGGTTGAGGATATATCTTGACACAAGGAAAGCAAGCCTTGGTCTTTGCTTGCTGCACGCTGCGACTGGACATTCTGGTCTGAGCATACAAGCCACCACAAATTCTAACATGCAGATTGATTCACAAAGCAAAGAGAAATCATGCCAGAAACTCTAATGTAGTTATTGTAATGGAAATAACAAATATAATTTAGGGCCATTTATTGGGGGGGAAAAGGTATGAAATTTGGGATAACAGGAGAAAAAATTTAAATTCAAATTACTTGCCATCGGAGCTTCTGGTGTTTTGGTTCCAATCAGCAAACCTCCCTTTCTCAGCTTCAGCACATGTAGTCCAGTTGCACCGTGGAGTTTCCTCCTTGGAGAATAGACATCCCAGAACAATTGTTTGACTGTATTTAGTTTTAAATGGCTCTACACAATTCCACTACATATGACTGCATAACAAGGCAAAAAGTGCTTGCAGTCCCCAGTTGCAAATAGACATCCCAGAACAATTGTTTGAATGTATTGAGTTTTAAATGGCTCTGCAAAATTCAAACACGTGACTGCATAACAAGGCAAAAAGTGCTTCACATAGATCATCACTATGTAAATGGCCTCCAAATCTCTTGGTTTATAGACCTCATTTCTCGTCAGATGATGCAATCAAGACTGTACAAGGTCCTCGTCAACCTGATGTGTCCTTATAAATCATCTTTTGGAAATTCGATTTGCAGACTGCCTATTTTATGTTATGAGTTGGGACACTAAGATAAAATTTGGTATTCTTGAAATCATCCAGAAGTGGGTTGTATCCATCCTTGGTTCTCGTCTTGGAGGGCAAACCAAACTCTTCCATGAATGCTGATGTATCGAGCTACACAAGATATAATAAACTTCAGCTAGACATGAAAAGATAAGGTATATGACATCTATTCTGTTCTCTAGTGCAGTTAGCATACCACATCGCTTTAAACAGTTTTATCATCATTCAGGTCAGAAAAAATCTCATTGTCATCCATTTTTACCTCTTCCTATACATCTTGTAAAGTAATGGGCTATTAACATATCATTGAATCCAATTAGGCACATGGACATACCAACATAGAGGTAACTGTTGTATTTGTTTAATTTTAATCTTAAAACGTAATGCAGTAAGGCACTTCCTTAATATTGATAGTTAGCTTTGCAAGGTAGTAGGTATATAGTTTATAGTTGATCACTTTAATGACCCCTCTTTTAAACAAGAATATTATGTCTCTGCAAATAGACAGCACTACTCCTAAAAGAATAGACTTACCACTAGTGTTCGCCTCTTCTTCCCTTGCTTGGTTGAGTTATCCCCATGCGGTTTCATCCACCCAGAGCAGTAATGGTCCATTCGTTCCAAAAGCCAAAAGTCCGTGGGAAAAAAAATATCAGCATCACCCTACAACACCTTGAATTTCTCAGAGTTCAACTAAAGCACCATTGGAATTTGGAAAACAAGAATAACCTCGGAAAGAGCAAATATGACCATTGATTCAATGCCTTTCTGTTGAACAGTAATTGTGAATGTGCTCGGTGTTCATAAAAAATGCAAGAGCTCAGTACATCAGATTAGTTAAGTATTACACCCCAAGAGTTATTGCCACCTGGACACCTACAAAACTCACTGATTTGTAGCACTTTCAATTGCAATTTATCAAAGGTTTCTCCTCTTTCTATTTGTTTACTTAATGAAATTGTTTTCTGGTGACATTTAAAGCTAAATCCTAGTCACTAAACCCAGTATACCCTCACTTGGGCTGAAGCCCATAGGCCAAAGACTAACGAGGCCACAAAAATAAATAAATAAATAAAGCAGTTGCAAATTTTATGCTGAGGCTCAGAAAGGAATAAATAAATAAAACAGTTTCAAATTTTATGCTGAGGCTCTCCCTTCAGAGGTTTCAACTGTATAGGATAAGCTTGACACCTTTGGTTGCATTGCAATGAAAGTTGGAACAAAAAGGGGGACAGGACCCTCAAAAATTGGTTTCAAAATTTAAAAGATGATGAGGCAAGAATTATGATGATTGTGGATAGGGAATTAACCAAGGAAGAATGAATTTCACTTTTTCCCTGAGACAACTCAATCAAAGTAGTGGTATGCGACATGACTTGGATTTGACTTTGTAACTCATCAAATAGAAAGGACGTCCCTCCAAGCCATACATATGACTTCCATTGAATACAGCTTTTCACAGCAATCTATATGTATCTATGAGCTGAGAGGGGCTAGTGCTTTTACAAGAAATTTCTAGCCAACCTTCCTACATTTTAAGGAATCTAGCAAGGCAAACATAGCATCCGCAAGTAGTATGAAAATTAGCCTTTTTCTAGGAATCCATTGAGTTAATTGGATTTCCAAGTCCTGTAGTAAGGTAACCTTTGGTTTGTGGTGATCTATATTTAGAACTGTGTTGTCAACTGTATCTTAGAGCACAAGAGATCCACAAAGCCATAGCAAAATTATTTGTTAACTTACCTTCATTGGCTGTGTCCCATGGACCAGGACTAGCAAGTTTATGATTGACTATTCATTGGTTGTGAAGTGACTATGAAAATTCCAGCACTATACATGAGATCATGCAAGGCATTTCCTATAAACATGAAACAAGACAAAATGTGGGGGGAAGAGCACCTTTGTGTCCAGATAACTGTTGTAATCTAAGCTGCGGCCATCTTTCTGCAAATCAAGATATGAACAAGGTAAATCATCTCTATGACCATGCATAAATGGCCCCTCCAATTCCAAAACCAACATCAGATCCTTTCACATTCCATGTATTGACGTTATACCATAAAATTACAATATACAAAGAAGTTACTGTGTTATATGAGAAAGAACATACCTTGGTTGAAACTAAAGGAGCCCTTTCACCAGGTATACTCACATCAGGTAGGTAACTAAAGTCTGAAGCAATTAAGGACATCCTTGGTAATACCTCATGTAACACATCTAGCAGTTTCTGCATGTTCAAACAAATATCATTGTTGGAAGTAAATTTCATATAGCAGAAAGCTTCTTTTTCTTATCTAAATCATGGACATGGAAGGTAGAGTTATTGATTCCTTACCAAGCAACCAGTTGGGAGCCAACATCTTCGAGGTTTTGGGAAGACCTTAGACCAAACACTTTTTGCTATTGACACGGACTGATTTTTGTCCAGTTCCACGATCTCAACACAACGCTTAATTAATGGGTCTTCTAGTGGCTTGTACAGCTCAAAGAGTGATTCCCTGCTTATGCAGAAAACACGAGCAAGCAAGGATCAGATGCAATTTGTCCCACAGCTGACAAATATAAAAGAAGTTCTTCTGTAGTTGTTATGAAGCTTTTAACATTCTAAGCCTCCCACAATTATATTTCTTAGAATTAACCAACCTAGTGGATTTTAATGCAAGATTCTCATCAAGCCCCAGCAATTTGCCACAAGTAAGGTGCATGAACCAACTACATAGCTAATTAACCCTTTCCTCTCCTTTTAAATTACAAGTCATTTATACCATCCCAAGTATATCAATAGAGGATCAAAGTTAACTACTAAAGAGATTTGCACGATACTAGAAACAGTGAATGCAATGTGAAGGGAGGAATTTTGGGATACCAATCACACACTGCTGCTTACTTATCATGTTGCTTCTCAACCCATACTTCTTTCCATGGTAAAACCTGATTTTCTGAATAGACAAGATCATGTGGAAGATTATCGAGAACCTGCAAGAAATAATGTATAGATTTTATTATTTTTTTGGGACAAAAGATGACAATAAGAAACCCATGGATAAGGGTATTTATCAAAAGGTGCAGAGACTCATCGACCAACAACTTTTCATCTTCGTTAGCATAATTTGCAATCAGCATCAAGATTTTGGTAAGAAGCTGAAGAAAAGGAAAGAGAACAATCTTTTGCTACCTATATCATATTGGTTAAGAAGAAGTTGTAAGGAAGACCAAAGCTATAGTTTAAGAGCATAATAACAAACTAATCTTTGTATACATCTTACATGCTTCATTAGATTTTTTATTTTCCTAGTAATCAGAAAAATGCTATGAGCAGCTACCTGCTCTTGTATTTAAATGGTTTGATATGCGACCTCATGCTTAAAAGAACAGGCATGTCAATATGCTCCTCATGACATTGCTTCAATTCTTTATCACAGTCCCATGCATCAATTTGGTCAAAACATGCGATCTTAACCATCAGAATATGTAGGTAGGAACTAGAAAACACTAGCAGAATGTCATGCATCTCTAAATACTTGATTTTGGGGAATAACTTGCACCACTGGCTTAATAGCAACAACTTGTCACCCTAAGAACAACTTAAGATAAAAATACCTCCAGCATGATCACCCAACATGGTTGTTGCTTGATATCCCCTGTTAGAAAGACAAACTAAAATCAGTGTCTCAGCCAGAGACAGCGATATGCAGGAAAAACAAATGGCAAAATGATTTATAGTTGAAAGGAGTCAGAGATCAGTGTTGACAGTAGGATGTTTGATTGACTCAGGAATGAACAGCCGAGCAGAAAAGAGGAGAATAATTTTATTTTTTGAGAATGGGAAAAGGAACATTTTTATATGGTCCTCAGAGTTACCATGTTCCATACATTTTCTTGATAAAATCATTCAATCTTGAGTGAATCATAGTGTTCACCTCAACCCCTCAAAAATTATGGACAGTGTGGTGCGTGTCCAAGTCTCACTAAAGATTACCAAGGGAAGAGGGTTACTGGAGAAGGGCTGGACCCATCCAGTGGATTTAAAGTATAGATCTTCAGTCCATATTCCAATCCCACAGTGGGAATAATGAAGAAATAATAAATAAGTTAAAAAAATTCAAGGAATCATACCCCATCCACTCCTGTCAGCAGCATCACGACATTCTACTCTAAACTTTGACAAGTGACTACGAACTTCTCCTACAGTTTCTTTTTGTATTTCAGCCAGAGAGGGACTGATTTCCACTGAGCTGCACCAAATGAAATGTAACTTAGAACAAGATATCCACAATCCTGTGAAAGCTAGTAAATAAGATAGATATCACGGGCATGCATAAACTTGAAGTTAAAATATGAGAATTTTACTCGTTCCATGATAGACAAAGGGATGGTAAACCCACATACGTGTAAGTCATGTTGTTGTATATTCTGGCAGGTGCATTCAACATTATGTAGTCTAGAATGCCCTTTGCACAAATTCCTGATCCACCACCAATTTCATATATCTGAGTGCACGTTATAAAACAGCAGGATCAAATTTCAGAGAATATGTTTGTCATGCAGAACTCAAGGCATCAATGGAAACCAGAAATTAGATAACAATTGGATCTCTGCTATCATTGCCAGATCAAATTCATAAATCCAAAATCTGACATGAGAGCAATAATTCATATGAATAGAAAAAAGTCCCAGCATAGGCAATGTCCAACATATCAGTTTTCTGTAACCAGAAGCTAAAGAATAAAGAAAGTTCAAGTAAATCTATTGAACCTAACACTATGTTTGGACAGAGGGAAGGGAATGGTTAGGTGTGCTTTCAGCATAACTGTGTGTTGTATAATTGCAACCTGAGATCTTTCTCTCAAGACCATTAAGTTTATAGAAGAAAAATATGGGCCTAGATGTTCCATCTACATACAGATTACTTCAGATGCAGTGATCAATTCATGATAGAAAATCAGTTAGACCGAGCAACCCATGCCTTTAATCTTTCTCTTCAAATACTGGACAATGATATAAATCAGAATGCTTTTAAAAATCAAATCACAGAAGACAATTATTAAAACTCAGAATAAATAAATAAATGAACTGTCTGCAATTTGAGAGGGATATGGAGCTTACTTGTAGTGGAACAGAAAGTTGTGATGTACGCATTATGGCTTCAGCAATTCCATGGGCATACCAAGGCTAGAAGGAAGGAGAGGTTCAGAACATGAGAAAACAAGAAAGTCATTAGACAAAAAAAATTTCTTTCCATTTTTTTCAAGTAAGATTTACTATAACCATTATGATGAATCTTCAAATTAAAAGGCTTGTGAAAACAGATAATCAAGATCTCGAATTAAAGGGTGGATGATGAAAGAAAAGAAAAGCAAGAAAATAGATACAAAGAGACATTATTTAATCCTTCATAAACTCTAGCTAATTCCAAATGAGAAAGTAATAGCAGATTCTTGTCAGTTATGTGAATGAAATGACGATGAAAAAACCGCTTGAACCCTGATTTTCTTAATTGAAAAAATTCAGAATTTCTCATTTTGCAGTGAGGGGCGTGGAGGGAGATTACCTTAAAAAGCTCTACTGGAGTAAACCATGAGATGTCACTCCTCTTGTAAATTTTATCCAAGTGGTTCATATAAGCTTTTCTTCCTGTAACATGCAAACAAAGATGCTCAAAAACAAATTTTAGCAAAATTACTCCAAAAGAACTAGTGACAGTCTGAAATTTCTACTCACTGCCGTATTAAAGCCAAGTATAAATTTCAGTCTGTAAAAGTATGATAGTCCAGGGTACTCAAAACAAATTCAGACTATGAATAATCAATGCTAAAGTCTGAAAATCAAAAGCACTAACTTACTCAAACAAAAAAATTTGGCTTGTGTCAAAGTCACGAAAACACATGACTGGTGCATCATGAAGCATATACCCAGCATACCATTACAGCTCCGAAAGTAATAAGGCCAATAACTCAATAAGCTTTATGCGTCATGCTTTTAAATTCTAATTTTTCATTGGGTGATACATCTTTTCACCAATTCATTTATGAAAAATGATCTTTGGCTCTCCTAACAAATCCAATTTATAGAAATTTTACTCCTATCATCTTCTGTATGAGCCAAAATTTCCTGCCAATAGATTCATTTTTTGCTTTGCAGTGCAGCTAATCTACACCCAGCAAGCTACTTCTCCCAAGCATTTATCACGACACGACACGACCTCCTGCACATGCATTGTCTAAGAAACATAACCGAGATTTTAGTTTGTTCATTAATTTATTGTTTCAGCAGAATTTATGCATTGCCACACATAAGGAGCCAGACCCAGTTTTTTTAATTAAAAAAAAAACCTTCATTGCAAAATTGTTATCATCGGAAAAAAAGATTTAAAATTTTTCATGAATCCCATATCAGAAATCACAAAAAATAAGATTTCAATAGCAAATCATCAACAATACCTTCAAGTTGATTGAACCTAATGCTTCTCTCAAGAACTCCAACGGACCTTGATCTTTGAGAGAAGTACCCATGTTTTGGATCATATAGTGCAGAGTGTATAAAATCTCTCACCTATCCAAATAGAAACAAAAATACAATCACTAGAATAAACTCATCAAAGAACAAAACAATAAAACTGACAAAATGAAAGGGAAAAAAGGACTTACAAGGACTGGTTTTTCACCAACAATGTTAGTGGAGAAGTGGGATTTGTGTGAACGAAAGAAAAAGAATAACTTTTTGGTTGTTGGGGAGCGAGTGAACATGTTTAAGTATCAGGTTGATGATAGCAGGTGGTAGGTTACTGTGTTGAAGTTTCTGTCTTGTCTCAGGTGAGATGAGGGTTTTGTAGAGACATGCCTTAAACCCCTATTGAATGGATTATTTTTACAAGTCTGCAAATTGATAATTTACATGGGCAATGACAAGGTATAAAGGCTTGGGTCATACATTAATTGCCGGGTTAATCTGCAGATCCATGGGTTAACCTGGCTCTATTAATTCTTATTTATTTTTTGTC
>Ga0307515_10011183_pt1 | contig 17066 bp, 13 predicted proteins | sample 17_EM_MG_FD_194513 | JGI IMG/M metagenome (GOLD analysis project Ga0307515, IMG submission 194513) | Populus trichocarpa ectomycorrhiza microbial communities from riparian zone in the Pacific Northwest, United States - 17_EM | ecosystem: Host-associated > Plants > Roots > Unclassified | place...
AAATTTATTAAAATAATATTTTTTTATTTTTTAAAAAATATTTTTAATATTAATATCAAAATAATCTGAAAATAAAAAAATAAAATAAAATAAATTTAAATTTTATTTAATCTCCGGAGTTTCGAAAAAGAATTCCTAAAAGCGATGGTAGAAAATTTGCCACAAAGGGATATTCTTACCTACGAGTCCTCACTTCGTCGTGCCAAAAAGTGGAAATTGGAATCCCTTTACAAATTCTAAACAATAAAAAAAATAAAAAATAAAATTGTCAATTGTAGAGGGTAGAGAAGTCCAGTTCCTACAGGGTAAAGTACAGTTCAGACCCTGACCACATCAATTATTAGAAATACAACTCTAATGAAAAACAGAAAGGGAAAGGAGAAGAAGACAATATCTACTGCCACGACCCCTTGATTGGTCCATATGAATGTATATAGACACGGTATGGGAGGTTACAGGCTGACCCTTCTTTGGCTTGTACTCAGCTCCCTAAAACTTGCCATGTTCACACAAGTTCTTGAATTCTAAGCACATACCTTTTCTCCTCAAATCTATCCCAGTTTGAAACTATCAGAGTTGTTTTCCGGTGAAGTTGGTATCTGGGTTACCAAGAAAGAGATTTGTCAAGTTTTTAACTCAGTGAAGTAGGTGACTGAGTGTAGTGTAACTGTTCAAGGATTGTTGGGATAAAAAGGTATGATTTCAGTATCAGCTAATCCTGAAAGCAGAGTTCTTTGTTGTGGCAAATTAGGACTGTATAAGGGCATGGCTTTTCCTCTATTTCTGAACCCCTCTTCTTTGGCTTGTCATTTGGTGTATCTAACACTTAACAAGATTCTTATCCACATAGAAAAACAGCCTGTACTTCAGTTCAGTTCAGTTCAGTTCACACACTTTGCTTGATATTTTATCTTCCTTTTTCCTACTACAATCCAACATCATTCACTGTTATCAGGCTTTACTTTTTAAAAGTTACTTTTCTATTTCTCTAAGTCTCTGAAGCCAGCCCCTGTGCCTTGTTTTTTTGTTGAGTTTAACGTTTTTGGCTGCCAAGAGATGAGCAATCTATAAAGATCTCCTCTTTCTGGTTTCTTTTATTTGCTGATGATTTTGGACAGTCTTGTATTTCTTTCTTGACTGAGTGGATTTTTCATTGCTTATTTTGAATTCAGGGGATTCACTGATTAGATACTGTATTGGATCTGTGGTTCTTGACTTCTTGTTGTTTGATTGCTTTATCTGGGTGTTTATCTTTTTACAGGTGAGTTGGATATTGAGGACCTGATTCATTGGTTAAAACATGAAGGGAGCATCTCTAGTGGCTATTGCTGCTTGCGTTGGTAACTTCTTGCAAGGATGGGATAATGCTACCATTGCTGGTACTTTTCTTTTACTTTATCATCTATCTAATCTTTGATTTGGACCGAGAAATGTTTGATGTTAATAATTAAAATTAAAAACTTAAAATTCTAAAGATTGAAAATATTGAGATTTGTTGTCCATGGTGGATGGTATTTTTCCTAGGCTTCCAATTGGAACATTTTCTCTTACGTGTCGGTCGTTTCTGATATTTTCTTCTCTCACTTTTGGTGTTGAATTAGGGACTGAATGCAGTTCTGAAATATTGTTTCTATGTTTTCAGGCGCTGTCATTTACGTCAAGAAAGACCTCAAGTTGCAATCGAGTGTGGAAGGTCTTGTTGTGGCCATGTCACTTATTGGAGCCGCTGCTATCACAACATGCTCAGGACCCATATCAGATTGGATTGGTCGGCGTCCAATGCTAATAAGCTCATCAATTCTCTACTTTGTCAGTGGTTTGGTAATGTTTTGGTCACCCAATGTTTATGTCTTGTGCATAGGAAGACTGTTGGATGGATTTGGCGTTGGTTTAGCAGTTACTCTTATTCCACTCTATATTTCTGAGACCGCCCCATCAGATATAAGGGGAATGTTAAATACTCTACCTCAGTTTGCCGGTTCAGGTGGCATGTTTCTGTCGTACTGTATGGTTTTTGGGATGTCATTGACAACTTCACCTAGTTGGAGGATGATGCTTGGAATTCTTTCCATTCCTTCTTTACTATATTTTGTACTCACAGTGTTTTACTTGCCTGAATCTCCTCGATGGCTTGTAAGTAAAGGAAAGATGCTTGAGGCAAAGCAGGTTCTCCAGAGATTGCGTGGCAGGGAAGATGTTTCAGGTTTACTCATTATTCTTTCACTGTTGTTCTTTCTCACTCTTTTTTCCTTCTGAAAGAAGGTATAGAAATTTAGATCATGGGTTGAGACAATAGCCTGGTCTTTCTTGTTTTAGACAAGATGCTGAATCTCACTGAATCAAATGGTAGTTTGTTTGCATCATTAGTTTGAATGCGTGTCGAAGTATTTCCATGGCTGAATGACAGTATGTGTAATTCACTGGGAACAGATTTTTTAAGCACCCAACTTTACACATGCAGCTAACTTCAACAGCTATGTTTTCATAGATCAACTTGACTTCTTTGTTATACATGATAAATCTAGAAGCTTTTGGTGCATGCTAATCTTTCCCCAGTAAGTGCACTTTGAAGTGGTTTTGAGGGAGTCCTGTTTTTCTCAGCAATGATCTCTTTGGAATTGTGAAAACCATATTGTGGCAGGCCATCTTTTTTATTTTAATGGTAGAGTTCCAAACACTTTACATTCTTCGTTCGCTATCCTTAAAGCCTGACCAGTTATTTGGAGATCAAGGTGAGGTGTATAGCTTTATCTGCTGATTATACTTTAAATTGACGAGGAGCTTAACTTGATAGGAGGGAGTAAAACTATTTCACTGGTGTGAGTTCATTTCTTTCCAGCTTCAGTGTTCATAAACGTGAGCATAATGTGTAGATGTTTTTAATAGTATTTGGATTTTTTTTGGTGAATTTCCAATGGTAGGAAATTTAGGCTTCTCCGTTTGCATATGTAGCTTATTAAACTTGCTTATGTGGCTGTTGCTAAAGCTTCTATGATGCACAGGCGAGATGGCTTTACTGGCTGAAGGTCTTGGTATCGGGGGTGAAACATCCATAGAAGAATACATAATAGGGCCTGCTGATGAAGTCGCTGATGGTCAAGAACCCATTGTTGATAAAGACAAAATCAAGTTATATGGACCTGAAGAGGGCCTTTCCTGGGTTGCTAAACCCGTAACTGGACAGAGTTCTCTTGCTCTTGTATCGCGCCAAGGAAGCATGGTGAACCAAGGCGTGCCTCTTATGGACCCTCTTGTGACTCTTTTTGGTAGTGTTCATGAAAAGCTCCCTGAGACAGGAAGCATGCGGAGCATGCTTTTCCCTAATTTTGGCAGCATGTTTAGTACAGCAGAACCTCACTTTAGGACTGAGCAGTGGGATGAAGAGAGTGTACAAAGAGAAGGTGAGGGCTACACATCAGAGGCTGGTGGTGAGGATTCTGATGACAATTTGCACAGTCCACTAATATCACGCCAGACGACAAGCATGGAAAAGGATATGGCCCACCCAACTTCCCATGGCAGTGCTCTGAGCATGAGACGGCATAGCAGTCTATTGCAAGGAGCTGGGGAGGCAGTTGACGGTACTGGCATTGGTGGGGGTTGGCAGTTGGCATGGAAATGGTCCGAGAGAGAAGGTGAGGATGGAAAGAAGGAAGGGGGGTTTAAAAGGATTTATTTGCACCAAGAGGGAGTTCCTGGATCCCGACGCGGGTCTATTGTTTCACTTCCTGGTGGTGATGTTCCTGTTGAAGGTGAGTATATCCAGGCTGCTGCTCTGGTAAGCCAGCCAGCTCTTTATTCAAAGGAGCTTATGGATCAGCATCCAGTTGGACCCGCAATGGTTCACCCATCTCAAACAGCTACAAAAGCTCCGATATGGGCCGCTCTGCTTGAACCCGGAGTTAAGCATGCTTTGTTTGTTGGGATGGGAATTCAATTGCTTCAGCAGGTAGTCTATGACTTCATTTGATATCTTTTGCTAATTTGCTCCCCCCCCCCTCTCTCTCTCTCTCTCTCTCTATATATATATATATATATATATATATAAGTTAAATTTAAGCTCTCAATTCATTCTAATCCAAATCCACATGAATGGTTTTCCTACTACTCTCATTTTGACCAAAATCATATTGTGATTTATGTTGTCAATAACTGTTTTTTAAGAAACATTCGCATGCAGTTTGCTGGTATAAATGGAGTTCTTTACTACACGCCTCAAATTCTTGAAGACGCAGGTGTTTCGGTTCTTCTTGCAAACTTGGGCCTCAGCACAAACTCTGCATCATTCCTTATAAGTGCATTTACAAACCTCCTTATGCTTCCATGTATAGGAGTAGCGATGAAGCTTATGGATATCTCAGGGAGAAGGTGATTTCCTTTCTGCATTACTTCCTTTTAGTTTTAGTTCTTTGATTGCACTAGGAACAAACCAACAAGGAAACTCTTCCTTCTACTGCTCAGTTGCCTAATAACGAAACTTGTTTGTTATCCCTTTTATTCGAATGTGATCAAGTTAGATGAGCACCATCATCTTCTCAATGCATCCTTGTGCCCCTTACTGATCAAGAGATCAACTCAAAATTGAAGTGGGAGCTGCAATGTTTTTTCTAGAACAGGGGGACCTTTTCAAATTATTAGCAAATGAGAACATCCAGTTTGATTTTTCATGAGAAGAACTCCCTCCCTCCATCTCTTTCACTCACTCACTCTCTTGCTATATATATAGGGGAGGGTCTGTGCACATGCTGTTTTTTCTGTCAGTCTTTACATCTATTAATGTCTTGTGTACTTATTAATCTCCTCATCTCTCTGTTCCAGGACGCTCCTACTTACCACAATTCCTGTGCTGATACTTTCCCTCGTCGTCTTAATTATTTTTGAACTAGTGACTGTGAGCGCAATCGTCAGTGCTGCAATCTTAACTGCCTGTGTTATCATCTTCATCTGCTGTTTTGTGTCGGCTTATGGACCAATTCCTAATATCCTCTGCTCGGAGATCTTCCCGACAAGAGTCCGAGGCCTCTGCATTGCCATTTGTGCCATGGTTTACTGGATTGGAGACATCATTGTCACCTACACACTGCCTGTGATGCTAACTTCCATCGGCCTAGTTGGTATCTTCAGCATTTACGCCGCTGTGTGCGTCATCTCTTGGATCTTTGTTTTCTTGAAGGTCCCAGAGACCAAAGGAATGCCTCTTGAAGTCATTACTGAGTTCTTTGCTGTGGGCGCAAGACAAGCTGCTGCTGCCAAGAATTAATGATTCTGGAAAACTTAAAGCGATTGCTGATTATCTTTGCAGTTTTAGCTGCTGAATGTGCGACCCAACATCTTTTTGGAGAATTTTGCACATTGTAATTAAACTGAGAGTGGATGTATTTCAATTATAACAATTAAATTATCATTTTTCCAAGGTTTTGCATCATAGGATGGGAGAAGGTTGATTCAGATGATATATTTTGTGATTCAATGCCATAGTGTTTAGCTTAATGGGAAAGAATGAATTTAGTTTCTTAACACTGGACGCGGCACCTTGCTAGCAAGGAGGGAATCGGGAGACAATTTTTTTTATAGGATTCAGTTCGCTTACGTTCGTTTGTGGGGCTTAAATTATGGTTCCCAGCTGGGCAATGTATGGATAGTGGAGCAATTAAATATATCCATGAGATCTGCAGATTGATGACCAAAACCACAACGTTTACATAGACCATCCCCATAACCTGACCAGACTTCAATGTACCTTAGCAATAAACGTAAACATCCATTGCAGCTAATGCCCTATGTTTGTGAAAGATTATTGATGAATGATTTTTCCTCTTTGCTTTTCCGTTGATTCGTCAACGTATAAATACAGGAGAAGTCCAACCAAAGGTTTGATACAGATTCTAGAGATTGCAACTGATATATACAACCAAGAAAGATTTAAACAAATCAATTTTGAATGATTTGAAAGACTTAAACAAATCAATTTTGAATGATTCATAACATCATCCTAGGACTAACAATAACAGACGTTAGTAATAACACACAGTATTCTTCTGTTATGCCCATGGAGTGCGGGTAAGAACTCCAATCTTGGATTTGAGATCAAGAAACCGTTGTCTAGGAAGAGACTTAGTAAAAGCATCAACAAGTTGATCTTCAGATAAAACATGACAACACAGAGAGCATTATCAGACCTAAGCCTAAAGTTTAGCCCAAACCCAACTCAATTAACATAGGTATTTTAAAAAAATAGCTGTAAGAGAATTGTTTTACCCTCTATTCTCCTCTTTTCCTCTCTATCGTGACTCTCCCTCATTCCTTACCAAGGATTTTAGTTTAAACTTAAGCTTTGGGTTTCAAGAAAGGTTAAAGAAAAAATAAATGATTTTCTCTTTTATTATTTTCTATTAGGAAGTTGGTGGTGAAATGATTAAAGAATAGTTTAGGGTTTTATTATGATTTAATGATTAAATAATTTAAGAGTTTTAATTATTGTATTAGGATGTTAGTTTGCTTAAAACGAACTGATTAGATAATTGAAATTACGGATCTTAATTGTTTTTTAGATTTGTAGAATTGAAAACTGACATATTGGAATTCTATAAATCTCAATCAACTAGTCAATCAATTGGTATGAATCGGGTGACCGATTGGTTTAAGTGTTAATGGTTGATTAATTGGTCTAAACCAACTAACCAATTGGCTTGTGATGGCGGTTGACTGATTGACCCAACAGTAGGGGTGAATCAAGTCTGTTAGGTTATTAGTTTGAGGTATGTTCGAGATTAATTAAGTGAATCAATTTGGCTTTTATAATTGTGTTTTGGTCTCTAAACTTAGAGTTTTAATCTTTTATGTTATTTTGTTTCGAATCATTTTTTAGTGTTTTTCATATTTGTTATAGGTTCTGTTAGCGTTTCTCCTAACGATCTTCAATAGTCTTTGGTTTTGTATTCTTTTGTCTTCATTTTCAGGGTGAATAAGATAATCTTTAATATGCATATAATATAAATATTATATTTATGTTAATTATATGATGAGTACAATTGATAAATTCTTGAATATCTATATATATTGCTTTATTTACTGAGTACTCATTGTTGATTTTGTACTCGCATTCTATTGAATTGATTTATATTTTATATGAAATTTATTTGTTTTGATAACTATATGAGCATCTATTATATATTAATATCGGTATATTTGTTATTAACTTTGTGCTAATGAATATTTAGTTTATATGCACATAGTATTTTGTATACGTAGCTGGTAAGAGAGGCACCGACCTATAGCGATTGATCCTTCCATAGTGATCAGGGCCGCAAACCTCGTCTGTTATCATAACCTTAGGGTTTCGTTTGTTATTTAAGTCAACGACTTTGTTTAATGTCTAACATATATCTCATTACCATATGTTATTATATTTAATGTACATGTGTGTGTGTCTATTTGTTTCAATCCTTACATTTATAAATAGCTAAAATATATATTAAATGTTATTCTCTCACTGAGTTGGTTGAGTTCACCCCTCTATTTTAATTTTTTTTTCAAGTTCTTAGTTTCTGTTAGCCGGTAGACTTTGTTAAGAGTTCCTATTTTTTTATTTTTGATCAGTATGTCTTGTTTCCTTCTACAAGGTTTTTCCTTATCGATTTGTTTTAATGTCATAAAGTTCTCTACTATTACACTGTTTTAGTTTAGGGATTAGATTTTATTAAATGTAATAAGTATTTTAAATTATAATTTGGTTTATTGGTTTTAAGGAATATTTTAAAGTTTACGAAATGCTACGTGAATTTTATATATATTTGTTTTATAATATGTATGTTCTGAGGTTTAGCATAGATTGCGTGTCCTTATAGCTCCGCTCATGCATTGTCGATTATGGACTCGGGATTCAAGTCGTGACATGAGTCATCTCCAATTATAATGTAATATGAGCCAGTGTATGGAGTATATAGGGAAATGTTGCTTAAGTCATAAGTGACACGGTGAGAAACTCCATTGTCTAAGAGACAGGTTAGATAAGTAGAAGAACCGGTAGCATAATGTGTTTGTGGTTGCCATTGTGAGGTAAGATGAGTGGATGAAGTTGAGGAGTTTTTGTTGGGCGAGGAAATTAGAACCAGCTGAAAAGAGGAACACCTTTTAATAGTGTGGCCTTATTGTCTGCAGATTTGGAAATATCCTAAGTATGGATGAGAGGGACAGTTGTTAGGAGATGAAAATGGTCCACCATTTTGTGGTATGAAATACCTATTGGTATTGTTGTTGGATGGATGCCAAAAGTTGTGGGAGATGGAGCCTGAATGAGGGCACAATTGTGTCGGCTGGTGGGATTTGTAGTGGCTGGAAAGAGAGATGGTTCTTGCGTTGTTGTTTGTAAGGAGGCTTCAAAGTTGAGCAGTTTTTTCATGAAGTTCTTCAAAGGTAATTGAGGAATATCTAGCTTGAACAACATAAACCAGTTCTTTGTAATCACCTCCAAAACCATCTAGAACTTTCTCTGTGAGATCCTCTATACCAAGTAGGACTCTAAGAAGAGCTAGTTCATCAGATCATACTTTTATGTTCTACAAAAAATCAGATACACTTTCATAACCTTTTGTAAGGTTTTTTAGTTGGGTCTTAACATGTTTAATGCGTCCACGAGAGGACTTGGCATATGTGTTGGCCAAGATATTTCATGATTCACAATTGAGGAATGAATGGAATAATGGCTAGAGAGAGAGCCAAAGATGACATTGAAAATGAGCTAGTCTTGTCTAATCTAGAGAATATATTCTGAATTTGGGATGGTGGTATTATTTTGAGCAAGGTTGGTTGTGGGACATGGTTTTAAGCCACCAATATAGTCTAGGAGGTCATGCCCAATGAATAGGTATAAATTGCAATTTCCAGGAGATGTAGGAGATGTAGTTGCTGGATGTTAATATAAGAGGAGTTTAGGCAGCCACATTAATGGTGACGAGGGTATTAAGAGTTTCATTGGTGTTGTGAATGATGGTGTGGGAAGAGTTATTGGCCATGAGTGAGGTAAAGCAAAGAAAAAAAAATGGACATCACTTAGATATGCTCTGATAGCATGATTTTTTCCTCTTTCTTTTTCATTGATTCATCAACGTATAAATACAGCAGAAGTGTTAACCAGAAGGTTTGTTCCAGATTCTAGAGATTGCAACTCCTATATAGAGATAAGAAAGATTTAAACAAATCAATTTTGAATGAGTCATAACATTATCCTAAGACTAACTATTACAGATGTTAGTTATAACACACAGCAGTCTTCTTGTTAGTTTGGACTGCAACTTCCAGATACATTTGGTGCGGACTGTGAAAGGTCAGCGTTCTAAGATGGAATATATGAAAAGAATAAAGTCAGATGGGGGGGTCGTCATTCTATTCACAGCCCAACCTCAAAAGTTCTTTACAACAAACCGGACGAAGTAACTTGACAACAAGATTTAACTGGCAACTTCATATAAATATTCAGATCTGTTTGGTAAGACTTGAAAAACCATAGTTTGCAGCAGAATAATCATATTTGACAAAGGATATTGATAGAGTAGCTTAGGGCTTCTGCATTTCCTCCGGGGATGAACTGCTATTAAGAGAATTCAGGGAACGATCTGATTTCAAAGGCTTAGAATCACCAGATTGGCTATTAAAGGAGCTGCGTTCAACAAGCTCATTTGACTTTGGATTAGACTTGAATGATCTCTCAAATTCTTTAGCATTTCCGGTGTCGATGACTAATTTATTGAGTTTCTGCTCCTGCAAACAGAAAGTAAAATAATAAACGAGGGAACTGCAGTAAGGGTATAGAAGGGAAATACATCCAGCAACGGCAATAGAAACATTACGATAGATTAATGCAGGACCATACAGAAACGAGATATATGGACAGGTCTACAAAGTTAATTAGGAATGGACCACGCAGCATGTTCTCTAAATTAGTTACTCTTTGGGTGATGCAATTCTCATTGCATGGGAGTGATTCTCTCCTTTCTAGTTGTAAATCCTCAGGGCATAAATGCATAAATCTTAGAAGTGCTTACATTCTGTAGCGTCTCTAGCTTTCTTTGTAGCGCCTCATGCTCAGCTTGAATACGGAAAGGAACACCATGCTTTTGATAAACATTGTTTTGAGCCAAGTCTTCGTCAATGTCACTGGCAGTAGTTGCAAAAGGATGATTTGCAGGAATCCATCTGACTGTGTCAGGGTCAACATTTGGAGGTATTGAATCCCCTTCTTTAAGGAAAATTGTTGGTCTTTTCCACTGGTATGCCCGTGACCTCCTTCTCTGATGGATGGCTTGTTGATCTTTGGTTAGTGTAACTGGAGCTAAGCGATAAACCTTTCCACACATCTCAACGGTTGAATTGCTCTTGCTAACTTTAACCAATGGATTATTGAACGGATCCTCGTATTTGAGAGGACTTGATCTGTGAATAAGAGGTTTCACAATGAAACCACATTATTATCACCAGCACAAGATAACAAAAGCTTGGCATGAAATGTGATCCTTAGAACACCTAGTTGGGAAAAAAAAAAAAAACAGAGTGGCAATGGAGGGGATGGTAAAGAAAATTAGTTTCTACAAATAGAGATCATGCAATGGCAATCATTCTTCAGGAATAGAAGTGGGAATTCTTGGCAAATCATTCAAACCACAGAAAAGTAATTGTTCTACAATGTCCACTGAGACGATGCAAAGTGAAGATAGCAGCAGAAAGCATTGGGGATTGAAATCATACATGCCTCTTCTATCAGATCTCAGCTGGCCACGTCTAACAAGATCAGCTACAGAGCCAGGACGGCTTTGCCTTGACTTCCTAACCACATATACTCTCACAGCAACAACCAAAAATGCAGTAGCAACACATAGCCATATTACAAAATTGCTTCCAGAAGCTCTTCTCATCTGATAAGCCAAAAAACTCTATAAATAAAAGACTAGAATAATCTACAATTAGAACACCAAAAGGCCCAAAACACTACTTATGAATCACATGATCTTTTCATCAAAGAAAGCCTAACAACCTAACCTCAAAAAATCACAATATCAAACAAGCATTGCCATCTCTTGAATTGATCAAGTTCAGAAGTACATTGTACCCATTCTTGCTTCCATTTTACTGCGATAGCTTAATGAAAAACTTCTAACAACTTGCACATGATCAGAGACTCAAAGTAGTTGTTACCCAAAAATGCTAACCTAGTCAACAATCCAAACAACAAATTTGGTTCCACATTTTTACTTCTACAACGTAAATGTCATGTTAAGATGACATTGTTGCAGTTTCAAATCCAATGCCTGGTGGTTCAATTCAAGAAGCCTATCCAGTTCCTAAAAATTCCACATTTTTCCCAAAAACACAAGCGTTTCCAAGACTACAAAAACACACACCCATGCTTCCAATTATAGGAATTCATATTCAACGATGATTCAAAAGAACTCGAAAACTCACCACAAAATCAACAGGAGGGAGAGTGACAATCATTCCCTGAAATTTGGAAAAAGGGTCTTTTTTCCAATCCGGGAGCGTAGTATCACTCTCACTCTCTTTCTTGTTGGCCGCTGCTTTTGCCACATCTTGAACACATTGCTGCTGCTCTTCCTCCTCCTCCTCTTTGGGATTCTCCACATTATCATTATTTTTATTAATTGCTTTAAAGCGAAAACTTGGATTAATTAATAAAACTCGATTGCATCTGGGTTGTGAAGAAGACAAGAAAAAATCTCTCCCGAGTTCCACTACCTTCGGAGAAAACCGGTGTTTCGATGCCCAAAAAGAAGTCGGCCGCTACATAACATCAAATATCATTGTACAAAATAACATTCGCTATACGTAATAAATTACAAAAAAAAAAAAAAACAACAACAACAACAAGAAGAAAAGGGGATGATGATAGTAAGATTAAAGAATAAAAATCATGATTAATTAATTACCTGGACAGAGAAACAGTGAAATTGAGGAGTCCAAGCTGATGGTGATGATGTTGTTGTCGTTGTCATTTTCAAAAGGGTTTTTTTAGGAGTCTAAAAAATTTCATTTCAAAATCAGCTTCGATTGATGATGCGCCAGTGCCATCACTTGGTCCAAAATCCAAACACAAGAGCCTCACGTTTCAGTCCCTCCCTCACCTGTTTCTGTTTCCTCTCATTCTCATCAAACTTTATTCTACTATTATCATTCTGCGGCACAAGATTAACAAGTGGATCCGTGGCGCAATGGTAGCGCGTCTGACTCCAGATCAGAAGGTTGCGTGTTCGATTCACGTCGGGTTCAATCCCCTTCTTTTTGAGAGATTTTTTGGTTTTCTCTTTTGAGATATTTTTTTGGTTCCTACCTTCCACTTGTTGCGAATTACCAAGAAAAATCAGACACTAATAACGTGTTTGACAGTGTGGTTGCGGGTGCTTTTCAAATAACTTTTCGTGTCAAAATGAATATCAATAATATTTTTTCATTTTTTAAAAATTATTTTTGATATCAGCACATCAAAACGATTCAAAACATACAAACCATATTAAATTTTAGTAAAAAAATAAATTTCAAATTTTTTGGGAACGCGGATTGAACCGCGTTCCCAAACTCTTCCTAAAAGACACGGTAAAATCATTGGAGTCCATTTTATTGAGGTTTTGTTTGTATTTGTGGTTATGTTTTTCTAAAAAAAAAAATTAAAATTAATATTTTAATGTTAATATCAAAAATAAAATTTTAAAAATAAAATAAAAAAATTATTTTAATACATTTTTAAGAAAATAAAATTTTAAAATACATGTTATTATAATATCAAATACTATTTTACTCTATTTGTTTTTGCATTTTTTTGTTGTAATTTTATTTTGCATACTGAAAAAAATAATGTTATAAAAAAATATATTATTAACATTTTTTTTATTTTTTGCATGTGCTGAGTAAAAAATAAAACTTTAAAATTTTTTTTTTATGTATCTCATGACCGAGGACGATTCCACTCAGCCTCGAGCCCTGCCAGCCACTCACTTTTTGAGTCTTGAGATGGTGTAAAATAGTATATATAGTATTTGAACCCTCCTTTAGAACCTGGGGATGCCTCAATTTAAGACATTTCCAAACTGGGTGATTTGACAGTTTCAATAAGTTTGGGACTTAATTGCAAGAATCTTTTGTTTTGTCCACTCAACTAAGAATTATAAGTAATTGAGGTAGGGGCTGAAGTGGGGTCTCCATTTTTTCTTTTTGGTGACAAAATTGGTCAAGTCCTGAAGCCACTTTAGCCGCCTTGAAATAAATAAATAAATAAATATATATATATATATAGTAAGCAAATTCAAACTCATACACTCCATTGAAAAAGATGCCTGCCTCCCCCACTAGATCTTAGAAAATATTTAAGATGAAGATTGTGGCATGACTGATTTGTTGCAAGAAGGCACAATGAGTTATTCTGGCCCTTTTTCGGACCATGGAGGGCGGTCTTATTTTATTGAATGGCTCCGAGGGAAGAGGAATTGATTGTTAATGAATAAATAAAGAAAGTATACCATTACCTTCACGCCGACTAACACCACCTTTTATTAGGTCAAGATAATGAAGAAGATGACTGCATTCCTATTCGATAATGAGTGGTTCTTGTTGCGTTACAGTGTGTTTTTTATTTTTATTTTTTTTTTAAATATATTAAATTAATATCTTTTTAGGTGTATTAATAAAAAATGAATTTAGAAAAATAATATTATTTTAATATATTTTCAATTAAAAAATACCTTGTAAAAGTATAAGCTTCTATACCTGATTGTTTGTTTATAAATATTTAATAATATCTCAGTGACTATTTTAATGCCTTTTTTTTTTTTTTTGGTTTATAGCTAGTGGGTTTCTTGACTCTTATGACAATCAAGTAACGTGGTTGCCTAGTTTATTATACTTAATTTTCTTCCTCGACAAGTTGGAATGTATAATGAATGATTTGTTGTTGTTGCTAGGTATCAGTTAACAATGTAATTCCACCGTTTTTTTTAAAGGTATTAATAGGTATTTTTAATTATTTTAGAATTTGAATCAGCATGACAGATTCATCTGGAATCTATTCTATTAAAAAAAATATTGGATTGACCATCAATATCATTTTGATTCCTTTAAAAAAAAAAGTTAGAGAATCAATTCTCTTGACCCGTGATCTTGATCTTGCCATGGATCGATTACAAGTAAGGTTTTAAAGTGTACCTTTTAAAATAATTTTTAATAATTTTGATTTTGATGAACAACATTCAAATTAAAGATTTTTTTTAAGTGCATTACCGGACACAATTAATTATAAAAAATCAATATAGACACAATAACTAATTTAAACATTTAAAAAAGATAAAATAAAAGATAACATATAAACAAACTCAATTCGTAGGAACGAAACACTTGATCTCTTGATGGAGATCAATGTGGCACTACAAAAACAAAAAAAATCAAAATACAGTTGATGTTCATGATATATTCAACTAACCCATTTTTTGCCACTCATGGTTTTACCTACCATAAGCACTTGAAAACTTTCTTCATCTTCCAATACAATGGCTCCTCCTTTATTTATTTTCCTTGGTGTATAAATGTCGGCGGTTGCCACTTTCCGACACCATTCTGGTCTGTGGATTAATATCTCTACCAAGACATTAATGTTTGTTTCCAACCATAGTTTTGTAGTAAATGGAGATGCGCTTTGGGAGCTCGGACGAAGTAAACATGATTTAGATCTGGCGAGGAGGGTGGAAACTATTTTTCACCTTTCAACATGAGTTTCTTTTCTTGATGATGAATTAGCTTAGTGATGCATCCTAATAGAGCTATAGCTGTTTAGCCGCTGGGCGTGTCATCGCACGACCAAAGTTGTGGATATTTATTGGTTAATGTTGACAAGTGCCTCTGGCCTACAGGAATCCTCCCCTTTCGATATTTGTGATGTTTTAAGAATATATATATATATATGTGTGTGTGATTAATTGTGAAGATAAGAATAAATATATTTGAAATAATTTCAAAATGAATTCTTCACAGTGATATTATTTTCTAAAGTTTTAAACCCAATATAGGTTAAGTCTTAGTTAACCTGAATTAATTTAAATTTTTTATTTTATAAAAAAATAAAAATAAAAATATTTTTTATTAAAAAAACAAGAAAAAATCAATAAAATATGAATCAAACTAAATTTTTAACCAAATTATTTCCTCTATTTTTATTAAAAGTTGACCCGACTTGACATAGAATCACAATTCAACCCACCAAGTCAAGTCTTACAACAGTGCTACTTTCAACACTCTACTCTACCCTCATTCAGAAATGATATCATAACCATTCCAAGAGCAAAATAGAAGTTACTCTCAGCCTAATTCCCATCCATTCAAAAAAAATAATAATAATAATTGTGCTGCACACAGAAAATAGATTCCCTCGGTTATTACTTTCTGTTTTTTTCTGTGAAAAACAAGTGAATAAATCCCATAACCAATAAAGAAATATTGAGAAAGGATGGCACAAACAATTATAATTAAAACATTTTTTTTTTTTTGCTCGCATTAAACCCTTCTTAATTGCTATGTGGGAAAATGTTTAAAATTTACACAAACTTAAATCCATAAAAATACAGAAACACTCTACTTATTTATAATCAATTCCATCTTCAATCTTCCTTGATCCTTTCTAAACCCTAAATTCCTAATATAACTAAAATTAATTTCAAATACTGAATTGACTAATCCCAAGCACAATTACCAACAAGGATTAAATTACTGGCTATAAACATTTTTTCTTTATATATATATATATATAAAGAAGTATCCAAATAAGCTTTAATTAAGCTAGGGCAAGAACCTATTAGCACCATCTTCACGCTCCTTTAGGCTAGCTTCAGTTTCAGTTTCAGCTCCACCACCACCACCACCACCACCATTAGAAGAACTCGAACCTGAAGGCAAACCACCACACTTCTGACACCTGGCAACCACCAAAATCTGACGGCAAGAAGGGCAAGAAGAGTGAGACCCAAGCCATGTGTCAATACAGCTCACATGAAACCCATGTCCACACTGAGGCAACACACGGATTTCATCTCCAGCTGAGAATTCCGTCAAGCAAATTGCACAATCGGGGAGTTTCCCGGAGAAATCTTCAGAGAAGGTTTGTTTAGGGAGAGAGCGGAGGACTTTCTTTTTTAACCCTTTGTTGGCGACAGAAGGAGGAGGAGGGGGAACTGGTGGTGTGGGATTCCGGGATGAGAAGCGGCGGAGCCAAGCGCAGCGAGCTACAGCGATGAGGCCAAGAACGCAAATTAGAGCGCAGAGGAGTGCTGCTAGTATGACCATGAAGTCTGAGTCCACCGTGGCTGATGCTTGTGGAGGCGACCCAGTGGTGGTCGCCGAAGAGTTCGCGACGGCGTTCAGGAAGCTGAAAGGACGAGCCATGTGAGCGAGATGAGTAGAGGGCAGCTCTGTTTTGTTCCTTTTTCTTTGCTTTTCAAGAGAGTGAGAGAGAGAGAGGAGGAGGGAGAGAGTGTTATCTACTTTAATCAAAAGGAGGGGGTTTGAGTGTTTTTATAGGTAAGGAATAAAAATAGGCCACATTAAATATGGAAAATATTGTTTTACCACTCTCCTATATAATTATATATTATGATATGCGGTCTAAGAATAATGGCTTGTGGTGTGTAAACTTTTAATAGCCACGTTAGACCAAGAAGTTGGTTTAGTAGTTAAAGGAAACATACTATCTTCTTTTATTTTTTAGATTTAAATCTCGAAGAAAGTCAGCATCTAATGTAATTTACTTTTTTAAAAAAAAATACATCGGGTCAATCTTGAAGATTGTCTAAATTAAGGACTAAGTCTAGCATGCATGCATACATCTACAATTAAAAAAAAAAGTTATTTTTAGTAATTACTATCAAACATACTTTTCACTTAAAATCTTTTTAACTTATTTTTGTTATAAATTATTTACAAAAAAAATATTTTTTACAAGTATAACTTAAAATCAAAATTTATTTTTTATAAGCAGAATCTTGTTCTAAATCAAGATTATCATTATTTTTCAATCTAAT
>Ga0307515_10011184_pt1 | contig 17065 bp, 3 predicted proteins | sample 17_EM_MG_FD_194513 | JGI IMG/M metagenome (GOLD analysis project Ga0307515, IMG submission 194513) | Populus trichocarpa ectomycorrhiza microbial communities from riparian zone in the Pacific Northwest, United States - 17_EM | ecosystem: Host-associated > Plants > Roots > Unclassified | place...
ATCCTTGCTAGTTTTTACTATCCTTCTACGCCCTTTCTCCTTACTAATCTTACTAGAAGATTTTAAGGGAGATTAGGATAAAAGGTAGTAGAAAAACTAGCTAAAAAAGACTATATTTTGTAGTAGTGGCGGTAGTGGTAGTGGTTTTGGTGTTCCTATCCGTGCCTCGCTTATAAGCTAGGACCACCCCTAAGAAGAATTTTCTGTTGGGGGAAAGGGGGTAAAACAACAAATAGATTCACCTCTAGCTCGCTAGGCGGTAGGAATTAGGTCTTAACAGTTGGAAAATCGATTGTTTTTGATGGTAAGATGGGTATGCGTAAGTTTTGAAGTGCGGCGCTACCTTTTAGTAAGGTTGCATGTGTGGTGTAAGTTTTCTTCTCAGTTTTTATATATGTCCATCTGTAGATCTTTTAGCTATGCCTCTAGAATTCTTTATGCCTAAAAGCTCTCTAGTGACTTATAAACTTTCTCTGGTTCTTCCTAAGTTGCTATAATTTTTGGATAATTATATCTAATTAATTTATCTATATCTTTTTGCAATAAAGCCCCTAATGGCTTCTTATTATTTTATAGTTTAGCTTTTCGACTTAGAGTATCTACTCTTATATTGTCTGTACCCTTAGTATACTAAATCTTAAAATAGTATTCTGTAAGCATCTCTGCCTATCTAACCTATCTTTAGTTGAGTTCCTTTATTGTTAAGAATCCTATTAGGTTCTTATAATCCGTTTTAACTATAAATAGTTTCTCTATACCTTGTAAGAATGCTCTCTATTCCTTTAATGCTATAACTATACCTAATAACTTCTTATTATAAATGTTATAGTTCAGTTCTAGTGGTATTATCTTTTAACTATAGTATGCCACTAGGTGCTATTTATTTGGATGCTTTTACATAAAATATACCCCTAGTGCAAAGTCTAATGCATCTGTTTCTATAACCGTCTCTAGACCTAGCTGATAGATCTTAAGAACTAGCTCCTAGGTAAACAACCTCTTAACTTCTTTAAATAGTTCCTATTACTCCTTTCCCTATACCTATAGTTCTTCTTTCTTTATTAACCGCGTAAATGGCTTAATATCCTTTAACTATTACGCTATAAACCTTCTATAGTAATTGTAAAACCCTAAGAATAATCTTAACTATATAACGTTCTCTAGTTCCTACTAATTTACTATAGCCTCGATCTTTTTTAGATCTATACTAAGTTAGCCTAATTTAATAATAAATTTAATAAAATCGGTCTTTCTAGTGAAGAACTCGTATTTTTCAATTGCTACTAGCATCTATTCTTCTTATAGTCTCTTTAAGACCTATTTAATGTGTTCTCTATATTCTTCCTTAGTTATTAAGTAGATAATAATATCGTTAAGATATACTATAATAAATTTATCTAAGTATTCTCCTAATACATTGTTAATACGCTTCTAAAACGTTGCTAGTGCGTTTATAAACCTAAATTGTATAACTAATGGTTTATACAGTCCTTCCTTTAACCTAAAGGCTGCCTTCTATTTATTGCCTTCCTTAATTCTAATCTAATGGTATGCCTATCTTAGATCTATCTTTATAAAGATTTGCGCATTGCCTATCCTATCTTAGATCTTGCTAATTAAGGGTAAAGGATACCTATCCTTCCTAGTAATGCTGTTTAACTATCTGTAGTTAATACACAGCCTTAGTTTGCCATTTTTCTTTAGTACGAACAGTACTGGATAACCCGCTAATAATTGCGATGGTTTAATATATCCCTTTTATAAGTTTTCTTAGACAAACTCTTTTAATGCTCTACCTTCTTCTTTAGTAAGCTTGTAGATTGGAAAGAACCTTAGACTTATTCCTAGTTTTAATTCTATCTTATAGTCCCATACTATATACTCTAATAGCTTTTTACTTTCTAGCGACCACAGTTTCTTGCTATACTTATGGTATCTTTTTAGTATATAGCTTAATCCTTTCTCGGTTTCCTTATATATCGCTCTAACTTAGTACTATACTAGCTTAGCTTATTATCGCGTCTTGCGGCGTTAAGTATCTTTAATATTAACCTAACCTGTAATCCAATCAATCCTTAGATTGTATTCCTATAACTAAGGTATTCCTAATACTGCCTTATTATTTCCTAATGGTAATATATTAAAAGACATCTTAATTTATCTCCCTTTAATAGTTATCTAAATAGGTCCTGTTTTAAGATTAATAATACCTCCTCTATAGGCTATCAGATCTCCTAAAATTATCACTAATAGGTAAGGATATTCCTTTTTCCTATATAGTAACCCTATTCTTTTAACTACTGCTAGCAAGATATAGTTCCTTATTGCTCCACTATCTATTAATGCCCCAAACTATTAATCTTACCACTTAATTCGTAAATTTAGGTATTATTCTTAAATTCCTTTAAGGGTCTAAGGCTCTACTACTAGTTCCCTCTAGTCCCGTAGGCCTCTACTTTTCCTAACTATTAGCTACTAGATCTTATTTATACTTAGTCTAACTTAAGCTAATACTTAGTTCGCTTTTTATCTTTAATATACCATAGACAGGTATTCTCTAAACATTCCCACTATTGTCGTCCATCTAGGCATTCTTCCGTAAGGAATCTTCCTAGCTAAAGTATTAAGTCCCCTTATTTTTGAACTTCTACTAGGTGCCAACTATATATATACTTAGCGTTTTAATATTTCGCCTTATCTGTTAACCAATGCATCCTTACTAGATATTTTTAATTCTTATCTTTTAGTACTCTATATATATTACACGCATTATCCACGTATACTATTTACGATAGTATATAATATACTTAGTGTCTTAGGTTAACTCTTGGCTTGTCTTCGTCCTTAAGTTTAAACCTTTCTTATATTGATTTAAGCATTACGACTTTATTCGCAGGTATTAAAATTTATCTTTCACTTCTCTAGTCCTCTAATTGCTCCTCTAGATCTTTTAACGTTATAATTAAGGCTCCTTTAATGTAAGTTATAGCCTTTTCTATAATTAGGTGGTCTTAGATAACTTTCTCATCTAACTATATATAGAAATCTTCCTACTTGTCATTATGTCGTTGTCTATACCACTTTTAGTACAATCCTTTAAGTATATACAGCTCGTCTGTAAGGAAGTATCTTCTTATTACTACGTCATAATAGCCCTTTATGTGTCGTTCTTTAAACCTAGTTAAAATCCCTAGATCCTCTTCTTATTCCAGTTTAGTAAGCTACTTAGCTCTTAGTGTACCTGCTCTAGGCCTATTAGTGACTTTTTATATAGGTACTCTGTCCCTTATACGTCCTAATATACTAGATTTCTTATCTAGTTTCTGTTCTTACTATAAGGTAATTCTCGCTCTAAATTTCTCTATAGTTTCTTTTCTTTCGCGTCTTATAAGTGGATTTTTAAAGTCGTTATACTTCTTAATCTTGGTATTAACTCTTTAATCTTTAGGCTGAATACTATATTCCCCTAGTAAGTCCTCTAGGTCTATATATTTATCTCCTAATCTAACCGCTGTTTATATTGCAGATTCTCTAATCTATAAAGAAGCTCCTTACCTCTTACCTATAGGTGTCCTTATTCGTACTCCGAATTCTTAGTCCCTTAAATTCTTTAATCCTAAGCTTACTTCTAACTTAAGCTTGGCTCCCGCCTTAGTTTAACTAAACGTCTATAGTGTTTTCATCTCGTCTTAAGAGTCTTAAATCTTATCTATCTTGTCTTAAGAATCTGATGCCGTTGGGAATTCTTGTCCTAAGCTTATTCGTATATCTCTAAACTAAGCTACTGCTCTGCTCTATTGGTTTTCGTCTATTATAGGTCCTTAAGCTGTCCTTATCCTATCTACGGAATCTTAGATCTCTCTTATTTCATCTTAAGAATCTTAAGCCTTTGGCCTTTTGCCTTTATTAAGGGGTAAGCTAGCACTAGCAGTTGTCTGCTTGCTTAATCTTTTTTTAGATATTGCTCCTTCCTTCTTATAAAGCAATAGATGCCGTATCCAACGGTGTTATAATGCCCGTTACTGAACCTTGCTCTATGGCGGTCTTAGTCTCTACTTCTGTTATAACTTTTCTGAGGTTTATATATTCCTAATAAACTGCCTTTATTTCCTCATCGTCTGCAAATGTTTCGCCTATATTGAACTCGTTGTCTTTAATGTCCGATCTACGCGATAGTTTATTAGTTTCTCTATACTCTATAAATTTTAGCTTCTATAGCCAATAGCTTACGCCGTACTTAGCGTCTTTATAAATTTGGTATGCGTTGTTATAATAAAACGCGAAACTTTTAATTAAACACTCTTTTGTTCCTTGCAGTACACTATTATCCCTTTATACGTATATGTCTTCTATTAATTAGGTTTCCTTTATTATATAGTAACTCTAACTATCTTTATAATCCCTTGCGAAATAACCCTATTTCCCGCAATTTATATAAGCTCCGTCTTTAAACCACTAACTTTACTATAGAGTCCGCCTAAACGTCTTCTGCTGCTAAGATCCCTAGTTTAGCCTTTGCTCCTTAGTCCTGTAATTACTAGATCCTTAACCTTTAGGTTTTTATAGTTTCTTACTCCATCTCTTATAGGCTTCTTTAGTACCGCTTAGGTTTATTAGCTCTACGCCATACCATAGTTTCTAACTTAGCTTTAGTTGTTGCGTACTCTATATCTTATATAACTATAGAACTCTATCCTAACCTCTCTTAGCCTGTTCCCTTTAGTAGATCCTATTATTAATTTTAATTACTTAATCTATTAGTTCCCTTAAGGTGTCCGCATCTTCTATTAAAATAATTGCGTCCTAGACTTTAGCCTTAAGTCCCTGTTTGTACTATACTATAAGCGCCCTATTATTCTACTTAACTTATATTGCTAGTGTCTAGAACTGCGTTATATACTTAATTGCTAAGGTTTATTGCGTAATATCTTAAAGCTTTTTTTCCGCCGTAGTTGTCGACTCCGGGTCTCCAAATATCTATATTAGTTGCTCTGTAAACCCCTCCTAACTTAAGAACATATATCGCACGTTCTAATTAGTAGTCGTTATTCTATTGGCCTATATCTCCGTAAGGTAAGGTTTAAATTATTTAAGTGCCCTTCCTAACAGAAATAGCCCTGCATATACTATTTGATCTATAGGTGTTACCAGCTTTACTCCTTCTTGCGCAACCTTAAAATGCATTTACGTAAGAAACCCTTTAAGCTTTAATCTCTCTCCTAAGAATCTCTTAATTAATGGTAACTTAACCTTTGCTACCCCTATCCCGTTAATCCTTTATTTAAGTGTCGCATTATTTTCTATTAACTGGTTAACTATCTCTTATAGTTGTCCGACCGTTATAGGTTGCTATAAGTTAGTATCTGCTATACTAGTATCACCTCCTAACCTTAAAGTAGTTACCGCCGTTAATGGCATTGTAGTAGCTGCTTTTGGTAGCATATTATTCAACTTTCTATATTTAATACCGTAACTAGGTAGTGATTATATAACGGAACCTTATAGCAAGAACTACAATGGGCTCGTTATTAGGCTAGGTGTGTAGGTGATATAAATTAAAGTTAACAACGTAATAATAACTGGTGGAGTGGTTACCTAACAGATTAACTCCAATTATATTCTAAGAATTACTATAAGGAAAGAACTATCTAGAGTAGGGACTGTGGTCCTTTAAATACACAACTATATTCCTAGGAAACCCTCCTTATACGTAAGGTACGTATGCTCTATCTACTCTGTCGCGGATTATATAGATTACATAGATTATATAGATCACATCACGTGACTCAGTTACTATTTCTTATCACATAGTTCTACTAGATCCATTCTGGACCGTGCCTATATTAACCAACTAGCTTCTCCTAACTCTTCTTTAAGTAGTCGTAACATTGTACTTAAAGCGTCTATAACAGTTTGTCTCCCTTTTTAATTCTTTTATTTAGCGTATAGGTTTTATAACCGTATATATATATAGGTAAGTGATAGTGGCTTGCCGTAGGCAACCTCGTAGGGAGTTCTCCACCCTAGCTGTTTATTTGGTGTTTGATTAAGCGCGTATTTAGTAGTAAGGAAAGCTTCTAGTCCTAGAGATGGGGGTAAAGAAGCTTTTAGCTATATAGCCCTTAATCGTTCCATAAGGGTTTATCCAGATCGTTTAGCTCCGCTATTTTGTTCTTCTGTATACGGGGCTCAGCATTTAAAAGTAATGCCTTTGTCTGCACACTATATATATAAGGTGTCTCCTATTTATTTAAAAGCACGTTTATTATCACTCTAGAAGAAGACAACGTCCTAGTAGAATTGCATTTTAATTAAACGGTGGGTCTTACGGATGGTAGGTAGGACGGTAACTTTATCCTTATTCCTTAAGGTAAATATAAAATTTAATTTAGAATACGTGTAATAGAAGTATATAACGTATCTATCGCCGTTGTATCCTGGTTCTCTAAGGTTAATAATATTAAATGCGAGCCGTTTAAATAGTCGAGTGGCTGGATATTCGTGTTCTCGTCTTCAAGAGATCTGCTAAGTATGCTTTGCTAATAAGCAAGTTTCACATTCGATTTTAAGCGGTGCTCGTTCAGTAGTTAATTCGGTCAGCTCTGCGCCATTAACGTGCTTAGGAAGCTGCTTAATAGCATTAGGTCCTGCATGGCCGAGTATTTTATGCCATTTTGTAGCTATAGCTCCGACTAGTTTACGGGCCATTCTGCTTAGTTAATGTCTTCTTAATAAGAAGGTTAATTAAGTTGTCAAATCTAGGGTATTTGTAGGCTCTCGGTGCATTAGTGCCTAGTAGCCCCCTAGTCGTTTCGCATAGTATACTATTTCGCCAGTAGCTAGATAGTATAGTAAGTTTCATCCTAAGTTAAAATGAATACCGTTATCTGTAGCCCTTAATAGTGCTACGATATTTATAAATATAGTAGGTACTAGTGCTATATGGGATAGCTTCATTTTTAAGCTCCTAGTAGGTATATTAATAGTAATAGTTACTGTTCCGTAGGCTTGTATCTTCTCAAAATTTCCGCCAGCAATTAGGTAGTCGTCTTCTGCAGCTAGGTACGAGAAGGTGAAGTCTTCTTTGTTATTATAGATGTGGGTATTTGCACTAGGGTCGAGTATCTAGGTATTCTAGAGCTTGAATAGAAATTGACTAGTACTAAACGCGGCAGTATAGCTAGTAGGTGTCTTAGAAGGTAGGGCTTTAGAATTAAAATTAATTATAGATTTTGTGTTCTTCTTTACTTCCTATTCTCTTTTTTAGATTTAGTTAACTGCGCGTTTAATTTAAGGCGTAGATAAGATTGCTTCTTCTACTTTCTTTTGGATGTCTGGGTTTGGTTTCCATCCTTAAGGGCGCTTCTGCTCGACGATATAGTAGTAGCTACTAAATTAATGTTTAAAGCCGCATATGCATTCCTTATTCCATTTTAAATCTAAATTAAAATTGCTATTGGAATCTAAATTGGAATTGTTTTAAAGCGTTGCAAAGGTAGAGTTATTAGCAGTGGCCGCAGAGGATGCTGCTTGCTGCATGCGGTAGTGCTCCTTAAATTCCTCAATTAGATCAATAATAGATAGGGCGGCTTTATCCTTCTGTTTTTTCCTAATAAGGTCTACTTCTAGTGCTCCTATAAAACTAGAAGAGATGGATTTAGTAGCTTAAACAAAGTTATAGTATGGCCTAAATCCTTATACATCTGGTAGCTTTAATTACTCCGCAAGCTTATAGATATTCCGCCAGTTATTTAACCATTTATTGATACTCTGCTTTTTATTATAGGCTTTTAAAGCCGTATACTGATTAAGGACGTCTTATTTTTGACCTAAGGTAATAGGCTAGTGCAGTCTTAAGTACTTAAAGCCGTTTATATACCGTATTAAGGTTATTAATAAGTGGAAGGTAGGCTACTAATATAGTGCGAATGATATAGTTACTAATATCGTTTATAGCCCGTTTTTGCTTCTTATATATACAAAGATCGTTTTTATATTCAGCATAGAGCTAGTTATAGGCGGTAAGCTGACTTAGGTCTAGCTTTGCTATTAATATAGCCGTAGGTAGTATATCCTTCGGTATGGGCCGACTTGGTTATTCTAGCTTTAGACGCTCGCCTTTTTTAGATGGGTTAATGTACTCCTATACCTCATTAGTTTTAGTAGTGTCTTGGATGATAAAGAACCACTATGTCCAATTAGAAGGCTGGTTAAGGATAAGGATAACTTTTAATTCGCTCGTGGTCGTCATTTTAGGATTTTAATAGGTCAGGCAAGGTCCAATTGGCGTCTTGGCGAAAACCTTATTTTAACGTTTTTTAATTCGTCGATTCGTTCGTTGGTTGGGTACGTATATCAACTGGGGTTAATCGTCCGTTCGTTTAATAGGTAAAGAAGCTTGAGACACTATAAAGGTAGTAGAAGTAGTGACTTCTTAAATAAGGTAGTAGATTAATTGGTTAGTAGGTGGTGCGATCCAGGCTTATAACTGTAAGCTTTGCAGTACGAAGAATTAAATAAACGACTTAATTGTAAATGTAGCTCTAAAGCGTCTATATATACACGAAGTGGGTAATAAAAAGATAATGACAATGATGCACAATTGCCGAGGTAGACAGCGCTTACAGTCGGCAATAGGTAATGGAAATAGGTAGTGAGACATAGGTACAGGCAAAACTCCTTAGTACGATACCGGGTATATAACGATACCACTGGTATTACGATCTACACGCCCTGATCAAGCCTTTTTTGGTGTAATTAACGATAATCTAACTTTTGACGATATCGTTAGGTCCCTCCACCAAAATCGGTATAACCAGTTTTAATTCGTCTGATTTGGCCTTACCTTACCGCAAGTTTAGCCATTAACTTTCATTAAAATCTGTTAAATTAAACCTTAGATCTTACTCTCTATACTTGATTCTACCTTATTAATTATGGGTAGGTCTAAGAGGCCACGTCATTATGGATTCTCTGACTTTGAACGCCAGAAAATACGCGCCCACCACTAAAAATTACCCAGTCTACTATAATTGGAGGTTGCTCGCTGGGCGAGCGACTTCCTCCGTTAAAAAATTAATTAATCCTTAATATCAGAAATACTGAGCAATAAATTTAAGCAGCTTAATCTAGCTAAATTGCCTTATGGGTAAGGCCTACGAGAGCACGTAGTAGAGCTCTACGCTGGACCCGATCGCGATGCGGAAACAGATAAGGAGGACGCCTAACCACCTTAAATTAAGCTTAATGAGGCGCTAGAGGCCTTACGAACCCTTCGATTATATGAGGAACAACAGGAAGCTGGTGATAGAGAGGTTATTGTAACTCTGTTAAGGCACGATCGTCGAATTCAAGACCGACGGCTTCAGCAAGTGGCGACCACCTCTTTTTTTAGTAGTCGCCCAATTACGGCTTCGCGCATGTAGATACACAATACATACTATAATTTTGATTTTTGGTGTATCCTATATACAAAACCTGAATATAACGATACCATTGGTATTACGATACGCTCGGCTGCAGAAGCCATATCGTACTAAGGAGTTTTGCCTGTAGTAAGATATACAATGTCAAGAAACGGGTGGTAAGTCATAAGGTAATGCGAGCCTCGGTAGTCGGTTACAATAAGAATTAGTAATAGAAATTATAACACTATTAAATACGGTATCCATTACTTTATAAGATAGAAGGAGAAATATTTAATAAAAAGGATTAAGTAAGTAGATAACTACTAGTACTAGCTTACTACTTAATAAAGGTAAAAGGCTATAAGATTAAGGCTCTTAAGATAAGATAAAATAAGCTTAAGGACCTATAATAGACAACAACTAATAAAGTAGAGCAGTAGCTTAGTTTAAAGATATATAAATAAGTATAGGATAGAGTTTCCTAAAGGTATAAGATTCTTAAAGTAAAACAAGTAAAATTTAAGACTCTTAAGACAAGATAAGAATACTATAAAAGCCTAGTTAAACTAAGGCTAGAGTATAGCTTAAGAAAGAAGCAAGCTTAGAACTAAGAATTCTATAGGACTAAGATTTTAGTAATAGAATAAGGACTATTAAGGAAATTATAAGTAAGGCTTAGCAATAGGGTTAAAAAGTTAGTACTGTAATTAAGAAGTAAAAGAACTTTAAGGATTTACTTATAAGGTAAGTAAATAAGGAAACTATAAAGGAATTTAGATAGAGAATCTTTGTATAGTAAGAATAGAAACTAGATAAGAGATTTAGTATACTAGGCTGTATAAGAGACAGAGTACCTATATGGAGAATTACTAATAGGCCAAAGATAGGAACGCTAAGAGTAAAATAGCTAGATAAACTGGAATAGGAAGAAGACTTAAGAATTTTAACTAAATTTAAGGAACGATATATAAAGGGCTATTATAATATAGTAATAAAAAGATACTTCCTTATAGACAGACCGTATATCCTACTAATAACTATAATAGTCTAATGTATCCTTTTTATAAGTTTTCCTAGATAAACTCTTTAAGTGCTCTTAACTCTTCTTAAGTAAGCTTATAGGTTAAAAAGAATCTTAGACTTATTTCTAGTTTTAACTCTATTTTATAGTTCTATACTATATAATTTACTAGCTTTTTACTTTTTAGGCTCTATAGTTTCTTGCCGTATTTATAGTATTTCTTTAGTATATAACTTAAGCCTTGCTTAGTCTCTTTATATATTACTCTAACTTAGTACTATACTAACTTAGTTTGCTATTATATTTTATATTATTAAGTATTTCTAATATTAACCTAACCTATAATCTAATTAATCTTTAGATTATATTCCTATAACTAAGGTATACTTAATACTGCCTTACCCCGTCCTAATAATAGGATATTAAAAGATATTTTAATTTATTTCCCTTTAATAGTTATCTAAATAGGTCCTGTTTTAAGGTTAATAATGCCTCCTCTATAGGCTATTATATCTCCTAAAATTATAACTAATAGGTAAAATTGTTCCTTCTATCTATATAGTAATCCTATTCTTTAAACTACTATTAGTAAGATATAGTTCCTTATTACTTTATTATCTATTAGTGCTTTAAACTATTAATCTTACTAATTAATTTATAAATTTAGGTATTATCCTTAAATTCCTTTAAGGGTTTAAGGCTTTACTACTAGCTTTCTTTAGTTTTATAGGCCTCTACTTTTCTTAACTATTAGCTGCTTAATTTTTATATACTTAGCTTACTTTTTAGCTAATGCCTAGTTTGCTTTTTATTCTCTATATACTATAGATATATATTCTCTAGGTATTCCTACTACTATTATTTATCTAAGTATTCTTCTATAAGAAATCTTTTTAGTTAAAGTATTAAGTCTCCTAACTCCTAAACTTTTACTAAATGCTATTTATATATATACTTAGTATTTTTATATTATTACCTATCTAGCGCCTAATATATCCTTATAGGGTACTTCTAATTCTTTTTTTTTAGATTCTTATATATATTGTATATATTGTCTATATACGCAATTTATAATAATATATAATATACTAAGTACTTTAGGTTAACTCTTAACTTATCTTTATTTTTAAGTTTAAACTTTTACTATGTTAATCTAAACGTTATAACTTTATTCGCGGGTACTAAGACACGCCTCTTACTTCTTTAGCCCTTTAATTATTCCTCTAAATCCTTTAACGTTATAATTAAGGCTCCCTTAATATAACTTATAGCCTTTTCTATAATAGGGTAGTCCTAGATAACTTTTTTATCTAACTATATATAGAAATCTTCCCACTTATTATTATGCCTTTGTCTATACTACTTTTAGTATAACTACTAGAGTATATACGGCTTATTCGTAAGGAAGTATCTTCTTATTACTATATTATAATAGCCCTTTATATATTATTCTTTAAATCTAGTAAGGATTTCTAGATCCTCTTTATCTTCTAGTTTAATAAGCTACTTAGCTCTTAGCGTGCCTGCCCTAGGCCTATTAGTAATTCTTTATACTAGCGCTCTGTCCCTTATATAACCTAATATGCTAGTCCTTTACTTTAGCTTTTATTCTTACTATACAAGGATTCTCTACCTAAACTCCTCTATATTTTCTTTTAGTTTTTGCCTTATAAGTAGATCCTTAAAGTCTTCTTACTTCTTAATCTTGGTTTATTCAATAGTTCTTATTTACGTCTAGAAATCTTAGTCCTATAGGATTCTTAATCTTAAGCTTGCTTCTTTTTTAAGCTTAGCTCTAGCCTTAGTTTAATTAGGCTTTTATAGTGTTCTTATCTTATTTTAAGAACCTTATACCTATAGGAAACTTTATCCTAAGCTTATTTATATATTACTAAACTAAGCCGTTACCCTACTCTATTAGTTGTTATCTGTTATAGGTCCTTAAGTATATCTTATCCTATTTTAGGAATCTTAAGCGTCTCTTATCTCTTCTTAAGAGTCTTAAGCCTTTAGCCTTTTACCTTTATTAAGTGCCAAAGTAGTTTACTATTCTACTTTTTTTATATCTTATAAAGCAATAGATATTATATTTAGTGGGGTCTTAATCCCTACTAATATTCCCTATTCTATAGTGGAATTATTCTTTACCTCTTTTATAATATCTTTAAGGTCTATATACTCCTAATAAGCTACCTTTATTACTTTATTATTACTAAATATTTTGCCTATATTAAATTTATTATCCTTAATATCTAATCTATAAACTAATTTATTAGTTTCTCTAAACTTTAATAATTTTAGCTTTTATAGCCAATAGCTTATATTATATTTAGCGTCCTTATAAATTTAGTATGCATTATTATAATAAAATATAAAACTTTTAATTAAACACTCTTTTGTTCCTTATAGTATACTATTATCCCTCTATATATATATATCTTCTACTAGTCTTATTCCTTTTACTATATAGTAACTTTACCTACTTTTATAGTCTTTAATATAATAACCCTGTTTTCCACAATTTATATAAGCTTCTTCTTTAAACTATTTTTCTTGCTATAGAGTCCGCTTAAACATCTTTTACTACTAAAATCCCTAGTTTAGTCTCTACTTTTTAGACCTTTAATTACTTAATCCTTATCCTCTAGGTTTCTATAGTTATTTATTCTATCTTTTAAATTCTTTAGTACTACTTAGGTCTATTAGCTTTGCGCCATACTATAGTTTTTAATTTTAACTTTATTAATACGTGCTTTACGCCTTATATAACTATAGAACTTTATCCTAACCCTTTTTAGTCTACTCTCTTTAATAGATCCTATTGTTAATCTTAATTACTTAATTAATTAAATCCCTAAGAGTATCCGTATCTTCTATTAGGATAATTACATCCTAGACTTTTACTTTAAGTCTCTATTTATACTATACTATAAGCGCCTTATTGTTCTATTTAACCTATATTGCTAATATTTAAAACTATATTATATACTTAATTACTAAAGTCCTTTATACTAGGTTTTAAAGCTTTTATTCCACTATAGTGGTTACCTTTAAGTTTCCGAATATTTACGTTAAGTGTTTTATAAACCCGCTCTAACTTAAAAATATATATTATACCTCCTAATTAGTAGTTGTTATACTATACTTCTATACCTCTATAAGGTAAGGCTTAAACTACTTAAGTGCCCTTCCCGTTAAGAATAATCCTATCTAAGTAACTTAATCTATAGGCGTCCCTAGTTTAACTCCTTCCTACGTAACCTTAAAGTATATTTACATAAGGAATCCTTTAAGTTTTAACTTCTCCCCTAAGAATCGCTTAATTAAGGGTAACTTAACCTTAGCTACTCCTATTCTATTAATCCTTTCTTTAAGTATCCTATTATTGTCTATTAATTAATTAATTAATTCCTATAGCTATCTAACGGTAATTAGCTAAGAGTTAGTGTCTGCTATATTAGTGTCGTTACCTAATCCCAATATAGTTACTGCCGTTAACGCTGTTATAGCTACTGCTTTTAGTAGTATATTATTTAACTTTATTAATACTATAACCTTAGTAGTAAATATATAACAAAGCCTTATAGTAGGAACTACGGTAAATTTATTAATAGGCTGGGTATATAGGTAAATAAGAAGTTAATAACGTAATAATAACTAGTGGAGTGATTGCCTAATAGATTAACTCTAATTATATTCTAAGATTTACTATAAGGAAAGAACTATCTAGGTAGGGACTGCGGTTCCTTAAATATATAACTATACTCCTAAGAAATCCTCCTTATATATAATGTATGTATAATATATAAGGTACGTAAATTCCTCTTATTCCTCTTATTTAATACGTAGTATATTATATAACCTTAGTTACTATTCCTTATTATATAGTTCTACCAGTTCTATTCTAGATCGTACCTATATTAACTAACTAGCTTTCTCTAACTCCTCTTTTAGTAGTTATAATATTATACTTAAGGCGTCCGTAATAACGGGTATCTTAGGTACCCTACTTTTTTAACGCTTAAAGCAATATACGCTCTTTTAATTAGTAATCTTTTTTATTTAAGAATAAAATGCTTAATTTTATCGCTGTTATTTAATATCCTTTAATATCTATTTCCTTTTATTTGCTACTAGCAATATATAATTATACCTAGGTTTATTATAAGTGTTCTTATCTCTGCTATACTATAAAAGCTTAATATATAAAATACCAAGAGATATAAAAAAGATATTTAGTAAACGTTATTGTAATATAAGAGTAAATACTTAAGCCATTAATGCATAACTAATTTTCTGTTATAGTAAAACAGACTTAATAAAAATTGCGGTACGCCTTTATAGGTCTATATAGAGGCCTAAGAAGCTTATATAAGAATTTCTTTTAGGTAACTATAAATATATTTTAAACTAAAATGCTTACTTAAATATGCATAAGAAGGCAAAGGAGGAAATAATTTAACAAATATAAAGGGGGCTATGTATTGCTAGCAAAGGGCGTATATAATTCTTTTCTTTATAAATGTTACGGCACTAACCTAACGCATACTGTTTTATACTGTCTTGTACTATTTCCTACTATTAGCTAACCTACCACTAGTGCCTCGGCGGCCGGCACTACTACTTATATATAATACCCCTTTCCACCTTCTTCTCCTCTTTATACTATAACGTAGTTATTTAGTTTACTTTATTATAGCACTATAACAGTTTGTGGTATCTTTAATTTACGCCCTATTACAATTACTAATTCCCTATACCCTAGCCAATTAACCTCCGCCCTAAAGTAATCGCGATCTATACGCGCCTCTACTAAAACTAATATATCCCTAGTATAGTCCTAGAACAATCCTTAGTTTTTACCTAGCGCCTAGATAGGCGATACTAATGATACTAAAATAGCCAAAGCCTAGAACCCCCGCGACGTTTTTATAAACCTCTTTATATAAATATACCCTAATATTACGTAAATAATCTACCGCTCCCTACTATACCCTAAGACCTTTAAGCCTAGCAAAGCTTACCTTACCCTTATTAACTATACTAACGAGTTCCTTAACAATATTAAAGTAGGACTATAGTATATATATAATATAAACACCACTAACAAGAAAGCTAATAAAAACCTTAGTGCCCTTATTACTTTCTAGATAGGAACTATTAACTCCTAAGTAGAGACTATCGCCGTTCTAAAACAATTAACCCTTATAATAACGGTAGCAATCTAGCAGAAAAAACGGAGGTCTAAAGACCCGCTAATATTTAGCGGAAAAGGCACCCCACTAGAATAATAAGCTAATTTTAAGACCTAGCATATTAAGATTAAGGTTGTCTTTAACTATAACTAGGACTACTTTAATATAGTTTAGTCCTAAATCCTTTATATCTTAGATATGCTAGAGAATAAGGCCTATAAGTTTATTAAGTAGGGCCTAGAGCTTATATATAAAAACCTAAACAATATATCTATATAGAAATAGCCCGTTAAGGAAGATATGCTTAAAGACCTTATTACTTACTATAAGGTCCTTAATATAACCCAGGTTATAAAAAATAAGCTTAACTATTTCCCCTAGGGCAAGTATAATTGCTAGTCTTAAAAGAGAGAACTTAATAAGCTAATAGTCCGCGCTAAGAAAATAGATAAATAAAAGGTGGACTTACTCTAAAAGTTTATCTCTCTAAAGATGGAAAATCTAGTACTTAGACTTACCTATAAAATTAATAATAGTAACTATATAGGTTAGAGTAAGTAAATAAATATATTCGCTAAGAACCTCGCAAACTATATATACTAAGCCAACCTTAAGAAGAACGCTAACCACTGCCTACCTACTTAAGCCCCTGCCCCTATATTAACCTTAACCCTAGTAGCAACTAAAAAACCTATAAACCTTAATAAAATCTTAGACACGGAGTGTAAGTGCTATATTAATAATAGACTATACCTTACCTATAGCCTACCCGGCCATTTAAAAAACGCCTATAACTCTACTAAGATAGCAAACCTAGTCCTAATACACCCTATTAAATAACGCGAACTAATAACCGCGGACGCGGTAACTATAGAGTTTATTATAAACGCGGTAACTGCGGAGCCTATTATAGCTACAGCGGATAACCCCCCCCCTTTAACCCTATCATCAGGATTTTTTTTTTTGGGCGCGTTATTGCAGCCGAAAATTGGGGTCTGCTTAACTCGCTTAAGTCGCAATTTTAGCAATTTACGGCGATTTGCAGCGATTTACAGGCTACTTTATGTAAATTGCTAAAATTGCGACTTAAGCGACTTATTGTCGTTTTCTTATCTACTGCAACTCGCTTCTAGATAAGCCCCCCCCATATTGAAATATCGCCTTTGTATACAAATTCTTATACAAATCAAATATAATCGCATGCGCATACTTTCTTAACTCTATTTTCTTACTATGGGCCTAAGGCTTCCTCCCTACCGCGTTTGGCAGATCTGCGTCGCCTTATACTACAGATGGGCAGTTAAATGGATTATTGCAGCCACTTAAATATATAAGACGTGTCACGGAGTGAGTATAAGCGACGATAATATATACTAGCGTCTATATATTGCTTGGCAGCATCTACCTCAGCAACGCACAATGCTGAGACCTCCTGCAATATT
>Ga0307515_10011185_pt1 | contig 17065 bp, 15 predicted proteins | sample 17_EM_MG_FD_194513 | JGI IMG/M metagenome (GOLD analysis project Ga0307515, IMG submission 194513) | Populus trichocarpa ectomycorrhiza microbial communities from riparian zone in the Pacific Northwest, United States - 17_EM | ecosystem: Host-associated > Plants > Roots > Unclassified | place...
AATATCTACTAAACCAATACTAGCTCCAATATAAACTTTGTTGCCGATGTTAGCTGCTCCAGAAAAATTAAATTCAGATACAGAACCTGATCTTACTTCGTTCTTACGTTGTAAATTTGGATTAGCTGTCTCTGCAAAAGTTTCTGGGAAATAATTGCCAGCAAGGTTATCATAACTAATTAAATAATTATCATAAGCCATTCTTTCTAAGCTACCTTCTGCTAAATTGTTTGGAGTAGATGAGCCGCCAAGCTCAGCAAAATAATCTGCGATGGAGTTTTTATTGTTAGATCCTCCATAATTAATTTCTGTACTGTAATCGTTGTTTCTAGAATAACCTAAGCCAAAAACGCCACTAATTAATCCTTTTTTTGTGTCTTGACCTTTTTGTCTATAAGTTGGGACATAAAATACAGCACCAATTTGGTTAATGTTTAATTGTCCTTTTGTGGTATTGGTATTTGCACCAAGATAATTTGCATTAACACCACTGCTATTAAATTCTGGTGTTAAACTAAATTCAGATTTAGTAAATAAACCCAATCCGGCAGGGTTCCCGCCTAAAGAACTCATATCTCCACCAACTCCAATTTGAGCATTACCCATTGCTTTAAAACGAGCCGTACTACCATAATTTGTTTGAGAAAAGCGAAGTGCATCGCTCGAATATTGAGCGTAAGTATTGCTTGTGATAGCTACTATAGCTACCACAAACATTAATATAATTTTTTTCATTTGTGTTGAATGTTAATTTAGATTATCTACCACCTCTGCCTGGTCTACCACCACCGCCGCCACCGCTGCTTCCAGAAGAACTGCTTCCAGAACTTTCTGCTCTTGATGGTGGAGAACTTGATTGACTAGGGGGAGGATTGTAGGTTGGTGCTGGTCTAGATTGTTGCACTTCAGTATTTCTTGTTGGTCTAGAATCTGAACTTGTAGTATTTCTACTTGGTGTATATGAACTTCCATTAGTTCCAGTAGGACGAGTTGCTGTTCCACTTGGTCCAGCAGGATTATACATTTCTGCTCTGCTTTTGGTTACAGTATTGCCAGAACCTGCACCATTATTTGCCCTTGATGGAGCACCAATGCCTGAGCCAGGGCTATAACTTGTGCCATTGCCTCTACCTACGCCATTCTCTCCGCCTCTGTTTGGTCTAGCCCCATAATTCGGACTATAGGTATTTCTTCCGGCATAATATCCACCACCATAATATCCGCCTCCAAAGCCGCCATAATATCCAGTTCCATAGTAATTATAGTTTGAATATATTCCCCAATAAGGATTGAAATTATATCCACCATAAAATCCCCAGTTATTAAAAGGATTGTTAAAATAGCTTCCGTAATAAAGACCTAATCCTCCGTAACCAAATCCGTAACCAAAAGCATACGGGTTATAATAAGAGCTATAGCCATAATAATTATAGTAGGGGTCGTAATAACCTCTGTACTGATTGCCATAATAGAACCTGTCTATACGAGAATAATAATCCATATCGTAATTCGGATTAGTTCTTCCATAGTAGTCGGCATTTGATTGATTATCCGTTTGTGTAGCTTGAACTGGCTCAGCAGCCTTGTATTCCTTAGCTTGAGCAGTTGTGTTGTACACGTCGTCCTGAACGGCAGCATTTTGCGCCATTTTTGGAGTGGAGCAAGAGGCAACTAACAAGGCAGTTACCGCAAGCAAACTGGTGAATAAATGGTTAGGTTTCATATTGTATGTGTTTTGTTTGTGTGCTCAACAAAAATTGTAGCTATAAATTTATAGATTTGTAAACTACTTTACAAGATATTTAACACAAAAAACGTTCCAATTAGTTATGAGCAAAGGTATTACAAGTAAAAATGACGATTATTCTCAATGGTATAACGATATTGTTATAAAAGCCGACCTTGCCGAGCATTCTTCGGTTAAGGGTTGTATGGTAATTAAGCCGTATGGTTATTCAATTTGGGAGAAAATCCAAGCAGTTTTAGACCAGAAATTTAAAGACACAGGTCACAGCAATGCATACTTTCCTTTGTTCATCCCTAAGTCATATTTTTCTAAGGAAGCGGCACACGTAGAGGGTTTTGCGACAGAGTGTGCTGTTGTGACACATTACCGTCTTAAAAATGATGGAAATGGAAACATTGTAGTTGATGAAACTGCGAAGTTAGAGGAAGAGTTAATTGTTCGTCCAACTTCAGAAACCATTATATGGAATACTTATAGAGGCTGGATAGAATCTTATCGAGATTTACCTTTATTGATTAACCAATGGGCTAATGTGGTTCGTTGGGAAATGAGAACTCGTTTGTTTTTGCGTACCACTGAGTTTTTATGGCAAGAAGGGCATACTGCCCATGCAACTTCTCAAGAAGCTGTTGAGGAGACAGAAAGAATGTTAGATGTGTATGCAGATTTTGCAGAAAACTGGATGGCTGTTCCTGTTGTTAAAGGTAAAAAGACACCAACAGAACGCTTTGCTGGTGCTTTAGAAACTTATTGTATTGAGGCATTGATGCAAGATGGAAAAGCTTTACAAGCCGGAACATCACACTTTTTAGGCCAGAATTTTGCAAAAGCATTTGATGTGAAATTCACAAGTAAAGAAGGTAAACAAGAGCACGTTTGGGCTACTTCTTGGGGAGTTTCAACTCGCCTAATGGGTGCCTTAATTATGGCACATAGTGATGATGCAGGTTTGGTATTGCCCCCAAAATTGGCGCCGATTCAAGTTGTAATTGTTCCAATTTATAAAGGAGAAGAAGATTTAGCTAAAATTTCAACCTTTGTTGATGAATTAATGTTGAAACTGAAAGGAATGGGAATCTCAGTTAAATATGACAGTAGAGATAGTCAGCGTCCTGGATTTAAATTTGCAGAATATGAGCTAAAAGGGGTGCCTGTTCGCTTAGCTATTGGTGGTAGGGATATGGAAAATGGTACAGTTGAGCTAGCCCGTAGAGATACAAGAGAAAAATCTACAGTTCCTCAAGAAGGATTGGATATTTACATCGCAAACTTGTTAAACGAAATCCAAGAAAACATCTATACTAAAGCACATCAATTTAGAGAAGAGCACATTACTGAGGCTAATTCTTATGAGGAGTTTAAAGAATTGTTAGACGGTAAAACCGGTTTCATTTCTGCACACTGGGACGGCACAGCAGAAACCGAAAAACAAATTAAAGAAGAAACAAAGGCCACAATTAGATGTATTCCTTTAAACAATAAACAAGAAGATGGCGTTTGTATATTGTCAGGGAAACCATCAACGCAAAGAGTTTTATTTGCAAGGGCTTATTAGAATTGAGATAGGCGTATTACGTATAGAGATTTTGAGCTAGTCTAATTGATTTGTTCAGGAGTATTTCTCAATACGCAATACTCAATACGCTATACAAATGGAAGATAACTATAAAGAAATACTCAGTAAATTAGAAAGTAAAGCTTCTCTAAAACAAGCTATTTATAGGAGTACGGCTGAAGTATTTGGTTTAACAAAAACCATTCTTTCTAAAATTGCAGCGAAGTTACACCATGATTATACCAGTAAAGACCCTTCGGTTGAGGTAAATTTTAAAGAGAATAATCAGTTTGAAGCGCAATTAAAATTTTCTGGAGATATGCTGATGATTTCAATGCACAGTAATGTCTTTAATTTTGATGATGGTCATTCAATTTTTCAAACCAGTTATGTAAAAGCTGATGAGAGCTTAAGTTATTGTGGTGTAATTTATGTTCATAATTTTTTAGCAGATTCCATTAAATACAATCGATTATCGGATGAAGGTTCGTTAATCGCTAGAATATTGGTAAATAAAGAAAAACATTTTTTGGTTGAAGGTGAAGGTGCATTGGGCTTTTTATATGAAGACTTTGCAGCTAATATTATCACAGAAGAAAACTTAACTGATATTTTAGAAAAATCAATATTACTGTGTTTAAATACAGATTTAGTTCTTTCGCCATTTGCACAAATAAAAGATGTAACCTTACATCAAAAACAATCACTAGTAGCCGCTAGCGGATATCCAACGGGAAAACGTTTAGGCTATTTATTCAGTTCAGAAACACAGCAAAATAATCCCTAATATGAACCCGACATAAATAAAATATTCTAATTTTATTTATCAAAGGCTCCATCTAATAATTAAAAAAATGAAAAACGAGATGAAATTTGCAACAAAAGCTATACACGCTGGTCAAGAGCCAGATCCAACTACTGGTGCTGTCATGACACCAATTTACCAAACCTCAACTTACTGGCAGAAATCTCCTGGAGAACATAAAGGTTATGAATATTCTAGAGGTACAAATCCAACTCGTAAAGCTTTGGAAGATTGTTTAGCAGCCTTAGAGAATTGCAAATTCGGTTTGGCTTTTAGTAGCGGAATGGGAGCTACTGATTGTGTTTTAAGATTATTAAAACCTGGCGATGAGGTAATTACTGGAAACGACTTATATGGTGGTTCTTATCGTATTTTCACTAAGGTTTATCAGAAATATGGTATTAAATTTCATTTTTTGGATTTATCAAAACCCGAGAATATTATTCCATACTTAAATGAAAATACAAAATTAGTGTGGATAGAAACACCAACTAATCCGACGATGCGAATTATTGATATTGAAGGTGTAGCTAAAATCACAAAAGAAAATAATTTGCTGTTAGCGGTTGATAATACTTTTGCATCTCCATATTTACAAAATCCGGCCGATTTAGGTGCTGATATCGTCATGCACTCCGTTACAAAATATATTGGTGGTCACTCTGATGTAGTGATGGGCGCACTTCTAGTTAACGATGAGCAATTGTATAAAGATTTATTTTTCATCTACAATGCATGTGGTGCAACTCCAGGCCCACAAGATTCCTTTCTAGTTTTAAGGGGGATTAAAACCTTGCACTTGCGTATGAAAGCGCATTGCGAAAACGGAGAGAAAGTCGCTCATTATTTAAAAAAACATCCAAAAATCGATAAGATTTATTGGCCTGGTTTTGAAGACCATCCAAATCATGATATCGCTAAAAAACAGATGCGTGGTTTCGGCGGAATGGTTTCTATTACCTTAAAAGATGCTGATTTGCAAGAAACATTTAGAGTAGCTTCGCGTTTTAAAGTTTTCTCATTGGCAGAATCTTTAGGAGGAGTAGAATCTTTGGTTAATCATCCAACAACAATGACACATGGTTCTATTCCAAAAGAAGAACGCGAAAAAGTTGGTGTAACTGATAACCTATTGCGCTTAAGTGTTGGTGTAGAAGATATAGAAGATTTATTGGCAGATTTGGAGCAAGCTTTGAGTTAAGTTTAAGCGTTTAACTGTTGAAATTGGTTAATCGTTCAGTTAACCAATTAACCGATTTAACAATTAACCAAAAAATGGAATTTAACCAGCTTAAGGATTTTTTAGATTTTAAGGTAAGGCAATATAATCAGCCTAACTTTATTGCTAATGATCCAATTTGTATTCCACATCAATATACCAAAAAACAAGACATTGAAATTGCTGCATTTTTTGCAGCAATTTTAGCTTGGGGTCAGCGTAAAACGATTATCAATAAGTGTAATGAGCTCTTTTTAAGGATGGATCATCAGCCTTATGAATTTATGCTTAATCATGCTGATGATGATCTAAAAGGTTTGTTGGGTTTCAAACATCGTACTTTTAACGATACTGATTTGCTTTATTTTGTGTCGTTCTTTAAACATCACTACTTACAATCTGATACACTCGAAACAGCATTCTTGCCTCAAAGGCAAATTTTTAATCCAGATTACCTGCCTGAAAAATATAATAATGAAAACTATGTTGAAGTCACTTCATCGCCCTGCTCATTAAATGATTTTATAGCTGAAGATTTTACAGCCGAAAAAGCATTAAACCATTTTAGGACATATTTCTTTAGCTTGCCAGACTTCCCTAGAAGAACTTTTAAACACATTTCATCGCCTTTGCAGAAATCTACCTGCAAACGTTTAAATATGTTCTTGAGATGGATGGTGCGCAAAGATAATTGCGGAGTTGATTTTGGAGTTTGGAATACGATTCCTACGTCAGCATTAATTTGTCCTTGCGATGTACATGTTGATAGGGTAGGAAGAAGGTTGGGTTTAATCAGCCGTAAACAAACAGATTGGTTAACTGCAGTTGAGTTGACCAATAAGTTAAAAGAATTTGACCCTACAGATCCTGTTAAGTATGATTTTGCCCTTTTTGGTTTAGGCGTGGAGGAGAAGTTTTAGGTTTAAAATTCATCGGTTATCGGTTCTTTAATCCTTGTTCCTTTATTTTTAAAAATGATCAGAGTTCCCTCTTTTGACCTAGTCTTGAAGAAGGCAATAGCTCCTTAAGTATATTATTCCGTTAAATCCTTCGGAAGTACCACCGTATTCATACATATAAACATTAATGATTAGCCAATCATCAAGTAGGTATCAAGTAGGTTATGCTTATCATTCAAGTAGGCCTTGTACCTATATCATACCTACTTGATACCTACTTGAACCCTACTTGATACCTACTTGAAAGTTAAGTAAGATATAATGTTATTCTACTTATTATTTGTAAATTAGAATAACAAATAAAAAGAGATATGGCTTTTCAACGGAGTTCAGTAAAATTAGAAGGTAAGGTCGGCGACTTGAGCTTCTATAAAGTAGATGAAGAATATCATGTTAAACAACACATTGGCCACAGTAAGGAGCGCATAGCAGAAGATCCAAGTTTTGAGCGCACCCGTGAAAATTCCACTGAATTCGGTCTTGCTAGTAGCCTTGCTAAATTATTAAAGGTAAGTTTAAAACAAGCGCTTGAGCGTTCGTATGAGCTCTTTAATGATTCGAGTCTTACCAATAGACTTATAAAGCGAATGAGTCAGGCGCTAAAAGCCGATGCCATTAATGCAAGAGGTAAAAGGACGGTTTTGTCAGAAAATCTAAATTTGTTTACAGGTTTTAGCGTAAATAGCCAGGCTGCCTTAAAAGATGTTTTTTTTATTCCCATCGAACCAAAATGGCTAGTGGAAGAACAGCTAATTCGCTTATCATTTCCTTCTTTATATCCTAATGCAGTTATGGATTTTCCTAAGGAAGCAGAAAAGTTTCAATTTCACCTTTGTGCCATATCCATTAACAATGATGTTTTTCAAAGCAAAGGTATGCAATCGTCCTTGTTTGCAAAAGATGCCAAATTTGATGCACAATCTTTAGAGTTGTCAATAGCCGATATTGATGCTGATGGTGCACTGATGATTTTTTTAGGCGTTTCGTTCTATGGTGTCGTTGCTGGTTATCCAGTTCCTCTCATCGAATCATCTCAAAACGGATTAGATGTAATCAAGGTGTTTTTAAAGTCAAGTTAATTAAGGCTATATAAAAATAGATATGCTTATTAACTTAAAGGCAGAAATAGAACGATTCTCAACCAACGGTGAAAAAACTGGTTGGAGTTACATTTTTATTCCTCAAGATATAGCAGATCAAATTAAGCCTAATTGTCGTATTGGTTTTAGAGTTAGGGGTTTTATTGATCAAGTAGCTGTTAATGGGATGAGTGTAATGCCAGTTAAAGATGAAGGTTTTATTTTGCCACTAAATAAACCATTAAGGAAGGCTTTAAGGAAAGAAGAAGGTGCGGTAATTGATCTGAACCTGGAATTTGATATAGACTTTAAAATTGAGATGCCTGATGATTTAGAAATTTGTTTGGCAGATGAAGAATCATTGCTTGAACAATTTTTATCAATGCCAAAATCACATCAAAATTATTTTATCAATTGGTTAAATACAGCTAAAACAGAGCCCACTCGTACAAAAAGGCTAGTGATGATTGTTAATGCAATGTACCATAAACAAGATTTTGGCTTGATGATAAGGTCTAATAAGCTTAAAGACCAAAGCTAAAAGACCAAAGATTTAGAAACTTTAAATAGACTCTCGACTTATGGCTCAAGTCTATCGACTGTAATTTCTAAACCAACTATTAACCTTCATCTGGATTACGCCTAAAAAAGCTTCCCTAAAAATCCTGGTACTCATTTTAGATGTTCCTTCGGTTCTATCTGTAAAAATGATGGGAACTTCTACTACATTAAAACCATATTTAATGGCAGTAAACTTCATCTCAATCTGAAACGCATAACCAACAAATTTGATTTTATGCATTGGGATGGTTTCCAGTACTATTCTTCTATAACATTTAAATCCCGCAGTTGCGTCTTGAATATTGATTCCGGTAATGATGCGAACATACATAGAAGCAAAATACGACATTAAAACCCTGCCCATAGGCCAATTTACCACATTTACACCCTTTATATACCTTGAGCCAATTGAAACATCAGCTCCGCTAACACAAGCGCCTAAAAGTTTAATCAAATCTTTTGGGTTATGAGAAAAATCAGCATCCATTTCGAAAATGTATTCGTAATTTCTTGCTAAAGCCCATTTAAAACCATGTATATAAGCTGTACCTAATCCGAGTTTACCTTTACGTTCTTCAATATGTAATCGTGTTGGGAATTCTACTTGTAGGCCTTTAACAATACTTGCTGTGCCATCTGGAGAACCATCATCAATAATTAAAACCTCAAATGCATAGTCTAACGAAAACACCTTTCGAATAATTTTCTCTATGTTTTCTTTCTCGTTATAGGTTGGGATAATGACTAAGCTATCGGACACTGGTAGATTTAGGATTGTTGATTTACGATTTACAATTTTATTTGGCGAAATTAGCTATTAAAAACCAAAAGCCCGAAATTTCTTTACGGGCTTTTGGTTAAATGATGTTAAAAATATCTTTAGTGTACACCATGCATCCATTTGCGTAATAATGGAGTAAGTGCAAAAGCAATTAATCCCACCGCTATAGGAAGTATGGTGAATATTAAAAAGAAGGTAGAAATCGAATATTCTGTACTTATTTTGTCGATTAAACTTCCGCTAGCACCAGCTAACCAATTACCTATTGCTGTACAGGTAAACCAAACACCAAACATAAGCCCAACATATTTTACTGGAGATAATTGGCTCACATAAGAAAGTCCAACTGGAGAAACGCATAATTCGCCAACAGTGTGGAAGAAGTAGGCGAATATCAGCCAAAACATACTTACTTGAGCTACCGATGCACCAGCAGCAATATCTCTTCCGCCATAAGCTAATCCAGCAAAGCCTAATCCAACAAAAACTAAGCCCATACCAAATTTAGCTGGTCCACTTGGGTTAAATTTAGTTTCCCATAACTTAGAGAAAAAAGGAGCTAACGAAACAATAAAGAATGAGTTTAAGATACCAAACCATGATGCTGGTACTTCCGTATTAACCGCAGTAAATTCTTTTTGTACTTTCCAAATAGCCAAACCCCAGATAATGATAAAACTTAAGGCAGTAAAAATGATTGTTGCTGGATATTTTGCAAATAATTTTTTTGCTAAACCAAATAATACAACAGAAACCGCTAATAGTGGAAAAATTGTTAAAGCAGCATCGGCCCATTTAAAAATGGTACTAGAACTACCATCCAAAACTCTTAAAGTATAATCTTTTGCAAAAATGGTCATTGAGCCACCTGCTTGTTCAAAAACCATCCAAAAGAAAACTGTAAATAATGAAAGAATAAAGATTACCAATAAACGTTGATTCTCAACTTTCTTAGGTAAGACTTCTTCTGTGTTTTGAGTGTCTTTATTTTTGTTATTTACAAGACCTCCAATAACACCAAATATTTTTTGTCCAAAGTAAAATTGTAACATTCCGAAGAACATAAAAATACCAGCTAAACCAAAACCCCAGTGCCATCCAATCTTTTCGCCTACATAACCGCACATTAAAATGCCTAAGAATGCACCAGAGTTAATACCCATATAGAAAATCGTGTAAGCAGCATGTTTCTTATCACTTGTTAGGGGATACAGCTTTCCTACCATTGAAGAGATATTTGGTTTGAATAACCCATTACCTACCATCATTAATACTAAGCCTAAATAAAAGAAATTAGTGCTTATGCCTTCCATTGCCATAGAAGCGTGACCGCAAGTCATGACTAATGCGCCAATGATTACAGCTTTACGGTAGCCTGTTAATTTATCGGCAATAAAACCACCAACAATAGGTGTTAAGTAAACTAAGCCAGTATACCATCCATACAAACTTAAAGCTTCTGGTCTAGTCCATTCCCAGCCACCTTTACTTGCCTCACTTACTAAAAAAAGCACTAATAATGCTCTCATTCCGTAGTAACTAAATCTTTCCCACATTTCGGTAAAGAATAGTACAAATAATCCCACAGGGTGATTAAGTAATCTTTGCGTTTCTACACCACTTTTTTCTAGGTGTAAATCGAGTGCCTGTTCTTGGCTTAGGCTAATAGTTTCAGATGCCATATTTTTAGTTAAAGGTTTAGATTTCAGTTTTATTTGTGTATAATATTGTTATTTTAAATTGCAATATAGGCACATGTATGCACAGTAGCAAATTTTAAAATGTAACGTAATTATGCTTTTTAATTTGTTTTAGTAATGATAGTGGATGCTTTGACAGGCTTGCCGTAAAAATCATCGTTAGGAGAGGGGTCGTTTTTAAGTTCTAGGTTTTCAGATAAGGATAATTTGCCCCAAGTTAATTTATAGCCATCAAAGCTGCCATCGCCAACATAAAATTCAAATTTTCCTGCCATTTTTGGGTCGTATGGCGCTAAATGGTCAAACACAATCATATTTACTTTGCTTTCAACAGTTAATGTCATTGTGTTGGCTTTGTTATACTCAAATATTACCCTGTTTTTTAGAGGTTGATTTTTAGCTGTTTCAAAAATATTCTTTCCAAAAACTGGTTCTCCCTTTTCGAAAGACAATACCTCAATTACTTTTTTATTAGTCGTGGCATTGTTTCCTTTCCAGCCTAGAAAAATCCAATAAGGCTGTTTTCCATTTACGATAACGGGAACCATTTCATAATACCTCGCCCCAAACCAGTTTTTGTTTGAGGTTAAGGAGTAGGCATCAGTTAATTTATCTGAGCCGTCAGTAAGAGGAAAAAGTTTTAAGCTACCGTCTGATGTTCCCATTTGTATGGTGCCGTAATAACGATATGTACCTTCTTCTGTTGGAACAAACCAAGTGATGATGCGAAATGAATTGTCTGGAGATTTAAGAATTGAAATGCGTTTTAAAGAGTCGAACCCAAAATTAAAAGAACCATTTACCTTCAGTGCACTGATAAATTTCTTTACAAACTGTGAGTTTTTCTCAACACGTTCTAAATTGGTTTTGGCAGCAAAAGTTGCCTCGCTTAAAATTACAAGAGAATCTTGAATGCTGTTTAACTTTGGTTTGTTGCTTAAATTAAAAGTATGCTGCGCACTTAATTGAGTAAGTGAACAGCATAAAACGAAAAAGAATAAGTAAAACTTAAACGGTTTAAACATAGTTGATTAACGTAGATTTTCTATAACTATTGCACTTGCGCCACCACCACCATTACAAATTCCGGCGACACCAATTTTGCCATTGTTTTGTGCTAAAACAGAAAGTAAAGTAACAACAATTCTTGCTCCAGATGCACCAAGCGGGTGGCCAATGGCAACTGCACCACCATTTACATTCACTTTGGTTGCGTTTAGGCCTAATTCTTTATTGTTTGCTAATGAAACAACAGAAAATGCCTCATTAATTTCAAAGAAATCTACATCTGTAGTTTTTAAATTAACTTTGCTTAAAGCTAAAGGAATTGCTTTAGAAGGAGCGGTAGTGAACCATTCTGGAGCTTGTTGGGCATCAGCATAAGCTAAAATTTTAGCTAATGGTTTAATGCCCATTTCTTTTGCTTTTTCTGCGCTCATTAATACCAAGGCTGCAGCCCCATCATTTAAGGTTGATGCATTGGCGGCGGTAACTGTTCCATCTTTTTTGAAAACTGGTTTTAGTCCAGGTATTTTATCAAATTTTACAGCAGCTGGTTCTTCATCATTACTAAATAAAGTGATTTCTCCTTTTCTGTCTTTTATTTCTATTGGAGCTATTTCTTCGGTAAATTTGCCTTCAGCTTGTGCTGCTTGCGCTCTTTTGTAAGATTCAATGGCGAAATTATCTTGGTCTTCACGAGTAATGTTGCAAGTTTCTGCACATAACTCGGCTGCAGAACCCATGTGATAATCATTGTAAACATCCCACAAGCCATCTTTTACCAAACCATCGGTAATTTGCCCGTGACCTAAACGATAACCGTTTCTAGCTTTGTCTAAGTAGTAAGGAACGTTGCTCATACTTTCCATTCCGCCTGCAATTACAATTTCATTGTTGCCAAGGGCGATACTTTGAGCAGCCAACATAATTGCTTTAGTGCCTGAGGCGCAAACTTTATTGATGGTTGTTGCTGGTAAATCTGGTAAGCCTGCAAATTTAGCGGCTTGTGTTGCTGGTGCTTGTCCAAGATTTGCAGAAAGCACATTGCCCATGTAAACTTCCTGGATATGCTCAGGTTTTAAACCTGCTTTTTCTACAGCTGCTTTGATGGCAAAACCACCTAATTGAGTTGCCGAAAACCCAGCTAATGAACCGCCGAAACTACCTACAGGCGTTCTTACGGCAGCAACAATTACTACTTCTCTCATATGATATTTTTATAATATTTGGTGGCGCAATTTAGTCAATCGCGGAGAGATTATGGCAAAAATGTTCGATTTTGATAGTTTGTCTCAATTAGGATCGGTAGGATTAAAGGATTTTAAGATGATAAAAGGAAAGCTGTCATCATTTAATCTTATCATCCTATTACACCCTTTTATTATTTCTTAATTAGGATTGGTTGGATTTAAGGATTTTAAGATGATAAAAGGAAAGCTGTCATCATTTAATCTTATTATCCTATTCCAAACTTTTATTATTTCTTACCTAGGATTGGTAGGATATAAGGATTTTAAGATAGTGAAGGGAAAGTTATAGTCCTTTAAATCTTATCACCCTATTCCACCTTTTTACTCCTAATCTTCTTTTTTGGATTTTGATTTTTTCTTAGCCTTTATAGCTTCGCTTAATAAGTATTCAATTTGTCCGTTTGTGCTTCTGAACTCATTGGCTGCCCATTGCTCTATTTCTTTCAGTAAAGCTGGGTTTATTCTCAACACAAAGGCTTTTTTATCTTTCTCTGGCATCTGTTTCTATAGCTCCTATGTTGTATTTCGTTTTTAGGTTAATTAAAAAAAGACCTAGTTCTTCAGCTTTAGCTGTACTGAAAAGTAGTCTTTTTCGATTGCCTAATTCAAGTTGCAAGCCTATGCTCTTATCATTAAAAATATAGGCTTTGTCATTAAATTTAAACCATAATCTAGTTCTCCATCCCCAGCCACCATATTCTCCCAATGCATTATATTTTCTAATGTACATTTTGTCAATTTTTGTCCAAGAGATTGATTTTTCATTTGCAAATGGCCAATAATGGTAGTTAATTCCACACTGGTCTATTTTAACCGTGAGTTTGTTTTTGGTGACTAAATAGATAATGAAAAAAGGTATGAAAACCGCAAAAAATGGCAAGAAGTAGATGTTTTTCAAATCTTGCCAACCCATTCCGCCTTTGTCGTAAATAGTGATAACAGTAATTAGGATGGCTTCTACACCTAAAAGGATGTATAGCCACCATAATTTTAATTTCTGTATTTCTACAAACTCCATTAATTATATAATGTTCCTGTATTAACTACTGGTTGTACATTCCTATCGCCGCAAAGCACTACCAAAAGATTACTTACCATTGCAGCTTTACGTTCTTCATCTAGTTCTACAATTCCTTTTTCAGAAAGTCTTGCCAATGCCATTTCAACCATTCCAACCGCACCTTCAACAATTAATTTTCTGGCAGAAATTACTGCCGAAGCTTGTTGACGTTGTAGCATGGCGCTTGCTATTTCTTGCGCATAAGCAAGGTGAGAAATTCGAGCTTCAACAACCTCTATTCCAGCTCTAGATAAACGTTCATTCAGTTCTTGCTCTAATAAAATGCTTACTTTTTCAGCGCCATCTTTTAAGGTGATTTCAGCGCTTTCGTCCTCCATATTGTCATAAGCAAAGCTGTTTGCTAAATGCCTAACCGCTGCTTCACTCTGTATATTAACATATTGAAGGTAATTTTCAACTGAGAAAGTTGCTTTAGCAGTTTCGTTAACTTGCCAAACAATTACAGCCGCAATTTCAATAGGATTACCCATTTTGTCGTTCACTTTTAATTGCTGTCCATTTAAGTTACGAGCTCTTAATGATAATTTCTTTTTACTTGTTAATGGGTTTACCCAGAAAAATCCATCAGATTTAACTGTTCCAATGTACTTTCCAAAAAGTGTGAGCACTTTAGATTCATTTGGATTCACAATAATCAATCCTGGTAACACCAAAATGAAATTTACGGTCAGTATTGCTGCGCCAGTAAAAAAATACTCGTTTGAGAGGGCTACAATGCCACCAATCAATAATACTAAAAACAAAGCCAAGGTTAAATAACCTGAAGGTGGTTTGATGATTTTTTCTGTATACATAATGATATTAATTTGATATCACAAATGGAAACATTAATTTTCATATTTGCAAATAAAACAGGGTAAATATTTATGTTATGGGCTATTAAGAAATTAATCTTAATTTTGGATTAATCAATTCGAAGTATTTTGGCCAAAATCAGAAATAATCCTAAGGTTCTTTACCGCAAATATTCATCAAACATTAAATATGTAATGATGGTGGTATGTGTTTTTGTAATTACCCTCTATTTACCTAAACAACCTCGATTTAGATATGAATTTGAAAAAGGAAAGGTTTGGAATAACAAAGATTTAATATCTCCTTTTAGTTTTGCCATTTTAAAAACTAACACTCAGGTAACAACAGATAAAATCGAAGCTTTAAACAATGTATTGCCCATTTATAAGTTTGATGACGAAGTGTTTAAAGCGCAAGGCGAAGCATTTCTAAATGAATTTGATGTAAAGTGGAAATCGAATGCCTTTGCAGAAAATGAGAAAGAGGTAAATAAGCAAAATGCTTATAAAATGCTTCAATCTGTTTATAAGAAAGGCATTATTGAACTAACAGCAAAACATCAAAAGGATGGAAAACATTACGACTTTTCTCTGCTCAACAATAATATTTCTACAAAATCAAATTCACAAGATGTCTTTACAACAGAAAGTGCGTTAGATTTTTTTAAGGCTAATTTCAAATCAATTAATGATAGGGTTAATGATGTGGTTGTTGATTTAGTAGAAAGCCATTTAAAGCCAAATATTCTTTTTGATGAAGGTTTAACTCTGGTTGTTCAAGATAATACGGTTAATAGTTTGTCTACCACAAAGGGAATGGTACAGAAAGGCGAATTAATTGTAGCTAAAGGAAGTACGGTAGATGATGAGGTGTTCCAAAAACTATTATCCTTTAAAGAGGCTTACGAAGCCCAAACAAAAACCATTGGCGATAATAAGCTAGTTTATTTGGGGCAAGTGTTTTTAGTTGGTTTTATCATCACGCTATTAATGGTTTTCCTCTTCCTTTTCAGGAAAGATATTTTTGCAGACAATAGACAGTTGCTATTGATTTTGTTAGTGATAACATCAATGCTGCTGGCACTTACGTGGGCAATTAAGCTAGATTTAAACAGTTTGTACTACATTCCATTCTGTATAGTTCCAATCATTATTAGGATATTATTTGATACTCGACTTGCATTAAACCTTCACCTGTTGGTGATTTTAATAGCTGGTTTTTTTGTTCCAAGTAGTTTTGAATTTGTTTTTTATCAAACAACAGCAGGTATGGTGGCTATTTACAGCATTAAAAACTTAATCAAAAGAGAGCAACTGCTGATTTCAGCTTCGTTTATTTTGGCTGCTTATTTTGTATCATTTGTCGGAATTTCATTGCTCAGAAATGGCTCATTTGAGCAGATAGAATGGGTTCATTTTTTACCTTTTATATTTAGTGTTTTACTTTCGCTTTTAGCGTACCCTTTAATTTATGCTTTTGAAAGAGTATTTGGAATTACTTCTGATGTAGCCTTAATAGAATTGACAAATACTAATAATAAATTGCTTAGAGAGTTAGCATTTAAAGCACCAGGAACTTTCCAGCACTCATTGCAAGTGGCAAATCTTGCAGAAGCAGCTATTTTTAAGATAGGGGGGAATTCATTGTTGGTTAGGGCAGGGGCACTTTACCACGATATTGGTAAAATGGAAAACCCACAGTATTTTATCGAAAATCAAAATACAGCTGTTAGTCCACATGATAAGTTGCCTTACGAGCAAAGTGCGCAAATAATTATTAAACACGTTCATAAAGGCATAGAAATTACCAGAAAGCATAAGCTGCCAGAAAATGTAATTGATTTTATTAGAACGCACCATGGTAATACAAGGGTGGATTATTTTTATCAATCGTTCTTGAAAAACTCACCAGAAAAATTTGTCGACGAAAATATTTTCCGTTATCCAGGGCCTATTCCTTTTTCTAAGGAAACAGGTGTTTTAATGTTGGCAGATTCGGTAGAAGCAGCATCGAGAAGTCTGAAAAATCCGGATGCTCAAAGTATAAATGACCTAGTTGAAAGGATAATTAACTACAAATTGGAGCAAGACCAGTTAGATAATTGCGATTTAACGTTAAAAGATTTAGAAACTATAAAGCTGATATTCAAGACAATGCTAATGAGTATCTATCATGTGCGAATAGATTATTTACAAACAACGTAATTTTTTTTTGTAAACATGAATGAATTGCTATATTTGCAACCTCAAAACGGATATTTTGAAAATCGGAGGGATGCCTGAGTGGCCGAAAGGAACAGTTTGCTAAACTGTCGTACTGGCAACGGTACCGAGGGTTCGAATCCCTCTTCCTCCGCTGAAACCTTAAGCCACCCGTTGGGTGGCTTTTTTTATGCCTTTTTCGTTCTATAACTATCTGATTTTAAGGCGGTTAATTTTTTTGAATTACCTTGAGGGTTCGGGATGCTTCAGGTAGGGGCGTGGGAACCGAACCCTGAAGAAAAACCCCATTTAAATGCAACCAGGGCACTT
>Ga0307515_10011186_pt1 | contig 17063 bp, 7 predicted proteins | sample 17_EM_MG_FD_194513 | JGI IMG/M metagenome (GOLD analysis project Ga0307515, IMG submission 194513) | Populus trichocarpa ectomycorrhiza microbial communities from riparian zone in the Pacific Northwest, United States - 17_EM | ecosystem: Host-associated > Plants > Roots > Unclassified | place...
TGGTGAACTACGAAAAAAAAAATCCCAACTTAAGACGCTGTGTTCAATTACCATCTCGGTGTGAGTTCGAAAACTTTAGCCTCAGTAAAATGCAATTCAAAATTCCATTTTTTTTTAATTGTTGTCTATCTTCTTTTAATCAATAACCAAAAAATAACAAAAATGATATTTTTTTACCAAAATTGAATTAAAAAAAAAATATCAAGGTATTGAAATGGTATAATTTACGTTATTTTTAAAGTTTAAAAACCAAAATGTTTCTTTTTCGAAACTTATAGCACGTCATCTATGTTTTGCGTCTTTTTCATTTTGATCCATTTTCTTTCGATCACACCCTTTCATAAGAAATTAAAATCAATTGGTTTTCAATTAGAACTAAATTGCTAAAAAATAGTCTGAGGACCAAATTGAAAAAACAAAGAGAGGATGAATAGTGGAGCCTTCTAAGATGAAAAGTCACGCCAATAATTTACGTGATTTTTAAAATTCAAAGACTAATATGCATCTTTTGCAAAACCAATGGCACACCATCTATGTTTGATGTCTTTTTCATTTCAGTCACTCTTCTTTCCATCCCATACTTTCATAAAAAATCAAAATTAATTGGTTTTCAATTAGGGCTAAATCTTCGGAAAAAAAAAGTTTGGAGATCAAATTTAAAATACAATATATAAATATATGGATCGCTATACTTATGCATTGAGCGTGTAAGGTTTGGTCCTTCCTTGGTGATGACTTGCTCTGCTTTCTAGAATTTGCAACTTACTTTTTTTTTTTTGTTCTGTTTGACGTTGCAGTCTAATTATATTTTTAAAAATTTTTGAATTTTTTTTTAGCTTTAAATTATTTTTTTATGTTTTTTTATTATTTTAATGTACGGATATCAGAAATAAAATTTTAAAAATAAAAAAATACATATTGTTTTTAAAAAATTTAAAGCAAACTCCCCTACGTGTAACTGGTCACACTAGGTCATCCCAGCCCCTGGATTGACAAGGGCCCATATGTTTTTTCAAAAAGACGCCCCTGGTCTGGCAGCCCATAAGAATTAAAAATCCACGGGCTGTTAGACCGTCTCTACTGGAAAGGGAAACGAATTTTTTCAAAATTTATAATTTTTGAATGAAAGACAATGAGAAAATCAACCCCAACCGAACTTCCTGATAAGTTTTCAATTACCTGTTATAGATATACATTATAAAACTTCTATTCTTTACACTTTGATCCTCAAAAATTTAAATTATTTTCATTTTGATCTCAAAATCTTTTAGAATTATAATCTAATCTTGAATCCAATTTTCTTACATCTTGAATTCATCATTTATCACATTGAAAAACAATAGTCAAAATGAGATGTTTATCTATAAGATGGATCCGTTTGAGTGCATCTTTGTATACATGGCTTCATGCATCTCTTCAATACATAACAAATTAGGCTATACTAGAGTGTTTAGCTCTGCGGTAGCTGCTGTGTTTTTTTTTATCAAACTCAATAATATAATGTTCGGTTATAAGTAGTAGCTATGGTTTGGCTCATGTGACCCATAAAAATCTGATGTTTTAACCGCATGTTCTGCACAAGCAATTTTTTCATGTTTCTTGTTGTGTTTTTGTTTAGTGGAGGGTTAAACTCCACTGTTCACATGAACAGTGGAGTCACTCTCCACTATTCCAATCGGACCGGATCTGGTCCAAAGTTAAATGCATTGAACCGGGTCCGATTCAGTTAAAAAATTATTTTTATTATTTTTAATTGTGTTTTATTTGAAAAATTAGAAGGAGATCGCTTGATGATGTAGCGTTTGCAGAATTTGATCGCAATCCCAATTTTATTCTTGCCGAGTCCGACCCAGTTAAAAAAAATCAATTTTTATTTTTTTAATTTTTTAATTGTGTTTTATTCGAAAAATTAGAAGGAGATCGCTTGATGACATAATATTTGCAGAATTTGATCGCAATTCTAATTTTGTTCTTGATGATATTTTACCTGATGTTGTTGCGCGGTTATGAAACCATAGAAAAATATAGTACTTGTTGGATAGATTTCGTACGTGATGAAATTGCACATAATTTAATGGAACAATAAAAAAATATTTGATTTCAATATTATTTATTTAATGATGTAATAGCAGTAGTTAAATCTACAATATTTAAATTAAAAACCATCAATATATATATATATAACATCAATTTAAAAAGTATTATTTTAACCAAACACATTAAATTATTTTTTGTTCAACTTTAATTTTAACCACAGTTTTAACCAAACATATATTTTTTCAAACCAACATCAACTAAAATTATTTTTTATAAAATTATTTTTTTCAAATCACAACCACAACAACTACTACACTTGAATTATAAAAGATATTTATGCAAGAGGAAGAGTTGTGTTTGAATGTAAGAGAAAATTTTATTACGTATTTTACATAATAAATATTTCACGTTAAAAATAAATACAAAAAGGTAAAATAATTATATATTTTTATCAATAAAGTTCTTCTCGTTATATGTGAACTTTGCACAACTTAGAGATGGGTCACCCTAATTCGAGGGTTTGTATTATTGTTTTCCTAAAAAATAATATTTAAATGTTGTAAATATGTTTTAAAGAAAAAAATTCAAGTTATAGTTCAGAGTGGTCAAATAAATTGGTTTTATTTTAATTGAACAATAAAAAAAATAAAAAATAATTGTAAATAAACAAAAGTTTAATTTTCCAAGAGTAGAGAATCAATGTAGTTTATTTTTCAGTTAATTGAGTATGGAAAGATAGAATTAGGCTAAAAAACAAAAAAACTAGTTCAAGTTTAGAATGATAAACATATAACGTACGCAATAAGAGTCGAGCTAACTCGAGTTAACACGTTGAACTCATGTTTTTTGTCATAAGATTATGATAACTGAATAAAAAAACTAAAAAACCATTTTTTTTTAAAAGAACCCATTAATTTAAAAAAAACAAAAAAAAATATAAGAACTAAAATTAAAATACCAACAATAACAAAAAAAATCAAGCTATAGTTTTAAGAGGTGAAGAGAAAACACAAAAAAATACAAAAAAAAACCATCAACAACAAACCACCCCATCACCATGAACACTAACACACGCTGCCCCAACATTATAATGCAAATTCATGATATCCTAATAGGAGAACTTAGCTGGAAAAACTCATTCCCCAAGTCCACCAACCTTAAATCACCTTGTAGAGTCTTTTTAATAAATATGTATACCTTCTTTTATATCATATAATTTTGAAAATTAAAAATTGACCCGAAAACTTGTTAATTTTTTTGATTAATATAAATATTCATACCAGTTTATATCAGTTTATATGTATCTTAATTAATTTTATAAATTTTAAAATTAATAATTATATAAATTTTAAAAGTAATAATTATATAAATTTTCAATAATCTTAAGATTTATAAAATTCAAATTAATAATTTTTAAAAATTAAATTTAAAATCTAATCAGCTACACTACATTATATTAATTCTCGTTTGTTTTCTCTTTAGCAGACAATTTAATTAACGGGCAATCTTTGCCTCTTCTCCCACATCAGCCTCTTCATCATGGTCTGAAACATACTCATCCATATGACAGGCTTCAATCATCTTCTGATCCAAATAAGAGACTTCTACAAGGGAATCTCCATAGCTGAGACCCTCCTCGAGTTCCTTGGGCTCTGACAACTTGCTTTCCTGTATCGACTTTGATTTTTTTATTTATCAGAACATGGTAATAAACCAGCTTCCTCTAGTGAAATCTAAATGTTATCACCGAAATAAAACTAAAAAAATAAAGTAAAAGTTTTGTGTTAGCTTAAACAGAAGAGGATGGACAGCATAAAAGCAATCAATTTAAATGTAACCTGAAAGGTTAGCTTGGTGGTTAAAGAGGTTTGTTTCATTTATTTATTTTTGATTTTTTAGGTTTAAATTTAGAGACCAGCATCATGAAGATTTATTAAACATCTCTAAATACATTAGACCGATATAGAAAGTGTATGCTTTTAAAAGGAGTGCTTTTAAGATCGCTTAGAAAAAAGAACTTAGTCTCAAATTAATATACAGGTTAATCCAAGGATATCCCTTACCATTGAAAAAAAAATTAAATGGATGAAGATTTAAAAAAATAATAATTTATTAAAATTGAATAAGATCAATTTGAATTAATGAGTCTTTAATTGGGGTATTTGTTCGAGACTTTAATATATTGATAAGTTCTGTTTAATTTAGTTTGACTCGAGTCAATTTTTTTTTATTTTTAAAATCAAAATCTAATGAAATAATTTTTTTAAAAAATTTTCTAACGGAAATGATTCAATAAACTAGAAAAATTGTTTGGTCCAGTTAATTTCATAAAAATCTTACTGATATTTTAAATAATCAGATTAATTTACTTATCCTACTAAACATATAACTCATTACTTGAAAAAAAATAATAAAAAAATCAGGTACTATTTTTAATAAGATAATGTTACGAGAGAATCTAAATCTACCCACCCCCTGCCCCCACCTCACCTCACCCCACCGAAATAGGAAAAAAAATAATATTGAGGATTCTTATCCAACCATGTGGTTGGAACTAAAGCCATCATGGCATCATCATCCGAGCGCATGTGAATGCTTCGGTACAAAAAGACTGGCTTGTATTGTATTATATATATATAGTTACCCACTTACCCCCATACATTAAATGCAAAATGGGATTTTTCGGAGGCCGGTTCGAATATCACAGATTGATCAGACCATCATGGCATTACCTGCCGGACTTGACTGGTCCATGATTATATTATCCAGCCGGGGCTAATGAGTGAAGTTTCATCCGTTAAATGTTTTTTTTTATATAAATATAACTGTTTTTTAAAGTTTTTTTTATCTAGTAATGTATTAATTTCTTTTTAATTTTAAAAATTATTTTTGATATCAACATTTCAAAACAACTTTGAAACATAAAAAATAATTAAATAAAAAAATTTAAAATTTCCCTAACTTTTATTTAAAATACAATACCAAACAAGATTTCGGGTGTGTTTGTCATTTAAAATACAATACCAAACAAGATTTCGGGTGTGTTTGTCATTGTGATAGCGGTGACTGTTAAAAATACTTTTTACTTAAAAATATATTAAAATAAATTTTTTTTATTTTTTAAAAATTATTTTTGATATTAACATATAAAAAAATTTAAAAAAATAAAAAAAATCATTTTAAATAAAAACAAATTCAAATTTTTAAAAAACCCTGATTTTACCTTGTTTCTGGTCACACACTTAATATAATCACACTCTTAATATAAAACTCGACATTGTTTTGGTTTTTTTATAAAAGAAATATTCAAAACTTCGGTAAATTCATGATTTGACTTCTTTAACCATGACCCGAGTCTTGGCTTAGATTAAATGTCAACTCAGTTCTTGTAGCTACAGCCTAGCTGACCTCAGATTGAGATGTATCAGTGGGGTTTTGGTTCACAATTCGGTGGATGCTGATTAGGTCCGTGTCAGAATAAAACTGCAGGGAAGTTGGTCACCTAAACCACTCACCCTTAAAATTTGTCTGCGTGGAGAAAAGCATTGCTACTAGAAATAGTTAACGAACTGCAACAACCTATTTAACAGGGTCCAGCAACCTCTGGTGATCCCGATGAATCTCTTCCGAGAGGAAGCAGAACTGAGAGGTTAGATTCACCTAGATTGTGCGTTTTCTTTGACAATTTGGGAGCGATGGAAGATCCCAAAATCCTAGCTTGAAAAAAAATCTGAGTCGTTTGCAACATGTTCAAATCCCATCATATATCAAGGATTTCAGCTGGTTTAGCGATGATTAGAATAAGATTCCGGATACAAGGCAACTTGACTAGACTTGGAAGAGAAAGAAAATTAAAAATTGATTTTGTACACAAAAAAAAAAAAATAATAATAATAATCCTCAAGTACTCGACCATATACACATAAGTGGAAGCACCAAGACAAGAAAACATACCTAAAATCTAAACATGTAAAAAGCGAAAGACAATAGACTGCCACGATAAATTAACAAAACAAAAATGCAATCCATAACTCTTTTTTTTTTGTTTTTTTTTTTTCTCTCTTCTAAAAATTCCTATATCTCACTTTATTGAGATGAACTGACGAGTTTTAATAAATCTACAAACCTGTATGAATATACCCATACTATAAATAACCACACCTCATTTCCACCGGAATATTCCATCGAAATAACGAAAACTATCGCGATCTGCCCTTACCGGATTTTTTCCGACGATTCTTTGCTGGTTTTCCGAAAGCACCACAAAACCCACATGCAGACACCTTCGGAGAGGGAGGCTCTATTGCCGGAGACACCCTGCCGGTGCGGTAGCCACGTTGTCCACCGTTGGATCGACTTCTCTCAATGGTGATGCTGGGCGTCGTTGAAGATCTTGAAGTTGGTCTGACATCGTTCTCTAGCTTGATATCTGTCTTCTGATCATGCTGTGGCTCTTGTTCTTCGTGTTCTTGTTTTTGGTTGACTTTGTTTAGCTCTCCTGAGATAAGCTTATCATCCCATACAAGCCCTGAGGAACCTTGCCTCCTGAAAGACATGGCAGATCTTTGCAAGCCCGCCATTGATTAATCCTCTCTCTAGACCTTTCTCTATGGGCTGGCTATAAATGAATGAAATATATACGACTTTTCTCTTCTTTCTATATATGAATATTTATAGAAAGAGACATATGTAAAAGAAGAAAATAAACAATGGTCGCGGTGGTTTGGCTGAGAGAGAAGGCTCATAAGAAGGCAACTCGGTCAGATATAACAAGACTTTTAACCTTTGTTCTTTCTGTTGAGATTCATGTCATCCCATTATCTCAAAAGGATTGGTTGTAATTTTTATTTTATCATGGTAAATTTGTTTACTTAATTGTTACCATACTCATTAATTAATTGTTTGGCAAATGAATTTATTATCTGTGATTTCATTTACTATGTATATCGTGTATTATATGATCAATTCAGGTATAATATAATACTAGATTCTAAGCATATATGCATTACGCCGCGGACCTGTAAAATTTTTCTTAACATAAAAAAAACTTAGAAGATGACAATTCAAGCAAATTCAGGTTAACTTTACTAATACACAATCCAAGATATAAAATCAAAATCACCCACAAAAAGAAAAGTAAAAAGAAATTACAAAGTTCAAGACTTAATAACCGAATGTCAAAGGATGGAAAAAAAAAACATTTTCAAAAAATATAACGTTGAAAAAAAAATACTTGAGTCAATATGAGTTACTTGACTAATTCATAGCTTGCGGTATAAGATTTAGATAAAAAAATTCAAAGGAAAGACCTGGTAAACAAAAACCAAAGTTCAATAAAAAAAAACATAAAAAAACCGAGCTAATCCAAGTTAATTTTACTTATATACCTGGTCTCAGGATAACTTAATAGGAAAAAAAAGCTAAAAATAATAAAGGTTAAGGGCCAATAATTTAATTTTAAATGATAAAATAAAAAAAATAAAAATCAATGTTATAAAAAAAAGTCGAGGGAAAAAAACTCGGGATAACTCAACTAACTTGCTACCCGTGACATGAGATCGAAATAAAAAAACTTAGACTTTCAAAAGAAAAACCTAGCAAAAAAACACCAAATTTAAATAAAAAATATTGCAAAAAAACCCGAGCTAACCCAGGCTAACTTAACTAACCTGCACTGAGGATAACTCAACAAAAAAAAAAAAACTAAGTTAATCCTAGTTAACTTTACTTATTTGCTCTCAGGATAACCTAATAGAAAAAAAAAGTCAATAATTTAATTTTAAATGATAAAATTGAAAAACAAATCAATATAAAAAAAGAGAGTCTAGGAAATAAATCCGAGTCAACCTGGGTTAACTCAACTAACCTGTTACTCGGATTATAAGATTGGAATAACTCAACAAAAGGAAAATGGAACAAACAACAAAGCCAAAGCCCAATAACCAAATCTTAAATGATGAATTTGGGAATTTTGTTTTTTTAATAAATGACAAAAAAAACCTGAACTTAATCGGGCTCAAGTCATGAGACAATAATTACCTTACAGGAGGGAAACTATGAAAAAATGACAAAGTAAAATTTCCAACCATAAAACAATTTAAAACTCAAACAATATGGATCAAATATGATATAAAAACGAAATGAAAGAAAATAATTAGGGGCTAACTTGAAAAATAAATAAATTAAAAAAAAGGATAGAAAAAACGTAACTTTAAAAATGAGGATCAAAATTGAAAAAAAAATAAAATATAATGTTGAGGGCTAAAATTAAAAAAAAAAATCAAGAAAAGAATAAGAAAATAGCAATTAAAAGAATGAGTATCAAAATTGGATTATAAAACAAATGAAATAAAATGGTAAGGGACAATTGAAAAAAATATATTAAGAAAAGTATATAAAACACAAAAAAAAAAAGCAATCAAAAGTAGAATGATCAAATTGGATATAAAAATTAATGGAATAAAATACCCAGGGACAAAATTGTAAAAGAGCTAAACTTCAAAAGGCATTAAAAGCAAAATAAGTAGTAATTAAAAGAATGAGAGCCAAAATCGATAAAATTACAAACTAGAGGACACAATTGTATTTTGGAAGGGCTATCATGATTTTCAAGGCATGAGAGAGAAAAGAGAGAAAAACTCAATCGCAGCCCAACTGGACCTCCGTTGTTAGTATGCGCAACATTGTTGGAAAGAGGATGACTCGCCGCTCCTAAGCCTGCCGCGGATGAAGGATTTTGGCAACTTTATGGCCTCGCATGTGTCGCTCAAAAGGCTTGGGGGCTGTCATGTGCCAACGCGATTCATGAATTTTTTAATAATATTTAATTATTTAAAATTACCAAATAACCACTAACTAAATCCAAAAAATACAAAAAATTCATAATGAAAAGACTAAAATACCATTGAAACCAACCTTAGTTTTTTTTTTTAAGGGTGATTATGTAATTTAATTGTTTAAAAAAATTAAAAAGATGAAAAAGCCCCTCGTGCATTTTTACTTTTTTCTCTCTCAAGGGTATTATTGTAACTTATTGTGCAATTGTTTTTGAAAAGACAAAAGAGATCATGATTGAAAGCTTAACATTTTTTTCTTTTAAGAAAAAATAATCATTTTAATCTGATTAAAAAAAATATCATAACTAATTTGTCTTTAATTAATTTTGTAATGACTAATAAATCCCCTCGAAAAGATGATTCTACCACCAATTACAAGCTTTCTAAGTTTTGTTTTTTATAAAGAATATAAAAATCATTTCACTGTTTCAATAAACAGTGAAATGTATTTAACGGCAATAGTGTTATAGTGATGGCTTTTTTTTTTTTTTTTTTTTTTTTGTAATTTGGGCAAATGAATACGTGGTCAATGATTAATTTATATGTCTTCACCATAGCTGACCCGTGCCTAACTCATCCTCCACGCGAAGCCGCCTTGTTTTAGTATATAGCATCTAGCTTGTATTGGTTTTGTCTGTAAAAGGACGTTATAAAAAACTCTAAACTGAAGCCAAAACCAGGGATTGGAGGAAAGAAATTGCTGGAACGATTATCCGAAAGCTTGTTTGATGCCAACATGTTCGAAGCTCAACAAAGACAGCACGGTTGATATCTATTCAAGGCTCTTTTGGCATCTAATTCACCTGCAACAAGTTCTTTGTGTCGTCTGCTTTCTCTTATGATAATTAATTATTCTTATTTTTGGATTGGAATAAAGGGTTTCGACCTCCAATTATATATATTTTGTGAGTTTAAAAAGAGTATAGCTTTGTTATGGTTTGTTCGGAACCTAAGAATGAATTCACAATAGAGTTAAATGAATTCTTTTAAAGATATTGATTCATATTCTAAATGAAATTTAATTTATAAAAAAAATATAGAGATCTTATGATTTATTATTATAATCTCTCGTTAATCAATTAACATTGAAAACAATATTCTAAAAAACCCCCACCCCCACATGTTAACAAAAATCCTATTTTTACGCCTCTTTTTCTCCTCCTAAAAATCCTTGGCAACACACTATATCCTATCTTTCTTTACTTGGCATTAATACTTACTAAGATATTCTTATTCCTTTTAATAGAGAGACTCAGTCTTTCACTACTTGATTAGTCCTTCTTGTTGTTATCAGATTCCATTATTCAAATATACTTAGTTGTCTTTTCTAGGTATAGAATTCTATTTGTAACAACCTCCCAGTTTGTAGGATCTTCAATAATTCTTTGTTATTCATTTGATGTATTTATACACTTATTTTGGTCAATAACAAAGAGGAAAAACTGAAGGTATAGTTTATATCTTATCATGGTATCAGAGCAAAACTAAGAGATAACAAATTCTTTTTTTTTTCCTTTCTTCTTTTTTAGACATGGCCAATCCATCAACCTCTATTCTTAACACCAATGAATCCCATCACACCCTTATCAGCATTAATGTTGCTACCCAAACCCCTCTAAAACTCATTTCCAGCAATTACACCTCTTGGAAGCTACAATTTTAAACCCTTTTTATTGACTATGATCTCTTAGGCTATATTGATGGCTCACAGCCTTGTCCCTTAGCCACTCTTACACAAAATGACATAACTAGATCAAACCCTACTCACATCCTCTGGATATGACAGGACCAATTAATCTTGAATGCCATCATTGGCTCCATCTCCCAAACTATCATATCATTCATTGCTCAAGACACGACTACTCGAGAAGCATGGATTATCTAGGCCACCACCTATGCCATGCCTTCTCATGGACGCATCAAACAGGCCAAGGGCCAACTCAAGATGATCACCAAAGGCTCTGACAGTGTCACAATGTTCCTGCAACTTATAAAAGCAAAAGCTGATGAACATGCCCTTCTTGGCGCACCACTTGATGTAGAAGATCTCATAGACAAGATACTTGATGGACTTGGTGATGAATATAAAGAACTAACACGTGTTATCTAAGCTAGAGACACATTTATAACCTTTGAGGATCTGCATGAAAAACTGCTCAATTTTGAAGCTTCGGCGCTCACCACAAAACCAGAACCATTCTATTTTCCTACCATTGCTAATCCCACAAGCAAGAATAACTGGCGGCCACCTGCATCCTCAAACAACAACAATCATTCATGGCATCCCTCCAACAGCCAATCCAGTAGGTATCATACAACACAAAACAACAAACAACCCACAACACAAAATAAGTATCAAGAAACTCGCTCATCTCGACCATACCTGGGTTACTGCTAAATCTGTAAGATACAAGGTCATGCAGCAAAATGATGTCCTTTATTTTGGCTAGTCCCAGTTCAAACATCCAATAGCAATCCCACTACTTTGATCAATAAACCTGCTTCTCCATGACAACCAAGGGCTCCTTATGATACCAATAATCACATCAATGAACCTTGGCTCTTGGACAGTGACGCCTCTCACCATGTTACAACTGATCTAAACAATCTTTTCATGCATACTCCATACAACGGATCAGATGACATTATGATCGAAGATGACTCGGGTCTCTCCATTACTCACACAGTTTCTTCCTCTCTCAAAACATCTCATAATACTTTTCAATTGAATAATGTCCTGTGTGTTCCTACTATAAATTTTTTTTTATTTCAATTTCTTAATTTTATATCTGAAATAATGTCTCAATTGAATTCTTACTCACTGCTTTTCTTGTAAAGAAAATTCACACGGGGACAACACTTCTGAAGGGCCAAACTAAAGATGAAATTTATGAGTGGTCGGTATCTCCACCATTACTTCTTTTCAAGCATCACAACAACCTTATCCGAGTGGCATCATCGATTAGGACACCCAACTTTTCCTATTCTGAAACAGATTGTTTCCAACAATAAACTTGGTTTCTCTTCTTCCTCTAACTTTTCATGTAATGCTTGTCTATATAATAAAAGCCACAAATTATCATTTTCTTAATCCATAATTATTTCTTCTCAACCTCTTGAAAATGACTTTTCTGATGGTCGGACTTCTCCAATTATATCAAATGATGGCTTTAAATATTATGTGATTTTTGTGGATCATTTCACATGATATATTTGGTTTTATCCTCTTAAACAAAAGTCAGAAGTCAAAACCATTTTCATTAAATTTAAAGCCATTGTTGAAAAACACTTTGATAAAACAATAAAAATACTTTACTCTAACAATGATGGTAAATATATTGCTCTATCCCATTTCCTTTCAAAAAATGGTATTTCTCATCTCACTACATCACCTCACACACCTAAACACTATGGTTTTTTAGAAAGGAGACATCTTCACATTATAGAAACTGGATTAGCATTACTATCACATGCCTCTTTTCTTTTAAATTATTAGACTTATCCCTTAGCTACAACAGTCTATTTGATAAATTGTTTGCTAACACCCACACTAAAACCTCTCATTTCTATATGAATTTTTTTAAAAAAACAACTCCTAATTACTCAAAACTAAAAATCTTTAATTGCTTATGTTATCCCTGACTTAGACCATATGCAACCAATACACTAAACAATCGATCCAAACCATGTGTATTCCTTAGATATTCTTTAACTCAGAGTGCCTATTACTGTCTTGATCCATCCATCTCTAAAATATATCTCTAGGCATGTCAGATTTGTTGAATTTGTATTTCCTTTCACTCGTATCTCTACACATTCCTCTCGTCTCAATTCAAACTTTATTGCCAATTGGATTCCCTTACCACTTCGAATCTTATCCTTGTCCTTGGTACTATTACTCAATCTTCCATCTGCAGTGGAAGCTCAACAACAATTCTCTAGTGAAGGCTAACCTATACTAGTCCTGACTAGCACATCTACTCAACCACCACCACATAAATCTGCCAATATCAATACTTTCCGACAACCATCACAACAGATAAACTTGCTTGTGCCTCATCCACAACCTACCCACTCCTTAACTACTAGAGCCAAAAATAATATTCACAAACCTCTCACAAAAATAAATCTACACACCTAATTAACCAAAGGTAGAGACACTGAACCAACCACAGTGACCTAAGCCCTCAAAGATAATAAATGACATTAAACCATGTCTAAGGAGTATGATGCTCTAGTAAAGAATGGCCCATGGATGCTAGTTCCCCCAGCTACAAGTCACAATCTTGTTGGTTGCAAATGGATTTTTTGAACTAAACATAAATCTGATGGTTCTGTTGACAAGTTCAAAGCTTGTTTGGTTGAAAAAGGTTTCCACCAACGCCCTGGAATAGACTATTATGACAAATTCAGTCCAGTTATAAAACCAACCACTGTTCGACTTGTTATCAGCATGGCTATGAGTGATAGTTGGTCCTTAAAACAACTTGATTTAATCAATGCCTTTCTTCAAGGTCACCTTTCAGAGAATGTCTATATGTCATAACTATTAGGAATTATTATTGATAAAGACAACCCCTCATATGTCTACAAACTCAGAAAAGCAATTTATGGCCTAAAACAAGCCCTTTGGGTATGGTACCAACAGCTACGAACCTTTGTACTTCAATTTGGATTTCAGAATTTATATGAGGATACCTCTTTATTTGTCTTTCATGCTAATGACCGCATTATGTATCTCCTTGTTTATGTGGATGATTTAATTCTCATAAGAGACAATGCTACCAAAGTCAATCAATTTATTGACACTCTAACTCAATGATTTTCCATCAAAGATCTTTGATAACTCACAATCTTTCTGGGTGTAGAAGTTGTTCCAAAAAACATGGCTTGTTACTCTCACAAAGGCGTTACATCATAGATCTTCTAACTCAAACCAAGATGCAAGAGGCCAAGACTGTTCTTACTCCCATACCAACCAGTCCTCATTTTATGTTAAACTCAGGATCTTCTTTGTCTAATCCAGCTGAATATCACTAGGTAGTTGGGAGCCTTCAATATTTGCTGATAACAAGACCAGACATAACATTTGTTGTTAACAAGCTGCCATAATAAATGCACTGCCTAAGAACAAAACATTGGTCCTTTGTAAAAACGGCTATTGCGTTATCTTGTTAGCACCATTAATGATAGTTTACAAATATACAATGACTCTTCTATCAATTTGTATGCTTTCTCTAACGGTGATTGGGTAGGGGAGAAGGATTCTATTTGCTCAACAAGTGCCTATGTTGTTTATCTTGGTAAGAATCTACTATCCTAGAGTTTTATAAAGCAACAGACTGTTATTAAATCCTCTACTGAGGCAGAGTATCACTCTGTTGCAAATACTGTTGCTAAACTTAATTTCATTTGTTATCTATTGTGATAATATTGGAGCAACCCAACTCTATTCCAATCTAATTTTTCATTCCCGCATGAAGCATATTGCAATAAACTTTTATTTTATTCGGGATCAAGTTCAAAATAGTGCTCTTCGTGTTGCTCATGTCTCTTCTAAAGATTAACTTGTTGATGCTCTCACACAACGTCTTTCACGATAATGTTTTCTTCAACTCAAGTATAAGATTGGAGTTCTCTCCCGAAATCCATCTAGACGAGACATAATAGAGGGACTTAGTGATGCGAATCTCGTGATCACGTGGTCGCGCAACTCACATGCAAAGACACCAATTTCTGGAAAGCCATGTAAATCAGGTTTGATAGGAGTGTGACACAACACCTAGGCACTAGAACTATTGGAAATGAAAATCCCCACCCAACGAATATTGATTTGCGAACGAGAAGTATAAGGATGATGTCATTAAGTCAGTTGTTCTTTGATAAATCATTTTTTAGTTCTTTAGAAAACTAAGGAAGAGAGATTATCCCACCAACACACAACAAGTACAGCAAAAGAAGTTTATTAATCTGAAAATTATGTAACTTACATGTCTGGTTATGCCTTTATTTATACTAACTCTAGACTCAAATAAACCTTAATGGACCCCCCTTAGGTGGACTTATATGAGACCCACTTACAATTGACCCAAATAAGTAATAATAACCCAAAGACTAAAAAGAAAATAATAATAATAATAAAAATCCAAAAATTACTTTCCTAAATATGCTATAACAAGATTTGTCACCCTTAAGAAGTTTCAAATAGACTAGGAAATCTGATCTGAAGATAGAATTAATTCTAAAGTCTTCTTTCCTTGTTGTAGCTAGGATGAATAAGAAATCCTTATAAGAAAAGTATTTTGAAACATTTATGAATCCTTGCCACACTCGAAAACTATATTGCAACCCATTAAAGATCCTTATAGAACAAGGAGATTCCCAAAACAAGCTGTCACAGCCTTGTAGGAAAAGAATCCTAGTCAAATAGGAAGTCCACAAGTCAAAAGAAAGTAAATAACAAAATTCATACATCCTTTGTTGACCAGTATTGCGATGCCTTCCCGAACTCTGATTGACCTGAAATTTTAACCTAAGGTAGGACAACATGTCAAGAGATTCCACATAACATTTCAGCCCCATCAATGGTCTGATTGAGAATTATGACTGTTGTCGTGAAATTGGACAATTGTGTATTTTACATCATAATCCAAATCTGATTATTTTTTTATTGCCTGGATCGTATCATTGAGTTCAGGAAGGCATTGCAATATTGGTCAATAAAGGCTGTATGAATTTGTTATTTACTTCATTTGGATTTATGGACTTCCTATTTGGCAAGGATCCTTTCCCTACAAAGATGTGGTAGCTTATTTTGAGAATGTCCTAGCTCTACAAAGATTTTTAATGGGCTGCAACATAGTTTCTAAGTGTGGCAGGATTCATAAATGTTTCAGAATCCTTTTTTTTACAAGGATTCCTTATTCATCCTAGCTACAACAAGGAAAGAAGACTTCAGAATTAATTCTACCTTTAGATCAGATTTTCTAGTCTACTTGGAACTTTTTAATGGTGACAAATATGATTCTAGCATATTTAGGATAATAATTTTCAAATTTTTATTATTTTTGTTATTTTCTTCTTAGTCTTTGGGTTATTATTACTTATTTGGGTCAATTGTAAGGCTTGATATAAGTCCACCCAAGGGAGATCCATTAGGGGTTTATTTAAGTCTAGAGTCAGTATAAATAAAGACATATCAGACATGTAAGTTAGATAATTCAAATTAATAAAACTTCTTGTTTGTCGTACTTTGTATGTGTGTTGGTGAGATAATCTCCCTTACTTAGTTCTCTAAAGAACAGAAAAACGACTTATCGAAGAACAACTGACTTTGTGGCGTTATCCTTATACTTCTCGTTCGCGAATCAATATTCGTTGGGTGGGGGTTTCCGTTTCCAATAGTGTTGGTGTTTAGATACAAGTTATCTTTGTGTCACACTCATATCAAATCTGATTTACTTGGCTTTTCAGGAATTGGTGTCTTTGCGTGTGGGTTGCGTGACCACGTGATCATAAGGTTCCCATCACTCAGTCCTTAACTACTTGACTTAGTCCTCCTTGTAGATATCAGATTGCATTATTCAAATATAATTAGTTGTCTTTTCTAAGTATAAGATTCTGTTTGTGACAACCTCCTAGTTTGTAGGATCTTGAACAATTCTCTGTTATTCATTTGATATATTTACACACTTGTTTTGATCAATAACAAGGAGGAAAAATTGAAGCCATAGTTTATATCTTATCACCTCTGAAGCCATGTTATTAATCTTTCAATTTGTTTTTTATCTTTTATTTTTGTTGGTTTTTGCCCGAATCTTTCATTTCTTTTTCTTCTATTTTTTGGTTGTACTTAGCCAATTATGCATGAATGATGGGTATTTTTGTAACAAAAATAATTTTTTAAATTAATAAAAAATAATTAAAATTGCTAATTTAATTTATTTTTGCATGCATTATAAATAGTATAATTGATCTCAATTATATGTTTTAGTATTTTATTTAAAATATAAAAATCATAATAGACTATTAATTGAATTTAAATTTACTTAATGAATTTAATCCAGCAAGTAATTTAATTTCAAACAAGATATGAAGTAAATCAACTCTCACATTATGAATTTTTAGATGAACAAATAGAAATTTGAGAAAGAGGGAACATGATTGATTAACCTCACAAGGAAGGAACAT
>Ga0307515_10011187_pt1 | contig 17063 bp, 2 predicted proteins | sample 17_EM_MG_FD_194513 | JGI IMG/M metagenome (GOLD analysis project Ga0307515, IMG submission 194513) | Populus trichocarpa ectomycorrhiza microbial communities from riparian zone in the Pacific Northwest, United States - 17_EM | ecosystem: Host-associated > Plants > Roots > Unclassified | place...
AAAGACTTTTTCCTTTTGGGTTAGAGCTATAAGGGGTAAAACTAGGGCGGAGAAGTTATTAATAAACCGTTAGTAGAAATTAGCAAATCCTATAAAGGCTCTTACGTCCTTAACATTCTCAGGTTCTTGCCAGTTTATAATTACTTTGACCTTCTTTAGGTCCATTTATATACCGTTTATAGAAATAAGGAGTTTAAGGTATAGGACTTCCGTTTTATGGAACTTGTATTTATCTATATCCAATTATAGACCAGCTCCGTGTAGGGCTTATAGGACAAAGTTAACGTATTTTCAATATTTACTTAGGTTATTACTATATATTAGGATATCGTCGATATAAGTAATATAGAATATGTCCAGGTAGGGGCGCAGGGTATTATTTATATAATATTAAAACGAGCTCGGAGCGTTTGCGAGGCCAAAGGGTGTTACTAAGTACTTAAATAGTCTATATTAGGTACGAAATGCAGTAAGCTATTCGTCCCCTTTTATAATATAGAGACGGTTAAATACAAAGATAATATCGAGCTTTATATAGTAACGCGCCTTACTTAGTTAGTTTAGCGTCTCTTATATTAACGGGATTAGATATTAGTTCTTAACGGTAACGGCATTAAGAGCTCGGTAGTCTATATAGAAGCGCAGACCGCCGCTAGGTTTCTTAATAAAGATTACTAGTACGGCTATAGGCGATAAGCTTGCTCTAATAAATCCTTTACTTAAATTCTCGTCTAAATACTTTTATAGCACTTAGAGTTTATTTTAGGATATTCCGTATAAGGGTCTAAATCTAAGCTGCTTTCCTTCTTTAAGTATAATCTTATGGTCGTATAGTTAGTGTTCTGGTAGCTTATCGGCTTCCTTTTATAAAAATGCATCTAGGCGATAATAATACTCTATTAGTACCTTCATGGCAGGGTTAGTATGCTTCTTTAGTACTAAGGCCTTCTTAATATCGGCCATCGTAACAGCGAAAATTATATACTCAGGTTTCTTAGTAAGTTACGCTAGCGGGGTAGCTCTAATTATGCGGATATCCAGGGTGCTAAGCTCGCTTGGATTATTTATAGTTTCTTATTTAGGTTTAGGTTTGGTATTAGGTATAGAGTTAATATTAGATTTAGGTTTGGGTTCTTTAAGAATCCTTTTTATAGTAGAATAACAGTCCTTTTAGTATTTTCGTATATAGAGCTTAAACTTTTACTTAGCTCGGGGCGGTATAGTGCTTAATAATAACTTATAGAATTTAGTAGAATTTTTGGATCCTTAGTGGATATTAGTAGAATTCTTAGGCGTAGAGTGGGCATTGGTAGAAATCTTATATTAGTGGGATTTAGTGGAATTCCTAGGTTAGTAGAATCTGGTAGATTCCTCGGGTATAAGGTAGACAGTTATGGAAATTTTAAACTAGTAGATCCTGGTAGATTTTTTAGATTTTAGTTTTAGGTCTAAGCAGCGAGTTATAAGGCACTTCTACTTACAACGGGAAATAGTAAATAAAAGCTTAAGGTTGTCCTAATTAATAGTTACCTTATATAGCTTTATTTAGGGTTATCTAAGGATTACCAAGTAACCCAGGGTAGTAACAAAAAGTTTAATCAATTCTTTATAGTTTAAGTATTGGAGTCTCAGGAATACTACGTAGGTAATACGGCCTAAGACGGTGCGTTTACTATTAAATCTAAATACATTAATATGCCGGTCAAGGGGGGTTAGGGTAAAACTATTATCTTACGCAAAGATCTTGTTAATAAATCCTATACCGCTAGCTCCTATATTAATTAGGATTCAAGCGTTAGCCTATTAACCATTCTACTAAAGACGGCAGTTAATAGTTATACTACGGTCCCAAGAGTCAGAGTTTATAACATTAAATGCGTTTAATAAGATCCTATAGCAGAGCCGTCCTGGAGAGTAACTTAGCTCTAGGACCTTCCTTTTAGAGATAATTAGGGTGGGGTTCTTATAGGACGTCGGCTGTAGCTTTGTCCTTATAAATAGTGCTTATTAGATACAGGACTAGAACTAGGTAGAGATCGGGGACAATAACCAGAAGATTAATGCGGTAAATGGCTGCTGGTATTAGTTGTTTATAATTTGTGTTTAGGTATAGAAACAGAGCAGTAGTTAGAGAGGTAAGAGCTACTTCTATATTTAAAGCAGAGGCCTAGCTTAATGCGTCGTTCTCATTTAAAGGACCCTAGTGGGGCGTACCCTAGGGTCCTAGTGTCAATATCCATAGCGTTAAGGTGCTTAGGTTAAGATAATAACTTAATAGACGTTTGCGGGGTTACCGTATTATATTAAGGAGCGGGCTTCGGTGTTAGGCGTAGTATATTATTATATCGTTTATTAATAACGTTTACGTAGGCATTAAGGGCTCCCGGTAGGTCTACGCCTATTAGGGAGGTTTTTAGTTTAGGGCTTAGGGATTTAATAAGGCTGTTAATTAGTGCGGAGTTATTCTAGCCTATTTCCTTTACGTAACGGTTAAATTCGGAGAAGTATACTAGGAAACTTTTCGTTCCTTAAGTTATGTGGTTTATCTTTCTTTAAGCAGTAGCTTAGCGGTTTAGGTCACCATATATAGCTTTAAGAAGTACAACTAGGCTTTGCACTAAGTTTGGCTAAAGAGGTTTAATAAGGTTAGCTGCATCTCCTCCTAGTTAACTTAGAGCGTAACAGAGTCGGTTAGCTTTAGTTAGGTAATAGTTAGCGTTACCGGTTAGCTTATTTTTAAGCTAGCTTAGAAATAATTGGAGCTCTTATCGTTTACTAGTAAATACTAGGGGATCTAGTAGTCGTTTAGATTGTTTTAGTATAGTAGTCGGCTTAGGGTAAGTAGCTACTGCGGGTTTAGGGCTCGCATTCCGCGTATTTATCTCCAGAGATAGCGTTTAGTCTTAAGGTCCTAGCATAGGCATCTTAAGGGCGCGGACTTCTTCTTAGAGGTCCTTAATTAATTGCTAGTACCGCGCTTTTTGCTTAGCTTGTTATTAATTTAAAGTAGCTTAGTTTTATTTAAGGGCGTCTATAAAAGACTTCTATATCCCTACTAATTATTCTTAAAGTGCGGATATAATACCGGCGGCCGTTGTAGGGGCTTTAGGTTCGTTCTGCATATCAACAGTAGTATAGGTAGTTAACGCAACGTAGTGTTATGGAGTGAGTATAAGCGACGATAATATATAGCAAGGTAGATATTATTAAGCTATATATATAAACTGTATAAGGAGGTCAAGACGTTACGTAAGGAAAGAAGGTAGGAAAACAGGAAGAAGGGGCATATATTGTTAACTTAGTTGCTTAGTTAACACGTATATAGGCAAAATAGAGTTTAGGTTGTGGTCCTAGCAGAACTTAGCAGAATTTGGTAAAACTTAGCAGAATATGGCAGAATGCCGTAGATTGCCATTAGATTGCCATTAGATTGCCATTTTATAGTTGGTCTTTAATTGCTAAGTCAGTAGAAATAGGTAGACGTGTGCAAGGTGTTATGGGGGTGTCCCGTAATATATAGTTGCTAAAGCTAGTATAAGGGGATTTACGTAAAGGTATTAACCGTAAAGTCCTTAAAATCTCCCTAAAACAATTCTTAGAGTATTAAGTCTAGCTAGTTATATATCTCTGTATATACGTATATCTTATATTATAAGTAGTTAATTAGTTCATCTTTAGAGGCTTCCGTTAGGTTAATCCTATCTTTTTATTTAGCTACTTTTTCCTCTTAGTCTTTCTCTATTCCTAATATCTTATATTTTTATATATTATTTAGGTAGATAAGGGTAATTATAGGGTAAAGGTAGGGGAGCAGTTAAGGAGGTGGTTAAGGAGGTAGTTAAGGAGGCGGTCAAGGTAACCGTTAAGGGGGTAGTTTAAGTTGTTTAAGTAGGGTAAAGGGTAAGGTATTTTGCGTAGTAATATATTTTTCTCTTTTTATAGTAGATAGAATAAGATATCTAGAAGTCGTTATGGATACTAAATAAGTACTTCTAGGTAGTTTCCCTTCTTCCCTTTAACTAAAATAGGTTAATACGAAAGGTAGATAAGTATAACTATCTTCCAATCTGCTGTAAGGTGGATAGTATAACTATCTTCTAAGCTATCTGCGTGCTTCCTAATCTATACGCGCTTACTAATTAGTGTTAGGATACTTTAATACGGTGTAATAGACGTAATATACGTACAGTGCGATATATAGTTGGATTCTTAAGGTTCTATTTATACGCCTCCCTATTTTTACTACAAAGATATTAATTCCGCTTACCGCCCTTAGTTAAGCTAATAGCGATTTTCTATACCCGGCATAGAAAATCCTAATTGGTCCGTTCAACAATAGGGCCGGTAGAATTCTACACCGCCACCCTGCCGCATTCTGCCATATTTTGCCACCCTATTACATTCTACTATATTCTGCCTACCCGTCTTCCTATATCCTAAATTTTAGTTTAAAGTTAGGATAGTACGTTATAAAGTATTCCTATTTATAATATAGGGCAGTAAATAGAAGCTTAAGGTTATCCTAATTAATAACTACTTTATATAGCTTTATCTAGGGCTGTTTAAGGATTACTAGGTGACCTAAGGTAGTAACAAAAAGCTTAATTAGTTCTTTATAGTTTAGGTATTAAAGTCCTAGGGTTACCGCGTGGGTAATACGGCCTAAAATAGTGCGTTTGCTATTAAATCTAAATATATTAATATGCTAGTAGAGGGGGGTTAGAGTAAAACTATTATCTTACACAAAGATCTTATTAATAAATCCTATGCCGCTAGCTCCTATATTAATTAGGATTTAAGTATTAGCTTATTAACCATTCTACTAAAGATGGCAGTTAATGGTTATGCTATAGTCCTAAGAGTTGGGGTTCGTAACATTAAATGCGTTTAATGAGATCCTGTAGTAAAGCCGTCTTAGAGAGCGACTTAGCTCTAAAACCTTCCTTTTAAAGAAGATTAGGGCGGAGTTCTTATAGTATATTAGTTGTAACTTCGTCCTTATAGGTGGTACTTACTAGATACTAAGCCGGAATTAGATAATAACCGGAGTTAATAGACTAGGCTTAATTAAGGCGATCGGCTGTTTATGCTAGTTATCCTTTTATATAATTAGGATAACGGTATACCGCCTATACTAGTTATTTAAATATTTATTTAGGGTAGGGCGATAGAGCAGTAACTTAAGATATAAGTATTACTTTCGCACTTAAAATAAAAGCCGTATTTAATGTGTTGTTTACATTTAGCAGATCCTTTTAGGGTGTAAGAGAGGGTTTTAGTATTAATATCTATGGCGTCTGGGTCCTTGTGGGTCTTAGGCAGCTAGGGGGTAAAGTATTAAGGTATATATTTTGGGGCGAGGTGTAGTATATTATTATATAGGCCGTTAATAACATTAGCGTAGGTAGTAAGGGTATCTGGTAGCTTGACTCCTATAAGGGAAGCCTTTAATTTAGAGTTTAAGGATTCCACTAAGCGATTAATTAAGGCGGGTTTATTCTATCTGGTTTCTTTAGTATAGTAGTAAAACTCGGCGAAGTATAATAGGAAGCTCTTAGAGCCTTATATTATCATATTTAGTTTTCTTTATACTATAGCAATTTAGTTAGGGTCGCTATAAAATGCTTTTAGTATAGTAACTAGTTTTTCTATAGTGCTTAGCTAAAATAGGTATATAGTTTCCGCGGTATCTCCTATTAAACAACTTATAGCGTAACATAGTTGGCTGTTAGGAGTGGGGTAGCGATTAATATTACCGTTTAGCTTATTTTTAAGTTAGGTAAGGAAAAAGCGTAGTTTACTCCTTTTGCCTAAATAGGCGGAAGGATTAGGGAGACGTTTGGTTAACTTCTTTATAGGGGCAATAGTTGGCAAATTTGGGGTTAAGGAGCTAGTTTTAGATACGTTCTCTCTACCTAGTGTTTATAGGTTAATACTAGTAGGGGCAAGTAGGGGTGACGGTGTGGTAGATGGTGGGTTTTAGCGGATCTCTTTAATTTCTTTTTTTAGAGATTTAATTGACTTATAATGTTGGGCTTTTTAATAGGTAAGGATGTCCGTAAAAGCCTATTGCAGAGTCTCTATTTATTTAGTAAACATATTATATAGGTTTTTTGCGGATATAGGGGTTTCTAGGTTATTCTGTATGCTAGTTAAGGCGGTATAGGGTATAGGTTTAATATAATATAGTATTACGGAGTAAGTATAAGCGACGATAATATATAGCAGAGTAGATATTATTAAGCTATGTATATAAACTGTGTAATAAGATTAAGACGTTGCGTAAGGAAAAAAGGTAGGAAAATGGGAAAAAAGGGTATATATTATAGACTTAGTTGCTTAGTTAATATATACACGGAGTAGAATAGGATTTAGGTAGTAGTTCTAGCAGAACTTAGCAGGATTTAGTAGAACTTAGTAAAACTTAGTAGAATATGGTAAAATGCGGCAGGTTGCTGTTAGATTTCCATCTTATGGTCAGTCTTTAGTTGCTAAGTTAGTGGAAACAAGTAGACGTGTATAAGGTATTATGGGGGTGTCCTGTAATACTCGCCCTCCCTTATTCTAAAAAATAAGTATATTAACCAACATTACTATAACCTACTTAAGTAGTCGTTATTAGTGAGTCACCCTATATAACTAATACTAATTAGTAGTTAAATATATAGTTAACTATAGAGCAGCTAGGTTTTTAAATAGAAGAGATAGTTTTATATAGGGGTGCTATATGTACTTATATAGAATAGATCCCAGCGATACTATACTACCTTAAACTTGTGAAAAACTAATAATAGAAGTATTACTAAGTACTAGGAGATCCTAAGTTGCGTCTATTATATAGAACAACCGCGTTTATAAAGATTTAGTCAAGTACTTTAGGTTAAAAGTGTCACTAAACTTAGGGTCCTAAGTTAACGTCTAAAACGCGTTAAAACAACCATCTTAATACCTTTGGTGTACCTTTGCAGACTATAGAATTACAACTACTACCTAACTATACGTTAAACAACCTTTAATAACAGCTATTATGGCGTTAACTTACCTAAAGAAGTATGAGGACAATATTAACCTAGAGATATAGAAAACCAATATAATTAACCTTAAAGATGTTAATTAATAAGATTTAAACGGATTCTTATTATACCGCATGGTATACTATAAAGACAGCAAATATAATAATACTATACTATAGTACTATATAAGGGAGGACTTTATTAAATAAATAAAGGGAATATAGACTCCTATAAAGAAGGATATTATATAAGACTTCCGTAACTTCTTGTGGGAGTATAAAGTGTTTATACCTATAGATGGGGGTATTATTAGAGATAACATTTAAGAGTAGGTTATTAATATAAAAGAAGAGCATAAATAGACTCTATAAGAGATTAAGCACCAACTACGCACTATAAGGAAGCTTAACTTATGATAAAATTTAAGTAATATACCTTTAGAGATGAATCTACCTCTGCCTTTAACTCCTCTATATCTAATTTAACCCGTAACTTTAATGTTAAATACTATACCCTAATAAGAGCAGGTATAGGATCCCATTACTTTACAATTTAATAACCTTTAGACTCCACCAACTAGACCTATATCCCTACTAGAGCCTATAATACAACTCCTACCTCCTCTATTTTAATCTTAAATAAGAGGTATTTTAAAATCGCTTATAGAGCTTACGAAGCTTAATTTAGATTAAAAGAAGAAGTTTAGTAGGGAATTATATAATATTCTTAATTCGAAATTGCGTATCTTTTATAACTATTACTAAAAGGTAGGAATAGAGTCTAATTAATACCATAACGCCTATTCTGTTATACTTAGGGGCCAAGCTAGTACCTTCTATTATAATCGTTTAGCAGGAAAAGGATATAACTTTAACCGCATAATATATAAGTTAAGATACCATTTTAAAACAGAAGAGAATAAGTAGCAGTATATATTAAAATGGAGAGAGACTACCTTTTTAAGAATTATTGCTATAAACCTAGGTATTCCTCAGCTTAATTATCTTTAAAAGCTCTTTAACTAACTTTAGATAATCTAGCGTGGTCTATCCGAATTATATTAAAAAAAGTTTAGCCTATATAATTAAGTTATTAGTGTATATTAAGGTATTAAAGAATATAACCTTGCTCTCTTTAATTCTGTAAATACTTATAAAGGTATATATGCTTAATTAAGATCTTCTATTAGTACTACTCTACGCTCTTAAGAAGTATAGCAATTTAACGCCTAACTCTAACCTACTTTAATCGACCCGCCTAACTAATATAATTATAACTAAACTAATTAAATATATAGTGGCCATAGTAGGCAATACGGTAAAGGGTATAATTAATAACTATAAGGTAAAGGTAGAGGTCCTTATAGAGGTTTATTTTAAAGTAATCGCTAAAAGAAGTACTATATTTATAAAAAACCAAATTACTAGTTAACTAGGCATTCTCTTAATAAGCGAAAGAAGGTATATAATAAGTTTCGCTAAAGTATAAAAAAACGTTAGAAATTATAAGGTTATTACGGCCTATTTCTAAAGCTTTTTAGTTTAATATAAAGGCGTAAAAGATCTTAAGGGTAAGGTTAATAAGGTTAAACAGCTCCTTATAAATATAGAAATTAAGGACTACTTACCTAACTAATACTTTACTAAGTATAGTAAGGTAGATAGTATATAAACCATTACTATTCTTAATAACCAATCTACGCTCTATTCTATTATAAAGTTAGATATCTTTATTAAGCTAAAGGAGAGCTCCGCGTTCTCCTTTAACAATAAATACTTAGCAAATGTCTTCTATAGTATTATGCTAGATACTAGAGCCGCAGGAGTATCTATAGTAGGAGAACCTTAAGTTTAAGCCCTTTAATAACTTAATACCTCTATCTAAATTAACTAATTAACGGCAGGCTAATATATAATACGTTTTTAGCAAGGGTACCGCAATCTCTTTTGGCATAATTAGGGTCCAAACCCCCTTAGGGTATATTACTTTCTACATTATTCCTATAAATACTCCATTTTTATTTTATATTAAAGATATAGATAAATTAGGCGTTAAGCTTAATAACTTTAAGAATATGCTTATATAGGGAGATAATTAGGTACCTATTATACGCAAGTAAGGTTACCCTTAGTTACTCCTTTATTAACTAAAAAAGAGTATTGCTTAAAGCTACTTAACTAAGTTAAAGTTACGTTAACTATACCGTTGTTTTAGCCACCTATCCATTTATTAATTGCTTAGGGTTCTTTAGCGAGTAGGCTATAAAGTTAAGGTTAAGGCAATTAAGCATTTTATAAAGTACTGCTATTACTACTAAATAAACTAGAAGTCCCCTAGCCGATTTAAGTTTACCCTTAAAGATAACTATAACTTTAACTTCTATATTATTATTAACGTTATATATCTTAGCGGCAAGCTAGTACTCTAAGTTATTAACTTCTTAACCTCCTTTTAAGCCGTATGTTTTTTAAGGATATATTAGCTAAAAATGTATAGGATACCCTTTAATTATACTGGATTAATATCTACCTAAAACCCCCTAATTAAATTATCTATAATGTAAAAAAGAACTTCTTATCTATAGAGTTTTAATAATAGATAAAGGTAATAGCAATTAAGGTTAAGGAAGTCCCTATTAAGGCACATAATAATATTAGAAAAGTAAAGTAATATTATATACTATTACACCGCGTATATAAAATTATCTCTTTAAAACTAGAGGACGCTAGCGAAGAACTTACCTTATAAATAGCTGTTAAAGCTATTAACAATTCCGCTAGCCTAGATAGACTTACACCCATATTACTGGTCTTTAGCGCCTACCCTTAAATAACTAATAATTCTCTATTATCTCCCTCTATTATATAATAAGCTAAGGCTATTTATAAGGTAATAAAGAAGGTCCAATATCTTTATGCTATACGCTAGATTAATAACGTACTAGAAATAAGAAATAGCCTAAATACCTTAACTACGCTTAATCTGCCACTCTAGTCTAAGGTACGCATATAGCGTAAAAAGGGAGGATAGTTAGGCCTATATTAACTTATTATAATTAATAGTTAAACTTATACTATTTAGATGCCTTACAGACCCACTTAATTCCGTTTAACTATTATTAAGCCTTATTATAAAAATAATAGTTTTAAGCCTTTATAGGATACCCTAAAAGATACCCTAAAGGAGAACTACGATTAACGTGCTCTAGAAGGCGACTATAATTCTAATATAATTATAGTAGATATGCCACAACTATAACGCGGTAGAGGTCACCTAAAGGGATTATAAAATCGCCAACACCTTATTAACTTTAAAGAGCAATTTATTACCGTTATTAAGAATAAAGTTAAGTTATTAATGGCCTTTATAACAGCTAAGAAGAAGGCTAACTTTAAGCTCGCAAAACAGCTCTAAAAGGAAGGTTGTATTATAACTCTTAGAGCTCCTTTTTAAGCATCTAATAAGTAGGAGATTAATAGTCTTATTGTTAGCGACTTAGTCAATCGAGGCACAAGTACGGCAAAAGGGTCGCGCAAGCCTATACGATTGGATTGTCTATAAACGAGGATCTAAAGCTAGAGAAAGGAAAGGAGACGGAGGGCGGCGCCGCTTAACGTTATATACAATCCTCTAGTCACGTGACGGCAACTATCTAGAACTGTATGAAACTGTCTACGACTATCTATAACTCTCCGCCATAATCTACTGGTTTCTACCAGTGCCGTAATATTACCCCCCCCTCCAAAAAAGCCTACCCTCAGGCTTTATACATCCATATTATGTCCATAGGGTATTCTTATCTTTATGCTTAATAGGCAGCTTATTGTCTTCGCTATTTTAGCACTCTATTTACTTATTAAGGTACTTTAGGGGTCTGGGTTTGTTGGGGTAACAACTATAGAATTCCTAAAGCTTATAGGGACTACCTATAAAGTTCTATATAGGGTACCAAGTGGGGTCTAGGTTATACCCTTTTTAACTAACATAATATTTTAACGTTCCCCTTATAAGCTTACAGGCCAGTATTTCTTTAATTTCCCATTTATCGTCGCCATTAACTTAAATCGGTAGGGGAGGTTTATTCTTTTATCTAGGTAATAAGTTGTTTATAGCTTTCTATAATTTATCCAGAGAGAAAATAGGGTAAACTTTAATTAAATTTAGGAGCTTTACTTTATACGCGTTGCCTATCTTCTTAAGAACCTTATACGGTCTTGCTATCTAATAGTCTAGCTTACAGCTAGGTCGTTTTATCTTCTAGTTCTTTATTATAACCTAGACCATATCTCCTACGGCAAAGTTAGGCTCTTGCCTATACTTATTTGCCTACTATTGCATTAATTTCTAAGCCTTTTTTAGATTTGTACGGGCTACTATCTAGGCTTCTTCTAAGCGCTTGGCGTACTGCTAGGCTTCCTTATAAAATAGTTTTTCGCGTATAGTCCGGGGTCCTTCTAGTCTTTCCCAGTTAAAGCTTATATAGGGTAAGTAGCCCATTTCTAGCTAGATAGGGGCAAATCCTATAAAATCGTGAGGTAGGGTCGCTTGGGCGTAGTCTATTAGGGGTAGTAGTTTAGCCCAGTTATCTTAAAAGTAGTTAATAAAGAGCTAAAGTCTCTAGTCTAAGTATTAATTTACAATTTCTATCTAACTATTTATCTAGGGGTAGTATGCTATAGAGAGCTTTAGCTTAATACCTAAGATCCGGGTAAACTCATTCCAAAAAGCTAAAATTAATTGCGGCCTATAATTAGATATAATAGTATCTAATAGTCCGTAAATTTAGTAGACGTAGTAGATATATAGTTAGGCCGCCTCTTTAGTATTAATATTCTTATAATAGGGGATTAAGAACGGGCGCTTACTAAAGCGGTTAACTAGGATTATAACCATATTATATCCGTTACGGTCTATAGGTAGTTTATAAAAGTCTATAAAGATATACTACTAGGGGCATTCTGGTATTAGGAGTAGTTTTAATAGTCTTAGGGTCTTATCTCGTGGAATTATAAATCTACGGCAGTTGTTATAGTTCCGTATATAGCGGTTAATATCTATAACTATTCCAGGCCAGTAGTAGCGGTCGCCAATAATCTTACGGGTCTTATTTTTTCTAGGGTAGGCCGTAGAGACCTAGGTATAAGCTTCGGTAATAAGCCGGGTCCGTAAGTTCTATTCCTTAGCTACTACTAGCCGTTCCTAGTGCTTAAGTAGTCTGTTTTTAAGGGACCATAGGCTGGCAACGTTCTTTACCTTTTCACAGTACTCCTATAGAGAGGGGGTTATTTGGTTAGCCTGTAGTAGTTTATTAATAAAGTTAAGTTTAGAGGAGTTAATAGAACATATCTTGGCGCCTAAGAAGTCTATACTTAGTTCTGCCCATATCTAGGGGTTAAGGTATTCTAGTTATAGTAGCGTCTAGGTCCGTAATAAGATCTTTACAGCCGTCTAATTATCTAGGTCTTACTTACGCCTTATAAAGCGTCCGCACGGTTCGTAGCGCCTAGTCTATATATAATTAAGAAGTTAAACTAAGATAGGGTATCCGCCTAGCGTGCCTGCCAGGCTATAAGGGCCTTAGTTATTATAAAGTATTCTAGGGCCTTATAATCTAAAACTACCTTAACTAGCTCAGGGGTCCCCTCTAGCTGTGCACGCCAGTGCTAAAAGCTAGAGATAATAGCCAGCATTTCTTTATTATAGATATAGTAGTTTAGCTCGGCATCTATTATAGTCTTTAAATAGTATGCAATAGGGTGCTACTCTCCGTCTAGTTGCTTCTGGGGAAAAATACCAGCTATTGCGCCGTCTAAGGCATCAGTTTCTAGCATTAAGGGCCGTTTTAGGTCAAAATGGGCAAGTAGAAAAGCCAATACTAGCCGTTTCTTAAGCTTATTAAAGGCCTGCCTATATATAGCGTTAAAGTAAAAGGGCTAGTCTTTTCTAGTAAGATAGTTAAAAGGCTAGGTAATCCTACTATAGTTCTTAATAAAGCGTTAGTAGAAGTTACAAAAACCTAAAAATAATTGTACCCCCTTTACAGTCCGTAGGGGTGCCCACTAGTTAATTACGGCCGTCTTCTCTAGGTTGGTTTTAATTCCGTTTATACTAATAATAAAAGCTAGGTACTTTATACGCTTAATACTAAACTCTAACTTCTTAATGTTAACCTAAAGGCTAGCCTTATAGAGTTGTTATAAGACTTTTTAGACGTGCTCCTCGTATTCTAGCTTATTTTTAAAGTAGATTATAATATTATCTAAATAGGCTGTACAGAAGTCGTTAAGGTAGTTAAAGAGTATATTATTTATATACCGCTAGTACGTAGCTAGTCCGTTAATTAGTCTAAAAGGGAGTACCTTATATTTATACGTTCCGTAATAGGTCTAAAATATAGTAAGATCTTTAAACCTAGGGTCTATCCTAATTCGGTAGAAGGCCTAGCGGATATTAAGCTTTATAAAGACCTTAGCTCTACTTATTTAGGCTAGAGTCTTATTAAGTAGGGGTAGCGGATAGCGGTCCTTGCGGGTTATATTATTTAGCTTATAGTAGTTAATATAAAAGCAGAGTCCTCTATTTAGCTTTTTAATAAAGAAAATAGGCAAGGCGAAAGGGGCTTAGCTAGGCTTAATAAAGCCCTTATTTAGGTTATTAATAAAATACTACTTTATGGCCTATAATTCGGTAATAGACTGCTTATAGAGGGGGCTAAAGCTAAGGGTGTTTTCCTTACCCTACTTAATCTCAATCTTATAGTTATATGGTTAGTAAGGTAGAAGTATATTAGACACTGCTTTAAAGAATACGTCCTTAAATTTCTAGTATTAATAGGGTAGCTTTTATTCTACTAGTTCCTTATCTATAAGCTCACTTTCTTATCCACTAAGCTTACTTCCCTTTTCCTTAATTATTTAATTAATTTCATATAAGCTCGTTATAAAGGCAATAGTATTAGGCTAAACCAAGTTCCGGTAAAATCCTACGGCACTAATATAGTAAACATTAACTAGTGGGAGGTCTGCTAGTTTCCTTACAGCCGTTTTCTAAACCGTATTTTACAGTCTAGGGTTTATAATCTTTTTTAGCTCCTATTCCATTTTCCGTAAATTATCCCTCTAATCTATTAGTTTAGTATAACGTCTAATATCCCTTACTATTCTTTGTGGCTATATAAGGCCTAAGCTCTCTATAGGGGGCTTTTTTAGGTCACTACTAACTTCCTAGGTCTTTAATGCGGGTGGCGTAATATAGGTAGTTTGGGGGCAACGTAGTATACAGATCCGTTGCAAATTAAGCTATATATCTTTCTTAAAGGCCTAGTCCCTACGCATAGCATCGGCCTAGTAAATAGTATTAATCTAGGGCCGTATAAGGTTTTCCATTATAATACTAATTTCTTTTATAAAGGAAGGGGTTAGGGGTAGAGTTTTGGGCTAGATAAGCCGTCTACTCTATATATTAAGCTATAAGCCTAAATAGGCTAGCTATTTTTGCCTTAAGATTATATTATAGCTACCTAGGTCCGTAATAAGGAAGGGGATATTATACTACCTTCGTCCGTTAATACAGAGGTAAATCCACAAGATAGTTATAATAGGTAGCCCTATCCGCCCATTATACCCACGGATAGGAATTAGTTTAGGTAGTTCTTTAATAGGTATATTTAGAAAGTTAGCCAGCTTTATAGTATATTAGGTATCTATTAAGGCAAAGGCATTTACTCTAAAGTTAGCTAAAGCAGAGGTTAAAACTTAGTATCTATTGCGGAATAAAGTATAAGGGATAGTATAGTTTCTTCTACTAACTAGCTAACCCAGATTAATATCTAACATATTAATCCCTTTTAACCCTAAAAAGGAGTCTTCCTTTAGGGTTCCTCTTTTTATAACTCCGCGCTATCCTTCTAGATTAACAGAACCTTATCCACTTTTACGCCCATTAGGTAATCCTTTATATAGTAACCTTTCTAACTATAAGAGAAGTAAGCTTCTTAATTACTAAGGGCCTATATATAGGGGTTACTATATATAAGCCAAGCATTCGCCAGACCTATAGTAGGGCTGGCTATATAGCTAGCTGCTAAATTGGCGGTAGGCTATATAGGTAGTGCTATAGGGGTTATTGATTATACTGGGGCATTACGAGCCGTTTTTATATTACTTATAGTCTGATTTAAAGGGTTTCTAGCTTTATACTATTCGGCACTATAACGGAACCTTATAGCAGGTACTACGGTAGGCTTATTATTAGGCTAGGTGTATAGGTAATATAAATTAAAGTTAACAACGTAATAATAACTAGTGGAGTGGTTGCCTAATAGATTAACTCTAATTATATTCAAGAATTACTATAAGGAAAGAACTATTTAAAGTAAGGACTATAGTCCTTTAAATACATAACCGTACTTTTAGGAAACCTTTTATTATATATAATATACATATTATACATAAGGTATATAAGTTCCTCTTATTCCTCTTATTTAATATATATTATATTATATAACTCGCTTACTATTCTTTATTACATAGTTCTACCGGCTTTATACTAAACCGTACCTATATTAACTAACTAGCTTCCTCTAACTCTTCTTTAAGTAGTTATAGCATCGTACTTAAAGCGTTTGTAACACCATCTCCCTCCTTTTTATCTTTATCCTTAAAGATCCCAAACATCTCTAAGTTGTTTACTAGAGGTATAATATCCATCTAATTAATTTAGTTAATATTATTACTTATTATACCTAAAGTAACTTCTTCTTTATATGCCCAGCGTTATGCTCGTACTATTACTGCTATATTATCGCTAGGTAAAATAATACTATCTCTATATTCTTATTGTTTAAAAGAGAGGTTAGTTTATATTACGCTAGCGAGTCCTTTATCTCAGCAACCTTCCTCTTACTTAAAGTGCACTAAAGTAAACATCCGTTCTTCTTATAATGTTTATTCTACTTTTAACGCTAAATATGCACGTCCTATAACTCTTAATAGTCTTTAAGTTCCCTAAGTAATTTATTATAGAGTCTTATATTTAATCTATTGCTATAAGGCTTAATAGTAAGCTGACGTAGGCTCTTACTAAACTAAAACGTTCTTATAACGCGGAGCAGAAGGCCCTAAATACTCGCATTACGGCATCTACTCAGCTGCTTCGTCTTAAGAAAGTCCGTAAAAAGGTATATTTTAAGAAGTAGAAACTTATAGAATAAGGTTTATAGGAACTAGGTGACGAGAGGACTAGTTCTCCCTTAATTAAGAAGGAAATAGCTCTAAATAGCTTAGTAACTATTCCTCCTAGGTCCCCCTTAAGCAATTCATTCTTTAACGATCCTTCTTTATTAATATTACCTAACCTAATCTCTTCTAATACTCCTATACCTTTCCTATAGCGTTTTTTAGATTCTCTAATAGCTTTTAGGTAGTCTTATTATAACCTATATTAGGATTTTTTTTTTGGGCACGTTGTTGCAAGCGAAAATCGGGGTCTGCAAAACCTGCGTAAGTCGCAATTTTGGCAATTTGCGGCAATTTGCAGCGATTTACTATAAATACACAGGCTACTTGTGCAAATTGCCGCAAATTGCTAAACCCTAATTTTCGGCTGCAATAAAAATACTATAAAAGCTCTGCATAAAGCTCTGCACGGGGCTCTATATAGAGCTTTGCACAAGGCTCTACACAAAGCTCTACGTACAAAGGCTCTGCACGAGGCTCTACACGAAGCTCTACACGAAGCTCTACACGAAGCTTTACATAAAGCTCTACACAAAGCTCTATATAAAGCTCTACACGAAGCTCTACACAAAGCTCTACATAAAGCTCTACACGAAGCTCTACACGAAGCTCTACACGAAGCTCTATACGAAGCTCTGCACGAAGCTTTACACGAAGCTTTACACGAGGCTCTACACAAAGCTCTACACAAAGCTCTACGTACAGAGGCTCTGCACGAGGCTCTACACGAAGCTCTGTACGAAGCTCTGTACGAAGCTCTGCACGAAGCTCTGTACGAAGCTCTGCACGAAGCTCTGCACGAAGCGCTTGCACG
>Ga0307515_10011188_pt1 | contig 17061 bp, 14 predicted proteins | sample 17_EM_MG_FD_194513 | JGI IMG/M metagenome (GOLD analysis project Ga0307515, IMG submission 194513) | Populus trichocarpa ectomycorrhiza microbial communities from riparian zone in the Pacific Northwest, United States - 17_EM | ecosystem: Host-associated > Plants > Roots > Unclassified | place...
AGTTACCAAGCACACCCCCCTGCCCCTCTGCCGAAAGGTACCAGGAATGCATTCCCCGCTTTGGATGGAGAGTTGAGTAGATTGTTTCCTTTGCAGGTGGAGAAGAAGTCAGGGTGGTAGTGGAGAAGGCATGAAAACCAGCATAAAGTGTGAGGACTGCAATGAGGCTTTATGTTTCACACCCAAACAAAATTGTTTTCATGAATTTCACCATATGTAGAGTATTTCTATTTATTCTGGGGGCATTTGGCTGGATTGTGGTTGTGTGGTGTGTATTTTAAAAGCTGGCCCATCTGTGGGCCCAAACCCGGTTACCGGCAAAGGGATAGTACGTACGTCACCCACGTCAACCCACCCAGCCCTACGTACGCCTCCCCACTTGCTAATACCCGTTTTACGTTCCTTCCTACCTGCAGATCACGACCACATGGCCAGCCGCGCGTCCCCTCGCTAATATTTCCCCATACTGTCTGGGCTAAATCCGTGCTCGCGTGCTCGGCTTCTACTTGTGTCAAGAACTCTAGCTAGCCAGAATAGACGCCGCTCAGACGCAGCGTAGAGCACTACAAAGATCACGGATCCTGCCAGATAATATAGAAGACCCGTGAGAACCAATCCGCGTATGTACAGGATACCAGAACCACCACTCCCGTAAACTGGCCGAAGCTCTTCGAAGACCACCAATGACAGACTGCCGCAAAGACGTTCTATCCGAGAGTGAGTTAGCACATCCGCGTCTGACAGGTTAAGCGATCAACATCACCTCATGGACAAGAGTAAACACTCAAAATTTGTTGCCTATGATAACCTATATATATGGCTCTCTATTCCCATTCTCTCACACATCACTTCCCTAATACGCACTTATAAGTATATATATGTACTTATATTACAAACACCCCCACTTGATTAAAAAGAGATCAAATAGTCGATACAATAGACAGAATCTTGCACACCACAAACACCAGATATCAGAAAGCACAAAAAACGGAAAGCAAAAAACGAAAGGCATTCACGATTTACATGGCAACCAATGTAGAAGAAACTGAGAGGAAAACAACTACTGTACTGTTTTGCTAGAGCCATGTGTTGCGGGTTCTGTCTGCCCCGAGGTCCTCTCTAATAGGTACATTCATTCAAATTCAACCCCGTCTACCCAACACCGTGAAGAGGAAAAAAAGTTTAGTAGTACAGTTATTATATAAACGTTGATTAATGAGCAGTATGGTATCTTCATTCAGCAGCACTTACGCCGGAGGTTTGCTAGGCGCAGACTCCTCTGTCTGCTCATGGATGACTGGTTCCGATGATGTTCTCGGTTGAGTGGGGACCTCCAATTCCGACTTGTTGCTGGGCGGGAGCTCTCCACCTTTTGCATCCTTTGCCCGTTCTACTGGCGACCATCCACCTATACTTCCAGCGACAATACTGGGCACCATCGCCGCTGCCGCAAATGCCGAATTTGATCGCGATCGTCTGCGCTTGTGCGAGCCTGCTGATGGTGGCGGGAATCCTTCCTCCCCAGCTGCCAATTCCGCCTTGGATCCACCGCGGAACATATGCGAAAAGTTCTCCTTCATTGTATCCCTGATATTCTGACGCCGGAATTTGAGCTGGTTGAGGCGACCACCGCGGACCATCTTGAGGAAGGACAGTTCCTGACGGATTTCCTCGATTCCACGGTTCCATTCGAAGCGGTCTTCTTCTGATCGGTAGACTGGGGTGGTTCTCTTTTTTGTCATAAAACTCGGTGCAATCTTGGCAATGAACTCATCTGGGATGAGGCGGATGATGACGGCGACCGGTATCGAGATACCCCCAAGAATAATAGAAATTGCCCACTGAATACCATGGAGTGGCGTAACCGAGAATGCTTTTCCGCCGACAAAAATGATCATGATCTGACCACCGACCATCACGACATTGATACCAACAAAGAACCAATTTTGAGATATGCCCTCGAAGATATTGAACTTATTGTCTAGCCGGCGATTGCTGCATTTAGGTTAGCAACCAGAATATTAAGAGGCGTCTATAGATAGTGCACTCACTTGTATTGATTGAAGATTTGCATCCAGACAAAAGTATTGAAAACCAACGAATTAAGCTGGAGGACTCCAGTCGCGTCACGGGGATAACCCAAGATTCCGTGTCCTGCAAAGTGAAGGATGAATGTTACCACAAGTTGGTAAATTGCCTGGCCAATAATCATCTTCCACATGTTGATTGTAATCAAAGGAGCCGACTTTGGATCAGGCTTTCTATTCAAGATAGATGGAGCAGGAGGATCTGTGGCCAGCGCAAGTGCAGCAAATGTATCCATGATAAGATTCACCCAGAGAAGTTGCACAGCGGACAAAACGGATGTTTCATCGCTGGAAGCAACTGCAGAGACAAAGGTAAGAAGTACAGCAGTAATGTTGACCGTGAGTTGAAACTGGAAACAAATTAGCACCTCCGGGTTAAAAACATCTGGAAAATGGAAAGTACTTGGAGAAACTTCTTAACGGCATCATTAACTGCACGACCCCACATCAATGCTTTGACAATGCTGGCAAAGTTGTCGTCCATAAGGATAATTGCTGAGGCCTCCTTCGCAACTTCGGTTCCTGCAATCCCCATTGAGAAACCGACATCTGCCATCTTCAAAGCCGGTCCATCGTTCGTACCATCACCAGTTACAGCAACGGTTTCCCCCAATTCCTTCAACCGTCTGACCAAGATTCGCTTATCCTCAGGACTGGAACGTGCAAGAACCTGCAATCTAGGAATAACCTGGTCCATCTGTGACTGAGAAAGTTGACGGAATTTGGGGCCTTCCATGACTAGACCGCCGAGAACGTATATTCCACATTCTTCAGCGATTGCCTTCGCCGTCATAACATTGTCACCGGTAACCATGCGAACAAAAACACCAGCTTTTTGGCATTGCATCACAGCCTCATGCACACCGGGGCGGAGAGGATCCTGGATACCAACAATACCGAGCCATATCATATCATCAAACACATCATCAAACTCGGCCTGAGTGGAATCGTCCGCTAGCACTCGAGCGCCATGCGGTGGCCAAGATGGAAAGTCACGGTACAGAAGTCCAATGGTACGAAGTGACCGGTTGGCGTATTCTGAGATAATGCCGCCGATGGTGTTCTCGATATCCGATATCAGCTTAGCTTCCGGTCCCTCCATAGTGACAATCCGAGTACACCGCGCAAGTACAATTTCCGAAGCACCCTTGACCATCAGACGGTATTGACCATTGTCGAGCTTGACGACCACACCCATGCATTTCCTGCTAGAATCAAAGGGAATCATTTGGACGACATTCGCATTCGCACGTTCTTCGCTCAGAGTGCCCATACCCAGATAATCACGCGCAAAGGTCAACATGGCAGTCTCGGTTTTGGATCCGATAAAGGAAGGTTTCCCATCCTCCTCACCTTCAAAAGCGGTCGAATTTTGAACGATAGATTGAAGCAAGAGATTTTTCATGTCTTTCGGAAGTGATTCGGCGAATTGCGTCATTGGCGAGTTCAGCTCCTTGTTGTCGGCGCCTCCAGTTTGTGCATCATCGGACTTGGTGGAGTGTTTGTCGCCGAAACGTTGGGAAATCCCTATTGTGCCAGCAACAACCGTCATCTTGTTTTGAGTAAGAGTACCAGTTTTATCCGAGCATACCGTTGTCGCATTTCCCATAGTCTCGCAAGCCTGCAGGACTCGAACTAAATTGTTGTCCTTCAGCATACGTGTGGTTGCAAAAGCAAGTGCAAGTGTGACAGCCAGTGGAAGGCCTTCAGGAACAGCAACAACAACAACGGTAATGGCTGTGATCAAGATCTGCATAAATTTCTGACTCTTTTCACTGGCTGGCAGCGTGTTTCCGCGGAGGTTCACCAAAAAACGAATGAACAAAACGATGAATAGCAACAAGGCGGCACTAAAAACCATGTCAGCATGTTAACGGGGCATTGTAAACATGAATTGTATGACTTACGCTCCACCAAGCTTAGCAATAGCCTCAGCTAAATCGTTCAACTTCATCTGCAATGGTGTAGCTGTGGAATCTTCCCGGAGCGCCATCATAATCTTTCCAAAACTGCTATGGACACCAACACTGGTCACCAAATAGGTACCAACACCTTCCAAAACCTTTGAGCCAGAGATGATAAACGGGTCCAACTTGTGAACACTAGCCGTACCGTCCGCCCACTGTGCCAAAGCATCATGTGCGGGTATCTTCTTCATTTGATCGGATTCACCAGTTGCGGATGATTCGTCACACTTGACATTGTGGCCAGATATGAAAACTCCGTCTGCGGGAATCAAGTCTCCAGGCTCCAAGTGACAAATATCTCCAACCATGAGGTCATAAACAGATATCTGCAATGATCTTCCTGAGCGTATAACCTTGAGCGTACGATCTTCTTTCTAGACATACAATTAGCATCAGTCGGCGAGGACTTCAAACTGCGCAGCAATACCTTCTTGTTCAACTTAACAAATTGTCGTTCCTTTTGCCAGTCATTGCCGGCACCGACTATAACAACTATAGCAATGGCTACAATGATAGCAACACCTTCTACCCAATCTACTGAGGCACCTTCATCGGGGTTGTGCTTAACGCCAAGTGTTTGGTATAGTCCCAACGCCAATGAAATCACCGCCGCAGCCGACAAAAGCAGCAGAACTTTATCCATTAGTGCAATCCACATCAACTCAAGCAGAGACTTCGATTTCCTTTCCGGCAGTCGATTATCCTTGAAAACCCGTAAACGATCTTTGAAAGAGTCACTACGCCGTTGTGCCGTTACGGGACCTGTTCCCGCAGTTGCCGATCTTCCAGGTGCTGAGGGCTCAAATGGAGCCGCATTCTTATCGACCCCACCAGTCGCCTCTTCGAACGTAACCGTTCCATCGAGTGTTGTCTCATCCAAACTCAATCCTGCCTTCAGATCGGTCCTCAGCCCCTTCTCCAATCCTTCTATACCTCCCAGTGCCTTCAAAGCTGGTAGATTCTTCGGATTAATCAGTTTTCCCAATTGACCAGGAGAAAATGCGAATTTATTGTCTTCCACTTGAAACTCATGCAAATTTCCTGGGTCGGGCCTCAAAGGGTCTTCGTCCTCTTCTTCTTCTTTATCCGAATGTCGTTTTCCCTCTGAGGATCGTGGCGGTACCAACGTTTCACCGCCATCGGATGACGGTGACTGGTCAAGAGAGGTGCCTCGAGACGAGCCTCCAGGGACAGTGAGAAGACTTGATGGTTGAATAGTGTCAGCTGGTGGCGCTAACTGTGGCACAGCTTGGGTTTGTTTGGGTGGTGGCGGACCATCGCCCTATAGAACCAATTGTGATCAGCAATGCAACCAGTAATTTATTGACAGAAACGTCGTATACTTGGCTCGAGGAGCTGTCCCGAAAGACTTCGTTCGATAGATAATACTCACAGAATCGGGTTCGCCTGCCATCGAACGGGGCTTAGAATTGCCGCTTTGGACAGGTAGGCAAAGCAGCGAGACCCTCAATCAATAAACCGTCCTTTCTCCAATGCGAAGACTCGGAGTGGCGAAGCGCGTCAGCAAAAGCTGGTTAGGCACCGTGAAGTGTGCGGAATAGACGCTGATGATAAGTCGCGACTGTCAAGGCTGAGAAGTCAGATATCGAAAGGGTGTGGATGTGTTGTCTTTGTTCGGTAGTTGATGATGTAGACGTGACGGGAGGGGAAGCTGTTTGTTTGTTGGAAGAGATTAGAAGTAAGTGCGTGTAAGCACAGGGCGTGTTGTCAATACATGAAGGTCTGGCCGGAGTTACTTGTATGCTCAAAGGACGTCTCTCAGGTGCAACCTCATTAGTGTATGCCCTAATGCCTTGCACTTAATCTCTTACCGATCGTCCAGCATTTTCAAAGCTGGGCTCTCTTCAACTCTAATTTCAATGCATTCCATCTATATCTATCAATTATCTCCTCTATTTAACGGTCCTTGGAGTTCTCCTTTCGTGTCTTTCAGCGCTGAGCTTTCAAGGGGGGCACAGCCACCACCGCATGCAATCCCCAAATCAGTCACGAGATTCTCGGCTAACACCATCTCGACGTCTTGTTCGCCAGTTCACACACGCTAAGAAAGCGAACAAAAAATTGAACTTCACCTCATGAAACAGACACGATACAACTCAACTCTTGAATCCAAGAAACTCGCCGGAATCAAGGCCTCTTTCTGTTTCTCTACATACATCCAACATGGACACAACCTTAGCACACACACACGCGCTCAATTATGCGGAGCGGAGGCAGCTCCGTGATGCTAGATTGCTGCCACGGGGATCCCAACAGCAGGATTGCGAACTATTGGCGGGAACGCAAGACCGCAAAAACCATTATTGGCCCACGATTAGGTTGCAGTCGGAAGCCAAGAAGAAGTATCGTTGGCACTATTTCCCCTACCTCTCTACACATCTCCACCGTCATACGATAACCGTTGTTACCTGTTTGTTATATATCCCTCTAGAGTGTAGTTCTTTTTACTAGAATTTTCCGAACGAAGCAAGGTGGTGTCATAGAATTGATGACGCTCTAGGACAACAAGGACCTGGGCCCGAGCGAGTCTGGGGTGCGCAAGATCTACGACACTGGCGCTACTGACCATCGATCGCACTCCCACTAACTCTGTGTACATCATACGTTACATTCGAAATTCTCCCAAGCCGTTAAACTCTGTATCTTCCCAATCGAAAAGGCGATTCTGCGCCTCCAATTTCCGGCCCCTTGGCACCGCTCTACTGTCCCTGTTCTCTCTGTCCTAAAATTCAGGATCTGCTGGTTGTATGATAGCCACAGACCCTTGCTCGGGATATATCATTGAAGAGCCTCTTAAACCGTCAAGAATGTGGATTTATACATATATGTCCGTCAGAAGGACATATTCGCCCAATAAATCAATCTGTTCAGCACCTTTAGTTAAAACTTCCTTCCAATGGAACCCAACCTCGATATCCAAAGATTGTACTCTAACCAAATTGTGCGATCCGCCGATATCGGCTCGGAACTTCCACTCATCTCGCCATGGATTATCCTAGTCCCATTGGAGAAAACACCATATTAGAAAGAGTACTTCTTGAAAGAAGGTTCATTTGACAGAATTGCTGCTGTGTACACTTCACCAAAGGGATCAGCTCGTAAGCTAGCGAGCTTTGTGAGGTCAGCTCAACCATGGCATCTATATGTTTGGAACCTATCCGCTTGTCCACCTGCATATTTCATGCAAAAACACTATACCTGCGCTCGAAATCCAGCCGCTTCTTTTAGCTTCCAGCAAGCTTGCGAGCGACGAGAAAATCTGGGAACGAGAGCAACCAATACCTTGATTGGGGTGGAAAATGAGGGTGGAAATGGAGTAGGGTAATGCCAAATCAGGTATATTTTTGAGTGAGCTATACCTAATCGTTTTTGCATGAAAACGGCCAAGGGGATGAACACCTACCTTCCTTAAATAGTCAATTTACTTGCAGCCGCTATCTACAACGGCGTCTGACTTTTGGAATATTATAATCCTCGGAAGCAGAATAGACCGCCTTCCCGATACGCCGGAACCCATCGCGGTATATAGACCGCATACCTTGCTAGAAGAGCCAAACGTTCACCAGGATGTTTCGGCTCTCTGCAACAAAGCCCCGATTCCTTAGAATCGTTATGGCCGCCTCCAACCAGTGTCATTTATGTAACAAGATAGCCCCACTCTTGGGTCATCAAGCACAAGGATGGCTGCAACCCCGCAGCTTTTCATTCAGCGCACGAGAAAAACTACTGGCGAGCTTTTTATTGCAAAGGCGCCCATGACTGAGCACGGTCTGTCAACAATGTTTGCTTCAGCATTTAAAGGAACCGGTCTTAGGAGTCACAATTTTCCACCAAACGCCCCATAAGATTTGTTTTCATAACAAAGGTGCGCTGCACCTTGGTTCTTCAGGCGGGGCATACCATTACTGACTGCATAATGAGCACTCTCAATCCTCAATCCATGGTATATGACCAGCTCAAGAAGAGGATGGCGTCTCTTGCCATATGGGAACACATACGTCAGGTAGAAATTCCTTTGTCATCACTGTTCAATGTTTGCGAGCGATATACCCTTATTCTATACTGATTTCTAAAGTCATTTCTCTAATTCTGTAAGTTCTGTGGTAAAAAAAAACGCACGTTTTTTTAATCATAACAAAGGAGTGTTTTCCTTGATTACATATAACGTAGCAGCTGATGCTATTTACCCAGCCAGTAACTAAACTTTCCGAGTTGATATACTTTCAACCATTTGGAATTCACTCAAACAACCGGTAACCGGTGTGATTCTGATGTGTTTTTCACATAAGTGGTTGGCTAGCTAGCTAGCCCCCACTCAAACCGAGTGAATATCAAAGGCTAATCACTTTAATAACCACTCGGTAGAATATTCTCAAAATTTAGTATATGCCACCTTTGAGCATATAGATATCATGAAGCCCAGAAGTCCACTGGATGCTGCAATACAAGCGTCCCGGATCATGACTTCCAATTTTACTATAAAAACAAGTCCTGTGGTCATGCTCTGCTACAAGCAGGAGTCAAAACAAAGAGACGGTAGATATTTTTTACAGCACTTGTCAAGCCTAATCCGCAGCTAGTGGCAATATAATCAGAGGAAATACTAGATAATTGTGGGCTCAAGAACAAAGGTTTTAAACGACTTTCTGATGCCTGTCCCTACTGGATAAGGTACACCCGGACGCTATATTATTACCAAATTCCGAAATTAAAAGTCTCATAACGGTCAAATATTGCCTATCTCGGTTTGATTTCCCGATGCGCTAACTTAACATGGGGTGTACCGAGGTAATACGGCGCCCACCTTGGTGTTTCGCACAAAGATATTTTTTTGAACACACAAATGTTTTTATAGGTGAGCAACTGTAACCACAGCACATAGTAAAATATTTTTTCCAGTTTTGCAATTACATGTGAAGTTCGCAATAGATTTATACCTATAGCGTAACCTTGCTTGCCAGCTCGTGTACCAGCCCCCGCCCGATCCAGGGGGTTGGACGATTTATGTCCCTGAATAGGTGATCAGTTTTGACGGTACAACTCCGAGAGTTGAACACCCGAACTCAACAACGAAAATCAAAAAAGAAGTTTTCAGTCACAGCCTATGTAGATGATAACTACTCTAGTAGTCTGCCTGCCCTTGACCGAAATCGTTTGTGTGTGGTAGAGGTACTCCGGCATATCCCCTGATGTCATCAGAGTTCGGCCTACCACCGAGTAATGCATCAGCCTACTACCCTATAATACATTAGCCAGCAATGAGGGCACCTCCACCACCTGCAATCAATTTCAGTCAAGTGCAGGCAGACTCCCAGAGCAGTTATTATCTACATAAGCTGTGACCGAAAACTTCTTTTTTGATTTTCGGAGTTGTTTCGGTGTTGAGTTCGGGGTGTGAATCTCGGGGTAACATCGACGAGTAAATCGTCCAGCCCCTGGTATGAGGGGCTTGGCATGCGAGCTTAATGGCCAGCCAATTATTTCTGCGTAGGCACGATTGGCAGGCTTACGAGCGAGGCGAAAACGTCTAGGCACGAGAGCACCTATGGCAGAAGCAATCAGATTAATTTTAGAATTCTCTCCCTGAATTTTGCCTACCACGTCGTTGTTCACTCATCCTTCTTAAACCAACCCGGGCAAAGTGTAACCGCAACCCTTGTTTTGTGGATGGTGTCCTAAAAGCTATCATTGAACAAGAACTCTGTCAACATTCCAGTTCTTTCAGCTTTCAATAGCACATTAGGCTCTATGTGAGTAACTGATTTCCGGATTTGAAACCTTGCAGTCGGCCACCATGCTTCATCCGGCGCCCGCTGCGTTTTGTTTCTCCGGCTTAAGAGTAGTGGAGTGGGTTAACTTTGGTTGTGAGGCTGTGCAGTTGGTAGTGCTTCGAAAGTACTATATCACGAAAATCTCCCCCAATGAAATCTTCCAATACCATTTCTGCAAGGCCGTCAAGATCCAGTTTACCCCTTCACCAGGGTCTCCAATAGCTCCACATGCTGTAGCGCGTGGTGAAAATGATGATACAGCTTCAGTGTCTGACTTTACCAGATACCATGGCGTTTTGGCATATCTTCTGAGAGAATGATATATTGTAGTAGTGATACAAACCCGGCCTATTGATATGTAGAAGCTACTTGTGCAGGGATTGAATCAGATCTTGCAGATCTTTCGCTGGCGGTGACAAACATTAGTCCGGGAACCGGGGATACTACACGTATCCCTGGGAAATCTCACTCAATATTTGAAATAATAGTGAATCCTACCTCGCAGCCGCTGCCAAATTTCGTACGGTTAACACGTGTTGGCCCAGAGACGCTCGCTCGCTGACATATATTTCGGTCACTGACAATTGTTCCGACTCTGACAAATTCTGTTTATTGAGGACCAAACACCCCCACCTGATACCCGACGTTGTGGGATCCTCGCTGCTCACCATAGCACCCGTGAATCCCATACGTCCCTCAAAATTCTGACGTACTACTCGATAAATCCATTGCAAAGATCCCTAGATCCCTATGATCTTTAGCATAGTACCTAGTGTTGAAAGGCCACGCGGGTAGAGGGATTAAAATTGGAACTGTCGCCCACGCGGATCTTGAGAATTTGCAGCTTAACAATGCGCTCGTAAACCTTCGTTGGCATTTTCGCTTCGTATGGTCAGCAGACGGCCAAATATAGTAGCTGGGCACAAGGCTGTACAAATGGAAGGGTTTCGGAGTAGAAGCACTTGACATCCGGACACTCCTCATTGGTTACCGGTGAAAAATCGCTCGAATATGTTGTGTACATAGATGGAGCGCCGCCAACATCAAAACTTCGATCAAGGATCCAATGGAAGGTCTTAGGGGATGGAACATTCCTGCTTCTAGAATTGTCCCATTGGTAAATTTTGACATCCTTTTCAGCCCCAATAATCGCCGACTAGGGTTCGACAGCCTTACTCTCTAGCTGCTACAACGTACATATCTATAGACTTTCAGGTTCCCTTATCCAGAGATAACATCTTCCTCTCTAATATGTAACAGCAACACACACCCGCCAATCTTATACGCTATCGATATCGAGTTAAATGTGGTGATGTGTCCTTAAAACTGCAAATTCTCCAGTAAATTTAGCCCTTCGATGTCATCTTGGACTCTGTTCACGCAAGAAAAGGGCTGTTTTCAAGGCTGAATTCGTACCACATTCTTTGGTGGTGAATGCGTCGTGCCTTCGATATCACCGCCCATCACTCGACTGTAAGGTCCGCCGCTACAGTTTTCCTAACTGCAAGATACCTCATCGACTCGATTACCTTATAACCTAGAAGTAAGGGAGAAGACAGCCCCTAAATCTTTAGTGTTCTACCAGACGAGACAGACCGAGAGCACAACCAGTGTAAAACTACAAACCGTAGCAGCTATTAAACATCTATGACCACCCAAATTCTATTAACCCAGCGCTATCTCGTTACTTCCTTCATGTTCATACTCAATACGATTGCCCCAGACACTTTCGCTTACGAAGAAAATAACCAGAAGTATGTGGCGAAGTGACTATGCCACGGGTCCTATTAGCTCATAAGGCACATACTTGGTGATCGTTAGCTCCGATGTTTGAAAGCACATTCCACCCTTAGGATCGCTTGGAAATGTTCTAGATTCGTATCGTGCTGACTGCATATATCGTGCATATGTACAACCTCATGTACGAATGAAATCACTCGAAAACAGAGATATGAAGCGGTAACAAAAGACTCTAACAGGCAGCTTGAAGGAAACTCTGCTATCTTTCCGGCTAAGATAGTGTGAAGCGCCAGGTGTACCAAGGTTCTTGGTTGCAGAGTTGTTGGCATATAGAGGGTTAGGGTACTAATAATTGGCCAACCTCATGTCTGTCAGCTCAGACTGTGCTTTTCGACGTGTTTGACCGGCAACTATCTGCTGTCAATGCACCCTCTTGGCACGTTTCATTTCGTCCGTTTTGGCAGCTAAGGATGTTGAGAACGCCGAATGTGCGTCATGCTGCCGTCTAGAGGTATATAGCTAGTCAGAAAACTGTTGAGCACCATGAAAATAGAACCTCCTACTGCAAGGGGTCGGTTGCAAAGGACGTGATGGGGATGTCTTAGGGTGTCAGATCGTGGCATCGGTGAATAAGGTCCTCAGCACTGGCGAGCCTGAAAGAGCTATACAGTTGATTAAGTTAGTACCCAGTATTATACCCATCTAGTTCGGCTCCAGTGGAACCGTTTTCAAGGACAAACCAACGCCTAGATATGACCCTCTGAGTTCGAGGAAACGATGGAGCCCGACGGTTAGGTCAAGATGGTCTGACCCTTACCGTCTAACTGAAGTTATATCTCTTATTCCCTAAACCCGTGCCGAGACACTACCTCGGAGTCGGCGAGGCGAGTTTCGCTGTAGAGCGTGACATTGGAGGCTGATAGTTGCTTTTATTAGATTCACTAGCTCTCACTCATATTTGTACTAGGTTTTGTTGATATGCTCTATTTATAGATACCGCAGCGACTCCCTCATCACTTATATATCTTCTCTTGGATAGATGGGCGAGTTAGACTTTGCCAATAACACGCAATACGATGTCACTAAAGCCCGCGGGTGATATACCATGATTGAGATTTATTAGTTTTCCACCTATATACTCTGTTGCACCCCATACGCGGAATCTTCTCATCCGTATATGAGGCATCAATTGGTGCGGACCACGTATAGGTACCCCATGTCCGTATTCCATAGATAGGTTCTGTACTCTGCATTTCGCTCGCCTCAATACCCTCGTCACCCAAGTAAGGGTCAAAGCGAGGGAAAGGGGAGTGCAACTATCAGCTAGAGAAATGTGCTGGAGAAGTGTCGATTATGTACAGTGGGAAACTAGTGGCATCGATGAGGAGTACGATGTGACCGAGTGATAACGAGTGGTTGCGTTCGTGCATCTTGGGAGATACTGCACTACATATCAATGTTCGCACAGGCATGCAGCTTTTACTTTGATGCTAGCCGCTTTGACACCGAATTGTTAGTGGTACATATGCATATGTACGAGTTGTGGTGATCACTTGCTGTGAGTCAGAGTAGACTGCCCCACAGAGTACATACAGATAAAATGACTAGTACAGATTAAAACAGTCATACCCTACTTATCTGTAGAATCCGCGTATGGGGACCGATGTGTAGTAGCACGCCCACCTGGAAAGGAGACCCCTCTCTGCATATAGGATGATTCCGCGTATAGGATGCTTCCGCGGGATGCAGCAGTGCTGTCCCGGTTGGAAGATCTGATTCACACTAAAACTGGTAGTTGCCTAATAGTGTGGATTTTGTACCAAGGATTCCTACCACAGCTCGATAGATCTACAATGAGACGGGGAAGGTGGAAAGGTAAGATTCCTACCTTTCGGACCGCAGAATGAGGAGGAGAGCGGAGACATCAATCGAAGCTGCCGGAAAATGCGCCTTTCATTGATGCACAGAAGTGTGAACTCGCCCGCAAAATCCCCACGCCAATATTCCGTGCCTCTGAGGCAGCTGGGGTAGTATCATGTAGATTTGAACCCTCGCTCGCAAACCCCAAACCCTAATCCCTTTGCCGTCTGGGACCCCCTACTTCCCACTGCCGTTGCCAAGTCAGAGTGCATAAACGAACAACATTAAGTAGCTGCCCCGCCCTTGTGCTAGCTTAACTCCCGTCATTCATCCATCCATCCATCCATCCATCCATCCACTCTGTTAGCCTTCGTTCATCTCTACACCACATAATCTTGGAACCTGCACGCTCAAATTTTTATCATCACCCATTATCACACCACAGCTCAACGGCACTGCTAGAAACTCTCCAAAACGTGAACAACAATAACTCCAAGCATATCAAACATGTCGACTTCGGCCTCCGAGGATCCCGACTTTGAGCTCAACGCCGCATGGGAGATTAGCCCACTACCTTTCCCCGATAGGTTCGTCCCACCACCTCGCCCTGATCCTCTACCCAGCCATCACACTGGTGTTGCAGGACCCTCTGCAGTCCAGCACACCCAGGGAGATGACTTTGAGCTGAATCCCCTTTGGGAGCAACATCCCGCGAAGGAGCCCATTCCGTCACATTACCACCCTGGCCCCCCATCCAGTCATCCTATTGTTGTCGCGGGACCATCTGGGACCCAGCAAATTCAGAAGACTGAGCGTCCTCCACTTATCGTCACGGGACACTCTAATGATCTTTTGATTGATACTGATACAAGTGATGTCGACTATGGTACCTCTGGAACAAACACCCAAGGACGATTCCCAGGAAGTTCCAACTTTCCTGCTCAACAGCAACATATCATACCAAAACCCACACTGCAAGAGCGCTCATTTGATATTCCTATGATTCATGAAGAGGATGAAGATTACAACGATTACAACCACCCTAGTGGCTTTAGAAGAGCCAACGAAGCTGACTTATCCGAGAGGGCGGGAAATCCTCCTGATGGTACATTCGCCTTCTTTCAACTGGCTCTCTTCAGCTGCTCACTCGCTAATGCTTGCCAGGTATTTTTACACTTCCATCCCGCCGTCACAAAGAGTTCGACACTCGGTTCTTTGGTCAACGAAACAATAACGTCTTGCACATCGCGAGAAAAACCGGCACTCATATCTCTATGCCCCTGGATATGGACAATGAGCCTGTTATGCAGATGTGGGGTACTCTGGAACGGCTTCAAAATGCTCGGCACGACCTTCACGCGCTTCTGGAGGAGGTACAACATGAAATCAACATGACTGAACGGCGGGTTGGCGGCCCCTGGGTCAAAACTAGGGCTATGCCGACGGATCGCAGACAGGAGATTCTTGACAAGTTAATTCTCGATGCAAAAATCCATAAGTTATACCGACTACCTCCGCCCGATGGTTCCCGTTTCCCCGCAGTTGGCGTCTTCGTCTGGCCAACCGATCGCCCAAGCCCACAGGATGCTTTTGGCGTAACATTGGAAGCTTTTGATGATATCCGGTTCGAGCACAGGGTCTACATCTTGTATGTCAGAAAGCGTAACATACTAAGGGTTCTTGGTGACGATTCTAAAAGTGTTGAAACTGCCACCAGCAGAATCTTTGGTGCTTATTGCGAAATTGCTACCAAAAACCGCCTGCCGACCAAAATGATCCTCGTTCAACCTCCGTCGATAGAACTTCCAGCAACCAAAGTATATTCCAAACAAGATCATGACCTTGTCGGTCGCCAGATCACGGTGACACGCATTCGGGAGAACAAGGGCATCCAGGTTTTCTTGAGCGGTCCTCCACCGGGACACAAGTTCCTGAAGGATTGGAAGACCGATAGAGAATCCTTGAATAAAGCAAACATCGAATACCTACGAAAGGCCCTTGAGCAGGGACTTCAGGATGTCGCGTACTATCGTGGGCACACGAGACTCAGGGTGTATATTGGTAGGATGGTACTTTTCGGCTACAAACGTGCGAATGACGGCACATACGAGTTCAGGGACTTCAATAATATGGCCCATGATCCTCGCACCAGTGGAGAAATTGTCAGATCTATCGGCTCTGGGCGCGGCGGAGTTGACGACAAAGAAACTGCCGAGGAACTAATTAACAACTGCAACAACCATTTCGATATCTTCCAACCGGTCGATATGAACCCCAATGTGTCTGGATTGAACGGCCCAAGTATGGAGCCATTGATTTGTGCTACCTTTAACATCAGACTCAACGCAGACGGGGGGCGTAAAAAGGATATCCGTCTCGAGGTTGTTTTTGAACGACTTCCCGGCAAGAAGATATACCGACCTCTTCATCGTAGGTGGTTAGATACAACTGCGGTGAACAGAAAAGGCCAGGAACTCAACCGTCGCAATGGACCGCTAGATGTCAAGGTCATCGACCTCGAAGCTGATTTGGCGTATCAGTTCGAGATTGCCACCTGGCAGCTTTACAGAGATACGGAGTGTTACCCAATCTTCCAGGAGTTTGTGCGCCGCATAACTGTCGAAGAAATTCCGGATGAGTCCCACCCCTCCGGAGTCCCAGCGCCTAATCAACCAGATACGCGCCCCACAGTCCAGCGAATTTCTTACATGAACATCCCTAGTTTATCCGTGATAGGACTCATCCAGAAGACTAAATGGCGTTATTGGATGGGGAACACCAATTATATTTTTGAGCTCACCCGGTACGAGCTATTCTCAGTACATGAGGTATCAGCTTTATTCCCTGAGGGCGTCCCAGTGTCCTTTAGGGGCGTTGGTACACTCCCCGATACCCGCTGGGGTTGTGCTGTTTGGAACACGGACTGGGACCACAAACTCAGCCAACAGGCCGTCGCGGAAATTGGAAACCGTGGCAACTGGGAACCAGACGTCGATAAGTTCTTCGAAAGTAGTGGGGGGCTGGACAATTGTTTGGATGATGATGGCTTTGAGGAGCTCCTAGGAAAGATTAGAGAGGGGTTGGATGTTGTGAACAGGGCGCGAGACAGTGCCATTCGGAAGAAGCAGGAGGGAGCAGAAAAATGGCCGGTAATGTCTTTTGCGGGCGGTCCGTGGACTGGAACCGCGGAGTTTGATAACTAGACTGGTCGAGTAGCTCTTGGCTATCGCTCTTGGGGAACGTTCGGAAATATCTTTTCTTGGGGTTTCTTTTATCTGTTCAGCGGATCTTAGGCGCAGGTGTTATATTGGAATGGGGTATTTTCATGGTTGGTTAGTCTGTTCGTTGGTTACGGTTTGGCATTGGTTGGTTCGGGCGGTGTTATTTGAGTACCCTTTAGTTCCAAGCTAGGTAGATTGGGTGGTCGACTCTGAGCGGAATTTCAGTGCCAATAAATCTCTGCATGGTTCTGGTGACTTTGTTCCTGTAGTTAGTTAGTTGCATGATAGCGTGTGAATGGAGATAGGACTCTCTAGTGTCCCGCTGGGAAGTGAACGGTAATCCCATGGCGTTTACTCGTCGGTTCAAAAAGTTATTGGAAACGTACTAACCGGT
>Ga0307515_10011189_pt1 | contig 17061 bp, 13 predicted proteins | sample 17_EM_MG_FD_194513 | JGI IMG/M metagenome (GOLD analysis project Ga0307515, IMG submission 194513) | Populus trichocarpa ectomycorrhiza microbial communities from riparian zone in the Pacific Northwest, United States - 17_EM | ecosystem: Host-associated > Plants > Roots > Unclassified | place...
GCGGTAGCGAATGTCGCGCTTGATATCAAAAGTGGTGACATCGACTACAGTATCGATGCCAGCATCTCTCGCCTCCTTGAGCTTGTCGACGGCATCGGCGACGGAGCTCGCCCTGCTGCTGAAAATCTTCTCCGAGCCGTTGCCTACGTGTTCATGGGTCAAAGTGAAACCGAGCTTCGACGCATCTAGCGGTCCTAACACAGTTTGAACGACACTAGCACGCGCGACCCTAGGCGCATCTGTGTTGGCGCTAGCTTTCGAAGCGTGAGCGATCTGAAAGGATTCCCCCGCCAAAACACCGGCAGCCGTTGTCCGCATGAGGAATTCGCGCCGAGTCGTCATGATTCTCTCTATGAAGGCTAGCAATAGCCGTTAAGTTTATTCAGTCAGCGGCAAGTCAGCCAGCTTCATTCTGTCGAACGTTATATCCTGATCATTCAGGCGCACGCACGTAGACGTTCAGCGCCCTGCGACAGTAGCGGCGCGTCCGCACAGGGCTTGCCGCACGCACTATGATGCTGCCCTCGTGCATCACTGAAAGGGAACTTCTGAATGAGATTAAGTCGGTTCGCAGTATCCGCACTCTCACTCGCGCTGAGCGCAGTGGCACTAGCAAATCAGGAGTCAGCGACGCGCGAGCTTCATGCCCTCTTTGATGAAGCATGGGAGCAGGAGCTGCGCGACGATCCGCTGCGTGCCTCCGATCTTGGCGACCGGCGGTACGATTCACTGTGGCCGGACCTTTCCAGCGCCGCATTCCAGCAACGACACGCGCGCGATGTCGCGACACTTGCTCGTCTGCAGCGTATCGATCGCGAATCACTGCGGGAATCTGAACAGCTCAACTATGACCTGTTCGCGTACCAGTACCAGCGAGAAATATCGGCATATCCCTTCAAACCCTGGCTTTACGAGCTGCGCGCGCAGGAAGGTATTCACACGCTTGCCGCCGTGGCTGAGATGCTGCCGTTCGCTACTGTTGCGGATTACGACAGCTGGATTGCCCGGCTGCGCTCCGTCGATCGTTACATCGCACAGTACACAGAGCAACTGCAGGTCGCGATACGCGAACGCCGTGTCCAGCCCAGAAGAACTATGGCGCAAGTTGAAGCGGCGCTGCAGAAGCTGACTGCCGAAACGGATGCGACAAAGAGCCCGTTTTACAAACCTTTCGAGCGCATTCCGGAAACCATTGCTCCGGTAGAGCGCGCACGACTGCAAACCGAAGGTCGGCGAGTGATCGAGCAGGTCGTGAATCCCGCTTACAAGCGCTTCGCAAGCTTTTTCCGCACGCAATACTTGCCGAGTAGTCGCCAAACCGTCGGCGTTTGGGACACACCGGACGGTGACACTTTCTATCGTGAACGCGTTGCGTTCTTTACCACCACTTCACTGTCACCCGCAGCGATTCATGAGACAGGGCTGAAGGAAGTGGCGCGCATTCGCACAGCGATTCAAGACGTGATGCAACGTTCGGGCTTCAAGGGAAGCTTCCAAGAGTTTCTGGACTTCCTACGCACTGACCCGAAGTTTTATTACAGCTCGGCAGACGAGCTGTTGCACGCGTATGTTGTCACCACAAAGCAGATCGAGCCCGAGCTTGTGAAATTGTTCCGCACACTTCCGCGCACACCGGTGGGTGTGCGTGCTGTGCCGGAGAATATCGCGCCCCATACAGCCACTGGTTACTACATGGCGCCCGCCGGGGATGGCTCTCGCGCAGGTTATTTCTATGTGAACCTATATCAGCCTCAGACCCGTCCCAAATTCGAGATCGAGGTGCTGACCGCGCACGAGGCCGTGCCCGGCCATCATCTGCAGATCGCACTGGCGAGAGAGCTGAGGAGTCTGCCGGCTTTTCGCCGCGACGCGCGCATCATCGCTTTTGGAGAAGGCTGGGGGCTGTACGGTGAGAGTCTCGGCGAAGATCTTGGCCTCTACAAAGACCCGTATTCTAAATACGGTCAGCTAAGCTACGAACTGTGGCGCGCGGTGCGGCTCGTAGTCGACACCGGCATTCACTTCAAACACTGGGAGCCGCGACAGGCCATCGACTACTTCAAGGCCAACTCTTCAAAATCGGAGCGTGAGATCGAGACAGAAGTGGCCCGCTACATCGACTGGCCCGGGCAGGCGCTGGCCTACAAAGTCGGCCAGATGCGCATTCTGGATCTGCGCTCCCGCGCTCAAAATGCGCTCGGCCCACGTTTCGACATTCGTGACTTTCACGAAGTCGTGCTCTGCAATGGTCCGGTACCACTCGATGTGCTCGATGCGCTCGTCAGTCGCTGGATCGCCGCCGGGCAGTCGGCGGATTCCGAGCGAGCGGCGATCTGCGGACGATGACCGTGAACTGGACCAGTGTCCGAGGGCTTTACTACTCTCTGATCACGCCCTCGACTGCGCCGCCATTGCAGTCGTGGTTCAGAGCGGTTGTACCCAAAGACCTCGGGAGAGAACGATGAGCGAACAAACACCATCGCTTGCCGCTGAGATTGAGGCGGTGAAGGAAACATACGCCGCTATCAACCGGAACGATATTCCGGCCGCCATCAAAGCCTTTGACCCGCAGATGGAGTGGATCGAACCGCCCGATTATCCGGGAGCCGGGACGCATCGCGGGCACGCGGAAGTGATGGCAAATATTTCGAAGGGGCGCAACACCTGGGCCGAAGGAAGTTGCGAGCTAGAGCGGTTCATTGTCGCTGGCGACAAAATCGTTGTCTTCGTTCATGCGCGAGTCAGGCTGAAAGACCACACGGAATGGATCGACGGGCGCTTTGCCGATGTCTACACGTTCCGCAACGGCAAGGCAATTCAGATGCGCTCGTTCGGCGAAAGGCAGGAGGCTCTCGAATGGGCTGGCGCCAAAGCCCCAGAGGCAACCTGAGGAATCCAGCTGCCCGCCATGCAAGGCTTCAGGCGGTAATCTCAGTGCGCGACCGCGCGGACAAAGGAAGAGGCAGACCAGCCGGCTGCTCGTGCTGGTGACAGTCAACAAGAGCGCTTGGGCCCAAGTGAATTACGGCACTGGCAAAGATGTGAGCGACGAATCAATCGCTGATGCGAAGGAGCCGTTGAATGTTTACTGGTACAACGACAGTTTCGTGAAGGTGCCAGTCTGGCGGCAGGCACAAGCGCCGCCGGGTATACCCTGAAGCCGCCATCCGAATGTCTCCTGAGCTGTCGGTGCCCGGAGGTGCCTCGCATGATTCATCACATCGACTTCGCGGTGACGGACTTTGCGCGCAGCCGCGAGTTCTACATCCGCGCTCTGGAGCCTCTTGGTCTGACGCTCGTCATCGACAAGTGGAACGGTCGCGAGCTTGCGGGGTTCGGTTCACCGCCCGATCCGGAGTTCTGGATCCGCCAGGGCCCGCTCGTTACTCCGCGTTTGCATGTGGCATTTACCGCGGCGTCGCGCGAAGCGGTGGACGCTTTCCACAAAACCGCACTCCAAGCAGGGGGACGCGACCAAGGCGCTCCCGGTCTGCGGCCGCGCTACGCCGAGCACTATTATGCGGCATATATTCTCGATCCCGATGGTCACAACATCGAAGCTGTCTGCCGGCTTCGTGATGTCGCTCAAGTGGGATCAACCCCAGCAGTGGGCGCGGAACGCTATAGTCGCTCAACTTGATCAGCCCTGATCCCTGTCTCCACCCAGCCTCTAAGCTCGTTCCATGCTTTCGCGACCTGTTCCTTCGTGAATCCGCAGTGCACATAACCCATAGCATCCGCGCCCGGAACCTTCGCTCGCATAGCCGGTACGCGACGTTCTAACAGGCGCTCGACATTCCCGGCCTGCTCGACAGCGAAGCGCAACTTCGGTTCTTGGACGCTGCTGGGAACGAGCGGATCGATTTCGTTGAAGAGGGACAACAGCGGCACCTCAAATCGTCCGGTGGTCTTGTACCATTCGGCGGCTTTGGCAGCTGCCGCCGAGTCGGCAGCATGAGTTCGCTGGATGCCGATATTCAGTGCGGCGTTTTCCTGCGGAGTCAGATGCGGACTAACGTACTGCTTATCTGTATTGTCGTACACCGTTCCACCGAAAGTGGCATTAAGATCGTCCATGCCGAGCGCCGCAGTGACCAGAGGGATTCCGAACGACGCTCTGTCTCTCTCAGCGCCCGTGACTGCGGCGATGTTGTCGATGATGCGCTCCTCCGGGCCGCCGGGGTTCGCCTCCGCAGCAGCAAACAGATCGAGCAGCGGGTCAGCGGCCCGTTTGATCTGCAGGAAGCGTGTGATCTTAGCAATGGGCTTCGGTAAGCCTGACGAAAACGTCGACAGCGCTGACTGGTTCAAATCCTGGTTACCGGGCAATTCGTACTGCGTGTCGCGCGTGAAATAGTTATAGGCCGCTCGCAAGTCCACGAGTCGACCGATTTCCGAGGGCCAATCGACCACGACGCAAGCCGCCAGCCCACCGGCAAAATCCCGCGGATACTTTTCGATGAGTGCGACGACGATGTTGCCGCCCATTGAGCCGCCGCTGACATACACGCGAGTCGCACCCAGGTTATCGACGAAGTGCTTGAGTCGGAGGGTATTTGCGACACCGGATTCCACGCTCATGCCTGCTTTATCGAAGGCACTGAGGCCCACCGCGAAGTCTTGTGCGTACGGAGCTGTCAATATGCCGAACTTGTCATCCTTCAGCGGATTCTTCGCCACGTCGGTGGATGAGCCTGGGGTGCTGTATCCGCGCGCGAAGAGCATCGCCTGTCGATTCCAGTTCCGCGGTACGGCTAACGCGAACTGACGGCCCTCCAATGTCCCGTTGAGCAGCAAGCCCCCATCGGAAAGGCGTTTGAATCGGACATCAGCGGCAATAGCACGCGCAGCACTTGCGATGCGCGACTCAGCAGAATTTAGGGCTGGAGATTGACTGAATCCCATTAAAAACGCGACAGCCGCTACTGTTAGCAGTAGCAGACATGACATAGCGATCAAAGTGATCGCGCGGCCGCCGCGACGCGGGTAAATCAGCCGCTTGAGTGCTCGAAATAGCGCACTGCCCTTGTTACTGAGTATCGGCACAGACCTCAAAACCTCCGTGTTATCCGTGACGCCAGCGTAATGAGAGTTCCTGTTTTGCAAAAAAGTTCGCGCCATTCTGCATCACAATCGTGAAGGCCGGACACCTTGCGGAACCGCTGGATATCGTATGCCGTTTCGCACCTATCGCATCTGTGCAAACCGACGCCGCCGTTCAGCGACGAGCGTGGTCCGAAACACATTTCGTATGGCGATCGTATCGCTACGCGAGCGAATATCGTGCAGCAGAAGACTCAGCGTCCCGTGCAATTCGAAATCACTGAACAGCTGTGCGAGTCGCTGGCTGGGTTAACGAGATTGGGCTCGATCCAGCTGCCTATGGAACCCACACGATGCGGCAAACCAAGCTCGTCGCTGATTTACCGCCGCACGAAGAATCCGCGAGGAGTGAAATTAATGAATCGGGCCTGTCAAATGCAGGGCGGGCGTTGACGAAGCACCCGGAACTTGTTGGCGCAACGAAGGAAACCTTGCGGCAGAATTTGCGTACCGATGCGGCGCTCAACGCGGCAGCTTAATCTGAATTGGCAAGCATCATTCGCAACGGTGTTATGACTACTCCAACGCTGGGGGTATACGGAGAACTTTATTCAGATGCAGCTGCCGGGCGGTTTCGGTGCCAGATGGCGCGCAAATGAGGACTTCATCGGGTTCATCAACCCATAGAGCACTGCAAAATGAAATCCAACATCGAGTTTCGCCTGCGAAAGGCCATTGCCATTAATCGGGAAAATGCGACGTTTGAGCTTCTCTTAGATGATGTGGCAATCCTCGATGTTGGATTCTCGGATGACGGCGTCTTTGAGGTCGCGTTCGATGAGCGAATTGGCGGAGGCGTATTCGAGTGGGCGCAGTTGCAGGAGTGGATAGAGAGAGGAAAGAACTTGGCGGAACTCGACATGATGTAGCGCCTCTCTCCAAGCGGTGCGACGGTCGATACTTCGCTAGTCAGGTTCACTCAACGCAGCGTCAGACAGGCGTTTAGGACCGACGAAAAGATCAACCCAGCAGCTTCAGCCGCTCAAGGTACCGCTGCTCATCCGGCGGCAGATTATTCCGTTGAGCCTCCCAAAGCGTCTCACCAAGCGCTTCGAGCATCACATGCTCGGCTTGATGCACGTCGCCCAAGCGCTCTGAAAGCCTCTTGTGAATAGCGGTAATGCCATTCGGACGATTGGTGGCAACCTGCTCGCGGATCGCCAGATGCATTCCCATGTGAAGGAAAGGGTTTTCGCGTCCGGTCTCGGGAGTGAAGTCGCTGCGCAAGGCGTCGTCGCCGGACTCTAGCCAGGAAACGTATTCAGGGTGCTCAGAGATTACCGCCGCGATCTGTGCTTCCAAGGGCTCTAAGGGTTGTGACGCTTGGAACTTCCGCCAAACGTCGTGGTACATCTGGCGGAGCTGGTCTCGGCTTTGGCCTGCGAAGACGGGCACAAGAATTCCTACGGGCGAAGAGGCACAGCGCCCTGTCGTGCAAGGACCGGCCACGGATCGAGAAGGATGTTATCGCGAGCAGGCATGGCGCCTCGTTTAACGCGCACGGGCTTTGGGCAGCAGTTTGCGGCCGGCGCGCGAAGCTTGCTCACGCACCGTCGCCGCAACTTTGCGCATCGGCTTGCTCGCTTTGTCCGCTAACGGGCCTATTCTGCGCACAGGTTTGGATTCCTGTGTCGCCGGCGTCTTATCCGGATACTCGCACAGATCCGAGATGATGCACTTTGGGCAAAGCGGTTTGCGAGCCACGCATACATACCGCCCGTGAAGCAATAGCCAATGATGTGCGTCTTTTCGATAAGCCTCAGGCGTCGTCTCATTCAGCTCTTGCTCGACGAGCAAAGGGTTCTTGCCCGGCGCAAGGCCAGTGCGATTCGACACGCGAAAAATATGCGTGTCCACGGCAATGGTGCTTTCCCCGAACACCATATTGAGAATGATGTTCGCCGTCTTGCGCCCGACGCCCGGCAATTCTTCGAGGTCTTCGCGAGTCTTAGGTACCTGCCCACCGTGCTTCTCGACGATGATCTTGCACATCGCGATCAAGTTCTTCGACTTGGCGTTGTACAGGCCGACCGTCTTGAGATAGGGCTTCACCCCTTCGACGCCGAGCGCCGCGATCTTCTCCGGCGTGTTCGCAACGGGAAAGAGTTTGCTGGTAGCGGCATTCACGCTCTTGTCCGTTGTGTGTGCGGACAGCATCACGGCTGTCAGTAGCTCAAAGGGCGAGCTGTGTTCGAGCTCCGTCGTCGGTGCTGGATTGGCCTGCTGGAACCGCCGAAAGATCGCGCGGCGTCTGGCGGGATTCATGTTTACTCCAAGGTCTTGGCGTGTGAGCGGTGCTCGTCGTTTCGGGGGCGGGCCGCTTCCTTGCGGCTATTGAGCAAATTCGTGCGCTCTTGCGCCCGTCGGGCGATTCGATCGTTATGCGCTACGTAGCGCTGTCGATTCAATGCGGGCGCTGGAATGCTAAGCGACGGCGACGGAATCATCGAGATGCAATCGACCGGGCAGGGCGCAATGCAGAGCTCGCAACCCGTGCAAAGCTCGGCGACAACCGTGTGCATGCGCCGGGCGGCGCCAATAATCGCATCGACCGGGCACGGCGGCAGGCACTTCGCGCATCCAATGCAGCGGCTCTCATCGATGAACGCCACGGTCGGGGGCGCGTCGATGCCGTTCTCTGGATTAAGCGGACGGACTTCACGATGCAGAAACGCGGCGAGCGCTTCGATTGTTTCCGCGCCGCCGGGTGGGCATTGATTGATCTGCGCCTCACCGCGCTCGATCGCCTCTGCATAAGGGCGACACCCTGAGTATCCGCAGCGAGTGCACTGAGTCTGCGGCAGCAGCGCGTCGATTTGTTCGGCGATCATCGAAGCGAACCGGCATGCGCAGGAGCAAGATCACGTGTCGGCGCAGCGGAAAATGCTGGTGCACCGGCAAGCACAGTAGCCCCTTTCCGTGTAGCGAAGTGCCGCCTCGGTGCAAACACAGTGTTCACATTAGGTGACTTGCATGCCCGGCAGCGCCCCCGAGTCCGGAGACAGCAGAAACACGCCGGGCCCTTCGCCACTCGCCGCCAACACCATGCCTTCGGATACACCAAACTTCATCTTACGCGGCGCGAGGTTTGCGACGACGATGGTCAAGCGCCCCTTGAGGTGCTCGGGATCGTAGGCCGACTTGATTCCCGAGAATACGGTGCGTGTTTCCGTGCCCAAGTCCAATGTCAATTTCAGCAGCTTTTCCGAACCTTCAACTCGCTCGGCGTCAACAATCTTCGCCACGCGCAGGTCGACCTTCTGAAACTCGTCGATACCAATTGTCGACGGCGTCGCGGCCGAGTCCGCAGCTACGGCGGCGGTCTTTGCTCCGCCTTTCGCGGAGGCGCCAGCGCTCTTCGAGTCGCCGCCCGCTTTGGCCGCGCCACCTTTGGCGTCAGTGTCTTCCTCGATACCAAACAATGCATCGAGCTGCTTAGGATCCACCCGCTGCATCAGATGCGAGTACGCATTGATCTTATGCCCAGCCGCAAAGTATTCGGTCTGGCCCCAAGTCATGCGCTCCGCCGGCAGATTCAGAAACGCCTGCACTTTCTCCGCAGTCGCCGGCATTACAGGCTTCAACAGCACTGACACATACCAGAACATTGCAAGTGCCGACGAGCAAACCTGATGCAGCGTGCGCGCATCGCCCCCGGCTTTAGCCAACTCCCACGGTTTGTATTCATCGATGTATTGATTGATCTCATCCAGTAGCCGCCCGATTTCTCGCAGCGCCTTGCCGTACTCGCGGTCCTCGAACAACTTCCCGATGGGATCCCAGCAAGTCTCAACCGACTGCAAGCGTTTGATCAAAGGCAAGGCCGCGGCATGCGGTTCCGCAATCTCCGCGCCGAAGCGCTTGGTCACGAACCCGGCGCTGCGGCTGGCGATGTTCACGTATTTGCCGATGAGGTCGCTATTCACGCGCGCGACGAAATCGTCCGGATTGAAATCCAGATCTTCAACATTCGCATTGAGCTTCGCCGCGATGTAGTAACGCAGCCAGTCCGCATTCATTCCGAGCTCAAGGTAACGCAGCGGGCTGATGCCCGTGCCGCGCGACTTCGACATCTTTTCACCGGAGACCGTGATGAACCCATGCACCCAGACATGATTCGGCACTCGGTACGGCGCACCCGCGAACTTCAGCATCGCCGGCCAGAACAGCGTGTGGAAGTAGATGATGTCTTTGCCGACGAAATGAATTTGCTCGGTGTCCGGCGCACTCAAAAACTCTTCGAAGCGCCGCTTCTCGCCGTTCGCCGCCGCCTTGCCGAGATCGAAATAATTCTTGAGCGAGGCGAGATAGCCGATCGGCGCGTCCAGCCACACATAGAAATACTTGCCCGGCGCATCGGGAATTTCGATGCCGAAGTACGGCGCCTCTCGAGAGATGTCCCAATCTCCCAGCGCTTTGTCCCCCACACCGTCGAGCCACTCACGGTCTTTGTTGATGACCTGAGTTTGCAAGCGCCCGGGTGTGCTGATCCATTCGTTCAAGAATTCGACACAGCGCGGATCCGAGAGGCGAAAGAAATAGTGGTCCGACGTTTTCAGCACCGGAGTTGCGCCAGTCAACGTGGAATACGGGTCGACGAGATCTGTCGGCGCGTACACGGAGCTGCAGACTTCGCATGCGTCGCCGTACTGATCTTTGGAATGGCACACCGGGCATTCGCCTTTGATGTACCGATCCGCCAGGAACATGCGCTTCACCGGGTCGTAGAACTGCTCCACTGGTTTCACATAGATGAACCCGGCATTCTTCAGACGGCGGTACACGTCCTGCGAGAGCGCGGTGTTCTCCGGCGAATGCGTGCTGTGCCAATTGTCGAAGGAGATGTTGAAGCCTTGCAGATAAGCCGGCCGCTCGGCGGCAATGCGGCTGACGAGCGCTTCAGGCGTAACACCCTCGGACTCCGCTTTGAGCATGATCGGCGCGCCGTGCGCGTCGTCCGCGCCGACGAAATGCACTTGATGGCCGCGCATGCGCTGATAGCGCACCCAAATGTCGGCCTGGATGTATTCCATGATGTGCCCGATATGGAACGAGCCGTTCGCATAGGGCAGGGCGGTGGTAATGAATATTTTGCGGGGCATGATGCCCGCTAGTTTACATCTCGGTGCTTGCTGCGGCTTGGATATGCGGGTTACGCGATGAGCCGTAGATCTTGCCGGTTGCCAATCTTGCCTGTTGAAACAGCGCCGTCGACGGCTATCCCTGATCCTTCACCGTCTCGAACTTTGCCTTATTGATGGCCTTCTTATAAGCCTCTTTACCCACGATCTGCCTCGATTCGAACAGCTGCTGGATCGCCGTATCCATGGTGCGCATGCCGAACTGCCCGCCCGCCTGCATGGTGCTCTCGAGCTGATCGAGCTTGCCTTGTCGAATCAAGTTCGACGAGGCGGGGGTATTCACGAGAATCTCGAGCGCCGCCACCCGGCCGGACTTGTCCGCCTTCTGCAGGAGCTGTTGGGACACCACGCCGCGCAGCGATGTCGACAGCATGGTGCGTACATGCGATTGCTTGTCGGATGGGAACACGTTGATCATGCGATCCACGGTTTGCGCGGCGCCATTGGTATGCAGCGTGCCCATGACGAGAATGCCCATTTCGGCCGCGGTCACTGCGATGCTCATCGTCTCGAGATCGCGCAGCTCGCCGACCAGAATCACATCCGGATCCTCGCGCAACGCCGAGTGGAGTGCGGCCGAAAACGAGGGGCTGTGCACCCCGATCTCGCGCTGGCTGATCAAACAGCTCTTGCGCAGGTGCACGAATTCGATGGGATCTTCGATGGTGAGGATATGGCCCTTCACGCGCCGGTTGATGTCATCGACCATCGCGGCGAGTGTCGTGCTCTTGCCGGAGCCGGTTTTGCCGGTGACGAGAATGAGCCCATTGTTCGCGCGGCACATGTTGCGCACGGCATCGGGCATCTTCAGCTCGTCGAGCGTCAGCGCCTTGGAAGGAATCGCCCGAAACACCGCGCCCATGCCATTCAGTTGCCGGAGCACGTTCACACGGAAGCGGCCGCGATCCTGAAAGGTATAAGCGAAGTCCGCGCCGTCCTTGGTTTCGAAGCGCTCGATGGCCGCTTTCGGCATGATCTCGTACAGCGCATCGTGCACGAATGTGGGTTCCAGCCGATCTGGCCGGAGCGAGGTGAGATCTCCGAATTGACGCACGCGCGGCGGATCGCCTGCGATGAAGTGCAGATCCGATCCACGCCGGTCCAAAACCGCGAGCAGGAATTCGTCGATGACGGCCACGGTGCCGGTCTCAGAGCGCCGGTGACGTGCCGGTCATGTCGATCTTAGGCAGCACGCTCGTGTCCGTGACGAACTTCTGGAAGGACTTCTTTTCCACTGCGTAAGAGTAAGCATCGTCCGGATCGATCTCGCGCGCGTTGATCGCCGCAAGCAGAGCCATGTCCAGCATTTGCATGCCGACATCGCGCCCCGTTTGGAGCTGGCTGGGAATCTGATGCGTCTGATCCGCTTGGATCAGCTTCGCGATGGCCTTGGTCATCACCATGATTTCGCAGATCGCACGGCGGCCCTTGCCGTCCGCCGATTTCACCAACACTTGCGTGACCACCGCCAGCAAGCTCTGCGCGATGAAGCTCTTGGTCTGCTCGCGTTCTTCGACCGGCAGCGCATCGATGATGCGATCGATCGTTTTCACCGCGCCGGTTGTATGCAAAGTGCCCAAAACCAAGTGGCCGGTTTCCGCGGCAGTCATCGCCATGGAAATCGTCTCGGCATCGCGCAGCTCGCCGACGAGAATCACATCCGGGTCCTCGCGCATCGCGGCGCGCACGCCTTCGGCGAAGCTTGGAATGTGAGTGTGCAACTCGCGCTGAATAACCTGGCTGTTCTTGCTCCGGTGCACGAATTCGATGGGATCTTCCAGGCTGATGATGTTGAGTTTTCGCGATTGATTCAGGTGATCGATCATCGCGGCGAGCGTCGTGGACTTGCCGGTGCCGGTGGAGCCCGTCACCAGAATCATGCCTTGGTGATAGTCGCACAGCTTCGTCACGATGGGCGGCAGCGCCAGCTTTTCGAGCGTGGGCACTTCGGAAGGGATCGCTCGAAACGTGGCGCCCAAGCCCGTTTCCTTGCGGAACACGTTCACTCGGAAGCGGCCGCCCTCGGCCGAAACATAAGAAAAATCGAGGTCGTTGCCGCCTCCGAAAAAATCCGCCTGCGAGCGCGTGAGAATCTCGCCGATGTAGCCTTCAAGCTCGGCGGCACGCAGGTCGCGGAACTTAATGGGCAACAGATCGCCGTGCATGCGGAGCATCGGTGGAATGCCGACGGCGAGATGCACATCCGAGCACCCTTGCTGCATGCCCAACTTCAAAAACGCGTCGATACGCGCCACGGTCTAAGCTCTCCCCAGTTTCATGCCGGCCACGCATGCCAATCAGCGCCACCCCTGATAACCGCACACGGATCAAAGTCCGTAGCACCCGAGGGTTTACTTGCGCTTAGAGGGGTATTCAAGCGTTTCCGGATGGAAATTTGACGTAACGCACGGAAGTCGGCAATTGCGGCGTAAAGGCCGAAGCATTCGCGCGGTTATGTGAACCGGCCGCCTCGGACAGGCTCCTCGCTCTACATGAGCTTTTCAAGAGCCGACTTGATTTCTTCCATGGTCTGATACCGCTTGGTCTTGTCGACCGACATAGCCTTCATCACGAGGTCGCTGACCTCGGGTGTGAGATTTGGATTGACTTCGCGCGGAATCCGCGCCTTGCCCTGAACGTGCTGATACATCACAGCCATGTGGTCGCCGCGGGAATAGGGCGGCACACCGGTGAGCATCTCGTACAGCATCACGCCGACGGCGTACACGTCCGCTCGCTCGTCGACTTTCTTGCCGAGAATCTGCTCGGGCGCCATGTATTTCGGCGAGCCGATCACATAACCGGTCTTCGTGAGCTGGGTATCGCCTTCGCGCTGCGCGGCTGCGACACCGAAATCCACAATTTTGAGCAGACCCTCTTGATTGATGAGCACGTTAGCCGGCTTCAAGTCGCGATGCACGATGCCGACCTGATGGGCCACCGTCATGCCGGTGGCCATGTCGCAGCCGAATTGCAAGGCGCGCCTCAGTTCCATCGGCTTCTCGTTGACGATCTCGCTGCCCAGGGTGTGTGAAGGAAAGTACTCCATCGAAATGGCGTAGTTGCCTTGGATGAACAGGAAGTCGTAAATGCGGATCACGTTTTTATGCGTGATCTTGCGCGAATAACGCAGCTCGTGAACGAAGCGTTTCATGACTTCTTCATCCTGCGCCACGTTCGGGTTCAGGAATTTAAGAATCAAACGCTCGTCGACGACCGTGTCTTCCATCAGAAGTACCGTGCCGAAGGCGCCGCGCCCGATGCGATCGATGTATTTGTAGCGCCCTTCGATGATGTCGCCCGGTTTCAAAGTCGAGATATCGAGCTTCGGCGCTTCGGCTTGACGCCCGGCGTGCGCTACCGATGCATCGGACATCAACACCGTGCGGCCGGGTCCGGCTCCGGTTGAAGCCGAGGTGCGTTGCGACTGTGGGGGCAGCAGCGGGGGCATCTGAGCGGAAGAAGCGCCAACCAGAGCCGGCGCCGGGGTCGGCGTGAGGTTTCCCGTCACACGATGGTCCAGCTCTGCGATAGCCGCGCCGGCGATCCGCACGATCGTAGGATCTTGTACATGTTGCTGGGCCTGCAGCTCTACCCGAATGCGGTCTGCCTGACGATCGTCCGCCAGCTTGGCGAGCGCTTGCATCGTCTCGATGCGCACTTCGCGCTCGGGACGGTTCAGCAGCGGCAGCATCGGTTCGATGAGCTTTGAATCTCCCAGCTTGCCGAGTGCGCGCACAACGATGGGCAGCGCTTTCACGTTCGCCCCGTGCAACATCTCAAGCAGCCGCGGCACCGCGCGTTTGCTGCCGATTTCCGCCAGCGCATCGACCGCGCGCTCGCTGACCCACCAGTCCGTGTCGCGGGTCGCTTGAATCAAATGATCGACCGCGCGCTCATCCTTCGTTTGATTCAGGATCTCGATGGCCGCGCGGCGGATGTCCTCATCTTGATCCCGCACAAGCTGCAGCACCGCATCGATGACTCTGGGGCCGCCGATCTTGCCGAGCGCATCGGCCGCGCGGCTGCGGACCCACCAATCGCTGTCCTTCAGCGCTTCGAGGAGGTACTTCACCGACTTCGCGTTGCCGACTTCATTCAAGACTTCCACGGCCGCGCGCCGCGCGTATTCGTTTTCGTCTTTCAGAATCTCGATGAGATAGCGAACCGTTTCGGGATGGTTCGCGCGGATAACCACATCGATGGCCTTGTTCTGCACATCGATCTCGGGGTCGCGGAGCAGGGCGCAAACGCGCTCCACATCGATAGGCCCATCCATGCGCTGCATCGCCGCGAGGGTCGCGCTGCGAATGAGCTTGCTGGGATCTTTGAGCTGCGAGTGCAGCGCCGTTTGCACCTCGGGCGTGTTGAACCGGCCGAGAATGTTAATGATGTGGACCCGCGCGATCGGATCTTTGCCCTGCATGCGACCGATCAATTCCGGAACGGCTTGGGTATCCGCGATCTCGCCGATGATGCGAAACAGCGCCGCCTTCTCGTTCGTTTCCTGCGAGTACGCGGTATTCAAAAGCTCGCGCACACCGAAACGCGACTTGTGAGCCGCGATGACTTCCAGCAGCGCCGACTTGGAGACGCCCGGCGTCCCGAGTGCTTCGAGCAACAGATGCGGGGGATAGTTGCGGCTGCTCGTCAGGGCCCATGAAATGCCGGCGATGACACGCGGACTACCCTCGACGAGCCCTTGAACGAAGGTGGCAAACGTTTTCTGGCTGGCGATTGCGGAGAGAGCTTCGACGAACGCCAGCGTGGCGTTCTTATCCGCCTCGGGGAGGGCTGCAAAAATCGGTTCGAGAGCGCCCGCGCCCAAATCCTTGAGCTTCGAGACGGCCTTCTGCGTGGCAGGATTGTTGGGGCTTGCGGACGAGCGGATCTCGGTAACTAGCCGATCAGCGCGCAAGTTGGTGAAAAAACTCATTCAGCCTATCCGATTGGCTCAGCAGAAATTATGCCATATGAATTGCTACGCCTGCCGAGCACTCACGTCCCCCTAGTGACAAGCGAATTCGCTCGTCAAGCTCTACAATCTCGCGCTCGCCGTTCCCCCATAGTGATGGACTACAGGGGCGACCCACCGACTTTATGGTACCGATATGACCCATCTTGCTGCCGCTGTGCAAGCGGCAATCGAAAGTTACGTCGATCCTTACTTGGGCGAATCGCTCGGGGATGCCCGTGCGGTGCGAAAGGTAACGGCTGACGACACGGGGCGCGTTACCGTCGCGCTTGCACTTGGATTTCCCATTGGGGGTTACGAGCGCGAGCTGTCCGACGATCTGCGCGAGCACATCGCGGACGCGGGCGTTCAGGTCGCCTCACTGAATTTTCAGATCGACGCGGACATTCACGCGCACGCCGTCCAAAGAACTCTAAAGCCGCTGAAAGACGTAAAGAACGTCGTCGCCGTCGCCTCAGGCAAGGGCGGCGTGGGTAAATCGACCGTCTCCGCGAATCTAGCGCTGGCCTGGGCCGCTCAGGGGGCGCGAGTGGGCATTCTCGATGCGGACATCTATGGCCCCAGCCAGCCCTTGATGCTCGGCCTCACGGGCGAGCGGCCCACCACGACCGACGACAAGCGCATACAACCTCTCCGCAGCCACGGCGTCGCGGCGATGTCCATTGGATTTTTGATCGATGCGGATCAGCCCATGGTCTGGCGTGGACCCATGGTCACTCAGGCGCTGACCCAACTCTTGTCCGAAACGGACTGGGGTGAGCTTGACTACCTGGTGATTGACATGCCCCCCGGCACGGGAGACATCCAGCTCACCCTCTCTCAGCGGGTGCCTGTCGCGGGCGCCATCATCGTCACGACGCCGCAGGACATCGCGCTCGCCGACGCCCGTAAGGGTCTTAAGATGTTCGAGAAGGTTTCAATTCCGGTGCTGGGCATCGTCGAGAACATGAGCGTTCACATCTGTTCGAACTGCGGGCACCAGGAGCATATTTTCGGCGCCGGTGGCGGGGCGCGCATGGCCGAGGAGTACGACGTGCGGTTCTTAGGCGAGCTGCCGCTCGATTCGCGCATTCGCGAAGAGGCGGACAGCGGGCGTCCGACGGTAATGTCCGCTCCGGATTCGGCGCGCGCCATCGCCTATTTCGAAATGGCACGTCGAACCGCGGCGACCCTGGCGCGCCGCGCGAGGGATCGCAGCAGCCTCTTTCCGAAGATCGTCGTCGAGGAAAGCTGAGGCTCAGTGCTTCTTTAGTTCTTTGATCTTCAGTGCGAAGTCGAGCTTGTCGCCGCGGCGGCGTTCGGCCTTCACGGGGACGAATCCCAGGCTCGGTGCGAGCCAGAAGCGCATGGAGCGATCGGAGCTGACGCGCTGGCTGCGATAGACAACGGTGTCTAATTTACCGAGCGGCGTGTCCACGCTCTCTGTGCGCTCGCGCGTGTACTGATATTCCTTGGCTTCGTTCTTGTCGATGAGCCAGAACGTGGTGGGCGATTTGCCGGCGGCAAGCTCGATCATGAGTTGGATCTGCACGGAGAGCGCGTCCTGCGTGCCGGGCTTCAATGGCGCATCGACCGGTTTGTTCTCCGCAGTTCCGCGCGCACGCATTGCGTCCCAATCGAAAGTCAGCGAGACGTCTTTGTCTGTTTTCTTCGAGCCGTCGTCTGATTCGTACTTGCGTGGCTTGACGTCACCGCTCTTGGAAATGTCGAAAGCGCTGGATTGCGTGATCGCATCGGGAAAGGCCACGCGAAAAACACCGCGCGCCTGATTCTTCGAGTGGTAGACATAACCGCCCGCGTTGTCGCGTATCAACTCGAGAGACGACGTACCGGCCGTCATGC